>Ga0334882_1000683_pt1 | contig 49525 bp, 37 predicted proteins | sample GraSluR1_MG_5_FD_207226 | JGI IMG/M metagenome (GOLD analysis project Ga0334882, IMG submission 207226) | Sludge microbial communities from methane-producing bioreactor in Wageningen University, Netherlands - Granular Sludge_15_04-R1 | ecosystem: Engineered > Bioreactor > Anaerobic >... | reverse complement strand
ACGAAGCTGCATTGCAAGTGATCGGTATGCGGTAGAAACATAGCTGTGTACTCCGATTTTAATTTGATAGTATTGGTATATTATACCATATTTCATGCCTAGCGCCACCTTTTTTCAGGGGAGTCATCGTATGTTCTCCAAAAATGTTTCATGGAATTTACTACCGTACACTGTAGATTTTTGCCACGAATTCACTTGAATTAACATGAAAACAATAAGAAATTCGTAAAATTCGTGCTAATTCGTGGCTAAAACTGAATGCGCTTGGAAAATGTACGGCAGACAATTATGGAACAAGTTTATGCAAGTGTTACGACTCTTGTTTGTTTGGGGTAAACCACAAAGCAGCACTGTGAAAGTCTTGTGGTCACACACATACCTTTAATCCAAGTTGCTAGCTTGCACTTTTCATTAAGCCAATGTAACTACTCGGCCTTGTCATTGCAAGCCACGTCTCCGTGGCGTCCATTCGTCTGCGAATGGCGCAATCTCAACTATGAACAAGATTGCGCCGTTCGCTTGCGAACGGATGCCGCAGACGGTTCGCAATGACAGATAAAGTTTGAACCTGAGTAGCGACAAGCCAATTAGCTATTCAAGGGACAAAATGGATTGGTAGTGGCAGCTTCAGCCGTTTCTTACAGCACCAAAACACCTAAAGGCGTCGCTACACACTACAGGCGGCAACTTGAGTTATATATTCTAAAATTCTGGCATTGGTCGAGCCTACTGAAATCTGAAATCGGTTTCGGCAGGCTCAACCAATGGTGAAACTTAGGAATAGATACTGGGGAGTTTTTTTAAGCGGGGGAGCACCTATGTAACGGCTTCACGCCGGCCAGATTTTGCGCCCACCGCCTGCCGGAACGATGGCTTCGATAGGCGCCAATGCTTCGGCGGTAAGCGGCGGCAGCAGCCCGGCTTTCAGATTGGCCTCCATCTGCGCCACGTTCTTAACACCGGGAATTACGGTTGTGATTGCTGGATGTGCCAGTGTGAATTGCAACGCGAGCTGCGCCAGCGTGCGGCCCTCCGCCAGCGGACGCAACGCATCTACCTTTTTGAGATCATTCAGGAAGACCTGGTACTCGTCCGGGTTCTCGTGCCAGCGGGCGCGGAAATCGCCCTCACTGAAGCGCGTCTCCGGCGTGAACTTGCCCGTGAGAATGCCCATCGCCAGTGCGCCGCGCACGATGACACCGATACTGTGTTCCTGGCAATAGGGCAGGCTATCGGCCTCCGAGGTGCGGTTGAGGATGCTGTAATCAATTTGCAGCGTGGCGCAGTTGCCATCGGCGTTAAAAGCTTCCAAGTACGCGAAATTACTGGTGCTCACGCCGTAGGCCCGCACCTTGCCATCGCGCTGCAACTTTTGGAAACCTTCCAAGAAGGCCTCCATTGTCGGGTCGCGGAAATCAATGTGGCTCTGAATGATGTCCACATAGTCAGTATCCAGCCGTTGCAGATTGCTTTCCACGCCCGCGATAAGTTTGGCGGGGGTGGTATAGGCGCTCTGGCCCTTCTCCCCATCGAAGTCCAACCAACCGATCTTGGTTGCTACGATGAACCGGTCGCGGCGCCCCTGCATCGCCTGGCCGAGCAGTGCCTCGCTGTGGCCGTTGCCGTAGACATCGGCAGTATCGAAGAAGTTGATACCCGCATCGAGCGCGTAATCCACCGCATCCAGCACTTGCTGATCATCTGTCGCGCCCCAGGCATCGCCGCCGGCGGCCCAGAGTCCCATCCCAATTTCACTGACCATCATGCCGCTCTTGCCGAGTCGGCGGTAGTTGAGTTTGTTTTCCATAGTTTTCTCCTTAAATAGTGATGGGAGAGCAGTGATTAGTGAACGGAGAGCAGTGTAGATTCCACAGCTCACTGCTCTCACGAACTGCTCACTACTACTCCACTGTGATTTTATCGCAATTCCGCGCGTTAGCCTCTTTATCGTAGGTGAAGCCCGCGCGGGTGACATTGGTGACGCAGAAGGTGACTTCGCCGCGCCGCTCGCTCGGCTCAGAGTGTAGGGTGATGACCCCGTTCGCATCGGTAAGTCCTTCAGTTTCACCACGCCGGATCGCACCGACCCAGCCGCCCACGACTCTGGTATCGGCCACCGGATTACCGTCAGCGTCTACAACAATGACAACCGTGACGGCCTGCCACGTCCCATCGGCGTTCTCCTGCGCAGTAACGACGACATCGCCCAGGTGCATCACCCCGCGCTCGGTGGTGGCTTCTACCATATCGGGCCGCTGGTACACGCGGAGGTAATCCACTTTGAGGAACTGGGGGAAGACGGTCGTATCATCCGGTGGGCCAGGCCATTCACCGCCCACTGCCAGGTTGATCAGCAGAAAGAATGGGTGATCGTAGACCCACGTCCCGCGCACGCTCTCCGGCGTGATACGGAAATACTGCACGTCATCCACATACCAGCGGATCTCCTCCGGCTCCCACTCGACGGCATAGACATGAAACGTCTCGGATACATCCGAAACAGTGGTGTAATGTCCCACACCCCCGCTGCCGGAGTAGCCCGGCCCATGCACTGTTCCGTGAATGCGGTTGGGTTGACGCCCGATATACTCCATGATGTCAATCTCGCCGCAAGCGGGCCAGGGCGTTTCCGTGATGTCCGCGCCGAGCATCCAGAAGGCGGGCCAGATACCGTTGCCATAGGGCAGCTGCATCCGCGCCTCAAAGCGACCATAGGTCCAGGCATACAAGCCCTGCGTTTTGATGCGCCCGGACGTGTAGTTACGGCGCACAAACGGCTCCGCGCGCGCCTCGATGATCAGCAGGCCATCCTCCACGCGGACATTTTCGGGGCGGTCGGTGTAGGCTTGCAGCTCGTTATTGCCCCAGCCGTGCCCACCGATGTCGAACGTCCAGTTGGCAGGGTCGAGCGTCTCGCCGTCGAATTCATCACGCCAAACTAATTCCCAGCCAGGGCGGGCGGCTGGGTCGGGAGACGGACGTAAGCGTATCCACAATCCTACTAAAATCACAACGATGACAAGGATAAGAGCAATGCTCAAACGTGTAATGTTCTTCATATTCATATTGTACACCATAATCTGACAATAAGGTGGTTAATTGGAAGGTTTTGTAAAAGGCAACTACTTAGCCTTGTCATTGCAAGCCGTCTGCGGCGTCCATTCGTCTGCAAATGGCGCAATCTCAACCAGGAACGAGATTGCGCCGTTCGGAGACGAACAGATGCCGCGCAGACGCGGCTCACGATGACAAATAGAGTTTGAACCTGAGTGATAGTAGCCCTGTGGCTTTCCCCGTCAGCGCAGATACCGCATGACGGGGAAAGCCGAGGTTATACCAGCATCAATTTCTGATTACAATCGGAAGATATATCTGGTGCATGGTATACAGTCTGACCTGATCCATGTGGAATGTGCCGGCACTGCCTTCAGGGAAGGTGAAGCCGTAGCCCCAAACTTCCGTGAGGGTGAGGCCGTCATCGGGCGCGCCTGCGGGCGGCTCGGCGCTGCGGGTGAAGGCGTCGAAGGGCATGAAGACCTTGCGCCAGCCGGTGAAATCGTCCGTGAAGGTGGCCTCGAAGCGCTCCGCGGTATCGGCTGCCTGGTAGACACGGACATAATCCACCAGCGTGTCCTGCGGCATGGTCATATCATCCGCAATCGCGCCGCCGAAATTACCGCCGATGGCTGCGTTCAGGAGCATGAAGAAGGGATGGTTGAAGACCCACTCGTTGGGCGCCACATCGGCGGGGATGGCCTGATGGTATTGAATGTCATCCACATACCAGATGATGTGGTCAGGCATCCACTCGACCGCGTAGGTATGATACTCGCTCGCTACTGGCTCGGTGAAGGTGAGGGTGTTGCCAAAAGACGCGCCGCCCGCGTAACCAGGGCCATGAATGGTGCCGAAGATTTCGTTGGGCAGGCGACTGACATATTCCATGATGTCAATCTCGCCGGATTGCGGCCAGCCCACGTCGGGGATGTCCGTGCCGAGCATCCAGAAGGCGGGCCAGAGGCCGCCAGGGCCATCGGGAACAAGGACGCGAGCTTCGATACGACCATACTCAAAATCGAGGCGATCCTGAGTGAGCAGGCGGGCCGAGGTGTACTCGCAAGGGCCGTACCAGCAAACCAGATCGGTGTCGGGGGCGGTATCTTGCAGGCGAATGACCAAATTACCGGTGCCATCCATAAAGCTGTTGTCGGTGTTGTCGGTGTAGTATTGAAACTCACTGTTACCCCAGCCGACGATGCCATTGAGCGCGCCATCACCCAGCTCGTACTTCCAAACGTTGGAATTGGGCGGCATTCCGGCTAGATCGTCGAACTCGTCGCTCCACACCAACACCCAGTCTTCGGGAGCAACCTGGGCAGTGGTAGCGGTCATATTCTCGCGCAGTTCGAGCGTGATGGTTTCACCGCTATTCTGACCGTAGAACCAGACGCTCAACCCGTCGGAGGCGCTCCAGTCTTGCCCCTGAGAGAAGACCCGGCTGAAGGAGGCCGCACCGTCAACTTCGACTTTCAGCACGTCCTCGTAGGCTAGTTGGCCGGGGACAGCCAGCGCGTCGCTGTCCTGCACTGTAATGCTGGTCAGCGTCACAGCGCCCGTCTGGTAGATGAAGGGGTGATACCCCTCGAAGTCGTCTATCAGCATGGAATCGGCGGAATCAATGTCCACGATGGTGAGGAGGGCGCGGCGTTGGAAGCCGAGCGGGGCATTACCCTCGTACAGGTTGACCGCCACACGAACGTCGCGGGTGTGCTTACCATCGTGATAGGTGGGGATGCTGATGGTTTGGGTGAGCGTCCCGGCGGGGAAGGTGAGCGTGCCAGTGACGGGCGTGTACTGCCACGGGCGGGCGTTGGCCTCGGCGGTGGCGTACTCGACGGTTACAGTTTCAGTGTGGACGCGGCTGAGAGCAACGGTGAGAACAGCCGTTTCCCCTTCAGTGACGTTGTAAGTGCCTCGTTCAAAAGCGACAGCTAATGGTTTCTCAGGGGCCGTGCCGCAAACTTGTACATCATCCAAATAGGTGGTGCCAATTAAACCCGTTGAGCCAAACGCCCAGCCATGCACTTGGTCGCGGTCAAAATCATCTTGCGGTGCGCCAACGCCAATGTCTTTCATGTTAAATTCATCGAACATGACTACAAACTGTTTCCAGCCGGTGAAAGCGTCGGGGAAGGGGTAAGACCAAATTTGGGGGTCATCCACAGTGGAACCGGGATTGCGGTTATCCTGCACTTCAAAGAGCAGAGTTTCACCAGAGTTAGTGCCGTAAACCCAGAAGCTGATTGCCTCATAGGTACTCCAATCCTGTGTCACCCAACTGTCAACTGCTTCGTTGGTAAAGTGGTGGGTCATCCCACCATAACTACCGCTGGGAACGTTGCTGTCCATCTGCAAGACGGTGTTCGTGACCTGCAATGTCGTAGTAATGTCAATGGTGGCGTTAGGGCCTTCCCATGTAAAGAAGCCAATGGCCAAGCCGTCGCCGTCTACACCGGAGGGCAGGTTGCCATCTTCAAAATCATTGATCATCAGGGAACGGGTTTCGCAGACGTTGGATAGCTCATCTTCCAAGATGGTGAGGATGGCCGTGTCGCGTGCGCCGAGTTCGACGTTGACGGGGTCGGAGAGGATGAGGTTGACGGTGCGGTTGCCTGCGTAGATATCGTTGTCAATGGTGGCGACGGTGAAACTCTGCGCCAGCATGTCCGGCGGGAAGACGAGCGTACCTGTCGTGCTGATGTAATCCACGCCCGCAACAGCCGTGCCATCGGCAGTGGCGTAGGTCACAGTCACAGGATAGGTGGTGGTGATATTGAGGGTAACGGTGATGGTGACAGTATCGCCTTCGGTAACGGTATACTGTGCGGCTTGAAACTGCGCACGCTGCGTTATATTCCCGGCATCGCCGTAGATGCTAAGTTGGTCTATCTTGAACGCGCCAACGGTACCATCGAGGACAAAGACCCAGTTATCTACCTGCGAGACATCGTAGGGGGTCGCACCAAAAGTAGCAAAGGGAAAGGTAACAATCTGCCAGCCAACAAAATCATCCACAAACTCGGCGCGGCGGTCGTCACCAGGTACGGTTTGGATTTCAAACGCGTGCGTGGTGCCCGAGTTTTCACCGTAGAACCAGAAACTGACCCCCTGCATGTCGCTCCAATCCGCCGCCGGATTGAGTGCAGCGCCAAATCCGGCCCAGGTAGGCACGCTAGCGGTGACAGAGAGGATGTCGTTCGGGCCGATTTGCCCGGGGAGGGACAGGGGATCACTTTGGGGGATGGTGGGATTGGTGATGTCAATCGTGATATTGCCCCAATCGCCGTAGACGAACCAGTCAGCGGGTACGCCGCTTTCAAAGTCGGCGAAGGGGATCAGATTAACCAATTCCAGGTGATCGAGCTTGAAAGAACCAACCGTGCCATCTAGCACAAAGACCCAGTTGTCCACTTGCGACACATCGTAAGCACCGCCGACACCAAATGTACTGAAGGGGAGAACGATCTGCCGCCAACCGACAAAATCGTCCACAAAGGTAGCGCGCCGATCATCGCCTGAAACGGTTTGAATCTCAACTTCATGGGTTGTGCTAAGATTTTCGCCATAGTACCACAAACTGATCGCGTCGTAGTCGCTCCAATCTTGCGCTGGATTGAGTGCAGCGCCAAATCCAGCCCAAGTAGGTATGTTGGCCGTAACCGACAGCACATCGTTATTGCCAATCTGACCGGGCAGAGCGAGGGAATCGCTGTCGGGGATGGTGGGATTAGTGATGTCAATCGTGATATTCCCCCAATCGCCATAGACGAACCAGCCAGTGGGTACGCCGCCTTCAAAATCGGCGATAACCGGGAATGTCGCCAATAGTTGGTTCTGAATCTGCTGCACCGCAGGCAAGTCATCAGGAATATACGCCATTACCGGAGCAACCTTGCTGTGGAATGCACCGTTGCCCAGAAATAGCCCTAGAATCACAACCAGGGATAAGATAATGTTTTTCACTTGCATCGTGTGTCTCCTTTGTGGAATATTGGTGCGATAAAACTAAGTTCCCGAGGGTGTTCGTCCTATTGATTGTGACTAGCACCTCCTTAGGTTACGAGCACGGCTAGTGAGTCAAGTGTCTAACGCAAGTTGCCGTCTGATTTTATTCACAGATTCGGGACACGGTTTTTACGGATTAGATAGATTTTGGGGTTCTTATCCGTAGAATCCATGCAAAGCCGTGTCTACAAAAATTCTCAAGTGCGTTGCACCGGGGAACTACTTTTCATTTTAGTACAATTATACTATGATGGGGTAGGAGAAAACCGAGAGACAAACGGATATTTCAGGGAAGTTTTTGGTGAAGAGGCACATCCCCTTCACCAGTCTCCAATTCCGCCCAGTTTCTTGGCATCTGAACCGAATAAATTCTTCAGTAGTTACGTTTGATATATGGTAACAGATAAAGTAGCTGTGCGATTTCCTTTCACACATTGCGGTAGTGGTCAAAGGCTAGTAACCCGGCCCTGTCATTGCAAGCCAAGTCTGGGCAACATCCGTTCGTCTGCGAACAGCGCAATCTCGTTCGTGGTTGAGATTGCGCCATTCGCAGACACATGGACGCCGCAGACGGCTCGCAATGACAAACAGAATGCAAATTTGAACAACTATTGACCAGTATCAGTAGATCACGAATCTGCGGTGTGGGCCGTCCACGAATAGGGCCACGAATACACAAATAAACGCTTGTTAAGGTAAATTCGTGTATTCGTGCTCAGATTCGTGGACGGCAGGCAAGCCCATTACCCCTAATTCATTAAACCTGTGATCTACTGAGTATACATTTCACGAGCACAATAGAGAGCAAAGGATACTCAAATGGTAGCAAAACAAGAGCCAACAGCATCGGACACCTTGATTGAAATCACCAACATTCACAAATCCTTCCTCATGGGCAAGGAAGCTGTGCAAGCGCTGCGCGGTATTACGCTCAGCGTGCAGCGCGGCGAGATGGTGTGTTTGATGGGGCCGAGCGGTTCCGGCAAGACGACGCTGCTCAACATTATCGGTGGGCTGGAAGAACCTAGTCGGGGACACATCATGGTGGATGGTGAAAACATCGTGGCCTTGTCCGAAGACCGACTGGCCGACCTGCGTCTCCGGAAAATGGGGTTTATCTTCCAAAACTACAACCTGCTGGCGAACTTCACCGCCCTGGAGAATGTAGAAGTCCCACTGGCGCTCGCCGGTGCGTCCCGCCGTGATCGCCAACGTAAGGCCGAACAGCTGTTGGAACAAGTGGGCCTGGGAGATCGCGCCAAGCACTATCCCAGCGAACTCTCCGGCGGTCAGCAGCAGCGCGTCGCGATTGCCCGCGCCCTCGCCAACGATCCGCCTATCCTCATCGGCGACGAGGTGACTGGCGACCTGGACTCGACAACCGGCTTCGAAGTGATGGAAATTGTCGCTACGCTCAACCGCAAACATAAAACAACAGTTGTCTATGTCACGCACGATCCGCGCATGGCTCGCTTCGCCAGTCGCTTGATCGAGCTGCGTGATGGGAAAATCATCGAAGACAAGGCGAGCGCAGCCGTATGATCACGCAGTATGTGCTCAAAGGATTCAACCGGCACAAAGCCCGTACTGCTATCATGGTGCTGGCCCTGCTGGTGGTCTCAGCGATGTTAGTCTCACTCAATAACGGCGTGGAGTCGCTACAACGGCAAATCGTAGAAATTGTAGAACGATTCGCGGGCGAGCACGACATCACTATCCAGCGTATAGATACCAGCCCCGACCAGTTCGTAGATGTGGCGGCGGTACAAGCGTCGCTGGCCGGTGCAGACCCGACAATTACGGCTATCTATCCCCGCTTTATGACCACCGTGGAGGTGCGACGCGGAACGCAGTTGGGCAACGCATCGCTGGTAGCGCGTGCTCCAGAAGATCACCTGGGCCAAATCACTATGTTGGAAGGAGAGTACAATCTCGAAGGCAACCGCGTGGTGGTGTTACAGGTCACAGCTGACACCTTCGGGTTGAAGGTGGGCGACGAAATTGACCTGAGCTACATCTTGCCGGTCTCTCGTATGACGGGACAAGAATTGCCCGCCGCGGATAGCGTGAACCGGGCCAACCGACGTTTCACCGTCAGCGGGATTGCGTTGGCAACAGGCTTAGGAGGCGGCAGCCAAAACGGCATCCTGGCAAATGTGGCAACAGTACAGGATTGGTTGGGAGTTTCAGGACAGGCGGAACGGCTGGTGGTAGTGCTTGATTCGGCGGTGTACAGTTCTGCCAACACCCAAACCGCTATCTTCCGCGTGCGCCGCATTGCTGAGCAACTCTACGCGACTTTGGGTGCGGATGCCGCAGACTACACTTTCGCCCTGGAAAAAGCGCAAGCATTGGATTACAGCGATGTGGCTTTCGCCATCTTACGTTCGGTCAGCAGTGTGTATGGACTTCTGGTCATGGGCGTAGTGGGTCTGCTGATTTATTCCATTATCAACACCAATGTCGAAGAGCGGCGGCGCGACCTGGCCTTTTTGCGCATCCTCGGTGCCAAGCAACACCATCTCTTTGCGTTGGTAATGATCGAAGTAGCCTTCATTGGACTGCTAGGCGTGGGATTGGGTATTGTTGTCGGGCAGCTCTTCAGCATCTTTGTCATCGCGCCCATCGCCAATGTGTTGATTGCGACATCCGGCGGCGGCATGGAGGAGCTGGGTGTGACATTCAAGATGACCATTACCGCCGCTGCGATGGCACAGACCGCCGTGATTGCAGGCACGGTATTGCTCCTCTCGGCGCTGGCTCCGGCGCGCAAAGCCGCGCGGACCAAAATCCGGTACGCCATCAACCCCGGTTCCGCCGATAATCTGCAAATCGAAGACCTGGCCCGGCTGCGCTCACGCAAATTCGATATGCGCATTGTCATCGCGGGGGTGGTGTTGACGGTCATGTGGCTGTTGGTCTTCATCGGCTCCAACTATCTCTTCGTACAAGGGAATGAGGCGGTCATCAGCATCTTCTTGTTCACCGGTCTGGCCTTGTTGGTCATCGGCATCAGCCTGCTCTTTTACGCTTTAACCGTGCCCTTCGAGCGCATTCTAGTGCTGCTCAGTGAGGCGGTGCTGCCGCGCCTGGCATTCTTTGCCGGCCCGAACCTCATCCGCGCCAAACAGCGCAACACCGTCATCTCGCTCATGGTGGTCTTCAGCGCCACCTTGCCCACCTTCCTGGGGACGATGACAGCCCTCGAGCAGCGCAACTATGATACCGATGCACGATTTCGCAGTGGCGCACCGATTACGGCGGAAATCTCCCCGTGGGCACGCTTCATGTTCAATAGCGCCACCGACGACAACCTGCGCCCGGACGCGCTGGATGAGTTCCGCACTATCCCCGGCATCGCGGAGGTCGTGGGGCTTTCGAAGGCCTATGTAACTTCCGTGACCAACCGGGTTACGTTACGCCAGACCCGTGTACAAATCCACGGGTTGACCGATCCCCTTTACCGAGTCGCCTATGCGGATTTAACCACGTATGCAGCCGGTGGGCCAGAGATGTTTGATACAATTTTGAGCGCGCCGGATACGATCATCCTGAGTGCGGGCTATGCTGAATACATGGACGTGCGAGTGGGTGATATCGTGCGCATCACCGGTGCCGGGCGGGATCACATTGTTGAGATGGAAGTGGTAGGATTGCTGGAGCGCATCCCTGGCTTCGAATCGTTCTCGCGTAACCAAAACTACATCCGCGACGGTTCCAGCATCGGCTTTGTTTCGCTAAACACCTATCTGCGCCTGACGCACGACCCGAACAATGGATACTTTTGTGTGACCGGCCTTTGTTCTGCGGTAGAGCGCGACCAAATGGCCCTTTACAAAGTCCTGATATTGCCTGCTGCGGGCGCAAACGAGAGCGAAATCGTCACGACACTACGTGAGACCTTCTCGGAACGCGCCGCTCTCTGGATTCAATCCACCGCCGAGGATATTCGCAGCACGGAGCAATCCATGCGCACGATGCGCGTGTTAATGCTAATCATGACCACGCTCTCGTTTGTGACCAGCATCTTTGGCGTGTTTGCCGTGGTCTATGTGGCGGTCTATGTGCGCCGCATGGAGATTGGAATGCTCAAGGCTATCGGAATGCCACGCCGGGCCTTGGTGGGCGCGTTCGCACTCGAAGCGGTCATGATGACTGTGAGCGCTTCGCTGGCAGGGGTGACTGCCGGAACAGTGTTAGGGTATCTTTTCTACATCACCAATAACATGATGCGCAACGTTCCCATGCGCGGCACCTTCGATTGGCTAACCACCATCGCCATCCTGATTATGGTCGTCCTGGCAAGTGTCATCAGTGCCGCGTGGGGCGCACGCAGCACCGTCCGGCGCAAGGTCACACAGATTCTCCGTGAAGCGTGGTAACATCTACAAGACCTGCCAGGTTTAGCAAACCGGGCAAGTCTAATGAGCATAAAACAAAAGAGGATATGAAAACTATGAAACGTAATACCTGGATTTACCTGCTGGGAGTGCTTTTGTTGCTACTGTCTGGTTGCGTGAACAGCGTCATGCCTGCGGTAGATGCGTCGCCTGGCCCGGTTGATGGAGATGAACCGCCTCCGACGGTGGCCCCCGCCACACAGGGTCGCACCGTCGCCGCCGATGGCGAACTGATGTCCTCCTATCCAACACTCGCATTAGGTTTTGGTGGCACAGTCAGTGGCGAAGTGCTTACCATCATCGTCACACCAGGCGATATACTGCAAGCGGGCGATCTCATTGCGCAGTTAGATGAAACCGAGCTGCAACGTGCGGTAGCGGATGCAGAGCGGACTCTGGCTCGCGCTCGCACGGATCGAGACTTGGCTCAGGAGCAGTGGGAACGCGACATCGCCAACGCCGAACAAGCGCTGGCCGAGGCGCAACGCGCCCAAACCTCGGCGCGACTGCAATACACCAGCACCAGTGTCGAAGAAGCCCTGACTGCCCTCGATCGCGCACGGGATACCGAAGCGCGGGCGCAGGATGAATACAAGCGCGCGCTGGATCGCCCCTGGGAACCGCAGGACATCCGCGATAGCTACTACAACAGTTGGCAACAAACTATTCGCGACCGGGAACTGACCGAAATGCGCTACAATGACGCACGCAGCGCCAACAGCGCCAACTATCTGCAATTGGATGCGCGCCAGGCCGATGTAGACAAGGCCGAGCGTTCGCTGGCTGCACTGCAAAGCGGGGTCGCGGCCAGCTACAACCGGGCGGTAGAGGATGCCGAACAACAGCGGGTAAAAGCCGGGGAAGCTCTGGCGCGCGCGCAGCTCGTCGCGCCGTGGGCGGCAATGGTGCTTTCCGTAGATGTCGCGCCACGCTCCAACGTCAGCGCGAGCACGCCTGTAGTCACCTTGCTCAGTCTGGAGGATGGTCTGCGCTTTGTATCGCAGAACCTCAGCGAGCAACACATCGCCCAACTCCATCCGGGGCAGCGCGCTGTGGTAACATTACGCACTTTCCCGGATACACCGTTGGAAGGGGTGGTTGAGTCAGTGGTGTCACAAACACGCACCACAACAGACGGTACAGCGCGCTTTACCGTCCGCGTGCGGTTGGAGACAAACGATCTCGCCTTGTTACCAGGACTGACCGGGCGCGCGGAAATTTTTACCGCGTCAGACGATAATCCTTGAGGAATGTCCCATGGAACAAGCCATGCACAAACGCCCACCGCTGCGTCTGCTTATAATCCGCATAGTACAGCAATGAGGCATAGTCAGGATGCGTGCGGAAACGCTCGACACGGGATTGTGCAATCTCCGGGTAAATATAGGCGGCGAACGCCTCGGCAAAATCTTCCACCCGGTTGAAATTTTTGTCCGATCCCGCGGGCGGCGGCCCGGCATAGTAATAGCCCGCATTATTACACCCCGGCAGCCGCCCTTCTGCATCACAGCGTTTGAGGTGCTGTTGCGCCATCCCCAACAACTGTGACGTATTACCGCCAGTGTGCTTCTCCAACGCCTGTGAGAGTCGCCAATTGTAGCGTGCATCCCATACATGGCCTAATTCATGAGCAATCGTCCACCCATCAATCGAGATTTCCGCTGTGGTGACGAGGATGCCGGTATGATCAGCTTGCGCCCGGTAATTGATATTCCCCCGGCGTAACGGCAATTCGCCAAAGTGCCGCTCAAACACCTCCGGCCCGCCGATGGCCACGGTAATCTGTTGCACCGTCTCGTACACGATGCGCGTCTCCTTGAGCGGCCACGGCCCTTCGACTGTGGCTTCCGGCTTAAAGGCTGCCTTCACCTCATCGCGGCGTTCCACCAATTTGACCTTGTAGGTCTTCTTGAGCTGCTCGCTCAACTGCTTTGCGGTATGTTGTTCGGATTTTGTATCGGCCATTTTTATACTCCTTGCTGATTAGCCCTGCCAGTTTTTAAAGCTCTGACAGGCCGTGGTTTCTTTTTTATCATAGCCCTTGCCCCGGAATTGTCAAAATGTGCGGATTGACACATTTGCCAAATATGGTATTATTAAATACAAGAATCTTTTATAATGTGGGAGGTTATGATGAGTGAACGCAAACAGCCAAGAGTTATCGTTTTCAGCACGCCTACCTGTCCGCACTGCCGGACGGCGAAGCGCTACTTGCAGCAGCAAGGTATCCAGTTCAGTGACGTGGATGTTTCCCGTGACATGAACGCCGCGCGCGACATGGTCAGCCGCAGTGGGCAACAGGGCGTACCGGTCATTGACATCGGGGGACGGCTAGTTATCGGCTTCGACCGGGCCAAAATTGACCGATTGTTGGGCCTGAACTAATCGCTGGTAACACAACACCGGGTCGTGCAAAACAGCCCGGTAAGCAGGTTGAAACCTGACAGGTTTTCAGAAAACCTGTCAGGTTTGTATTTACCGGCGCTTGAAAGGAACGTACCCCACAATAGGAATCCCCAGCGCCGCAAGTTCGGCAGCCTCGCGCACAGTAGGGTCAAAATAATGCGCCAGGAAAATCAACGCCAGCCCTACCACCCCGGCAAGCGCGAGGCGCATGATCGGGCCGAGCAGCTGTGCTCGCAATCCTGGTGCAAGCAAGACCGGCGCGGGCGCGTCGAGCCGCCGCGCAGCAATCCCAACGCCCTCAAGCTGCGGGAAGTACGCCACCCCGTTCCCGATCAGTTCCGCGCTCGCCGCCTCAGCAATGGCGAGCAGCTGTTCCGGATCGCCCCAATACAGGTACAGCACGGTGATAGATTGCGCATTATCGCTGACGATCGCCGCTTGCAACGCTGCCGGCGCAATCGCCAGGCCTTGCGCGGCCAACCGGACGCTCACCGCCTCTGCGAACGCACCGGTCACAGCTACATCGGCCAACCCGTTGGCAACATACTCCGATGTAAGCCACGGGTAGTAGCGGTCATAATCCTCCGAAAGACCAGCGGGTTCTGTCCCTACAGCAAAGCGCATCACCACCTGGTAGCTGCCGCCCGGCGGGACGTAGGTCAGCCCCACATAAGCAGCCACCACCACCAGCGGCAGTGCAACCAACCACCACCAGCGGAATAGAATTCTAAGCATCTGTTTTAGTTCCATAATCTCCCAACTCTGTGCTGTATGCCGTATGAATTTTATTGTGACACATTACGATTTGCGCATGATATACGTCTCCCACCACGTCCGCAGCCGCGCCGCGTGATGGCCCTGGATGACGATGATATGATTGCCCAGCGGGGCACGCAGCAGCTCACCGACACCGCCATTGGTCAACCGCACTTCGATCTGGGTACGGCAGAGGTCTTCCGCATCGCCGCTCTGCTTGATGTGCCCCTCGGCAAGCCAGAGCCGTTCCATGTGCAACCCGCCCAACCGCAACAGCGTGACCGGCCCGGCGGCAAGCGTCCCCTGCAAGCCTACGCCCAGCCCTGATTCGAAGTGCGAGCGTAGCCGGTACTGCTGCACCAGTGAGCGCGGCACGGTGCAGTGTGCCAGCCAGAGCGTGTTGTGCGTCTCATCGAGCCGGGCCGGGTTCGCCATCCACGGGAGCTGACCCAGCAACCGATACGCCCACAGCATCCCTACTGTGCTTACCAGATCGCCCTCACACCCAGCAATGACGCCCTCATCGTTAAGCTGCGCCAGCGCGAAACAGCCCGTCGTTTTGAGGTTGAGCACCAGATCGAAACAGCGCACGGTGAGCGCGTCTAGCCCGTACTGCTCCACCAGCTGCCGCAAGGCGAGGTAGACCCGCACCCCATCTGCCAGGGCATCGGGCGCAGGCTCACACACAGCGGAGGCCGCCTCCACCAGCGCGGCTTGCTGCGCAGTGATAGCCTCTGCCTCGACCCCTGCCAGCGTCTCGTAGAGGTCTTCCATATCCACCACCACCACCTGCGGCCCCCAGGTCTGCCGCACGGTCTCAATGTCCGGAGTGCTAGCCACCAGCCATTCAGAGGGCACACCGACGAGTCCGATGCGTGCAGCGCGCAGTCCACGCCGCACGTCGAGCGCGTGCAAGGCCGCATCAAGCTGCGCCAGCCCAGCCTCATCGTCGGGACTGGCAAGATAGAAAATACGGCCTGGAATCCCCAACTGTTGCAAGCGAGCAAGCACTTCGAGCGCGGCGGGCAGGGAATTGTGCCCCGGATGTGCCACGAGAAAGAGCGGATCTTCTGGCGCACTGGATGCACGGGCCATCCAAAGATCAAGAACGCGCTGCTCTGTCCCACCAGTAACGACGAACAGCACCTGCGGCACGTTGGCGGCAGGCGCATCGCCGCCGCCAATCCGCGCGAACGCAGGACGGTACGTCTCTACCAGCGCATGCAGCGCTGCTTCATTATGCAACACTGACATTACCGGAACCACAGTAAACCGTTCAGGCATGGGAATCTCCTTGTTTGATATAGGCGCATTGTAAGGGAGATGCAGTAAATGGCAAATGACGGCTGCCTGCTTACGCAAACCTGGCAGGTCTTGCAGACCTGCCAGGTTTAGTTTTTCCCCTTGTCCATAGGCTGGACGGGACCCCACCTGCATCAGGAGCACTCCAGGCGGACGATATCCGTCTGGATGCGGCTGCTTTTACTGATTCTCGATCTCAGCAATCGCGTCTTGTGGGGCCATGGTACCGTAAATAACCTTCATCAGCCCAGGCAGATAGCGATCCAGCGTTTGCACGGCGGGATAGATGGCATTGCGAATCAACGCGGGGGTGAGCTCAGCCCCCTCAAAATCCAGGCTGCTCTTGTAGCGCACCTCACCATCGTTGAAGTCCAGCTCAAAGTTACCGATGCGCAGACCGTAATTGGCGCGCGCAATAAACTCTGCTGCCGGCAGCCGCGACAGCTCTGGAGCCTTTACCGGCGCCAAGACATAGAACAAGAACTGCTCCAAATCCACCCGAATCTGGGCGAAGCAGGACAATTGCCCGTTCTTGCCGGCGAAGCCCATGCGGTAAATGTACTTGTCCTCCAATTGCTGCGGATACCACTCATCTGTCCGCAAAAACTCGCCCAACGTGGCGAAGGCCATCAGGCCATTAACATTTTCCGTTGACTGAATAACGTCGTTCATGTGATGCAAGCCTCCCTTTGATAAAATAATCTACAATACGTACTACATAAAGCATGATGCGTACAGGAAAATTCCATTGCACGCATCACGTTTCATCTGCACTAATCTACCGTCAGCGTCTTGCTTAAATTGCGCGGGAAGTCGGGGTCGTAACCCCGCGCCAGGCTCAGGCGATAGGCGAACAGTTGCAGTGGCACCGCCGCCAACAGCGGATTGAGCAACGGCCCTGCCTGCGGCAAAACAATCAGCTCGTGCGCATTAGCACGCAAGCGAGCGTCCTCCTCACCGATAGCAATAACATGCCCCCCGCGACACGTCGTCTCATTAATGCCGCTCACAATCACCGGTACATCCTCCGGGCCGACCACAAAAATGACTGGATAGCCTTCATACACTGCCGAGAGCGGCCCATGCTTGAACTCAGTCGAAAGCATCCCCTCGCAGTGTGCGTAGGTAATTTCTTTCATCTTCAACGCACCTTCCAACGCGATGGGGTATGTCAGGCCATAGCCCAAGCAGTACATATCATCATGCGCCGCCAACGCGCGTTCCACCCCCACAATCTGCGGCTCGACCGCTGCAATAGTCGCCTCCAACAGGGCGGGTAAATCGTGTAACATATCAGTAGCGTGCCCCCCCATCCGCAGCGCCAGGTAGAGGAACGCAAGTGCCTGGTTCATAAACGTCTTCGTCGCCGGGACGCTGATTTCGTATCCGCACGCCATCGGCAAGTAAACCTGGCTCGCACGCATCAACGTAGACCCCAGCACGTTGACCAGCGCCAGTGCCGTCATGCCCTGCGCCTTAGCCACAGCCAGCGCGTTCAACACATCTTTGGTTTCCCCACTCTGGCTCACGAAGACCCCCACATCTTCCGGCCCGATGGCGGGCGCGTACTGCGGGATAAACTGCGGTGCCAGCACGGGAATCGCCGGACGCCCGGCCAATCGCGCCAGATACACTGCGCCCAGCAGGCTGGCGTGGTAGCTGGTGCCGCAGGCGACCAGATACAGGTGACGCGCATCGCGCATCCGCGAAACCATCGCTTCCACATGGGGCGAGGCATCAAACAAATGTAGCATCTCCGAGGCCGCCTGCGGCTGTTCATGGATTTCTTTGAGCATAAAGTGCGGATAACCGCCCTTCTGCGCAGTCTCCATGCTCACTGCCACTTCCTCGATCTCGCGCGCGATGACCTGCCCATCTTCCACGCGCCGTAGCTCCAGCCGTCCGGCTTCGAGGATAACGATTTCCCCGTCTTCAAGGTGCAAAATCCGCCGAGTGAACGGCAACAGCGAGGGCAAATCCGAAGATACATAAGCCGCATCTTCGGTAAGACCCGCCACCAGCCCCGATCCTTTCTTGAAAGCATACAAGCGCGCCTCATCTACCCGGCCAATCACAAAAGCATAATCGCCTTGCAGATCATGGTAAGCACGCCGAATAGCTTCGAGCATATCGTAGCCCTGATTAACGTAGCGCTCAACAGCATGGACGCACGTCTCACCATCGTTGGTGGAGCGAACGGTCATGCCTTCGGCGATAAACTGTGCGCGCAACTCCCCATTATTCACCACATTGCCATTATGTGCCCCAACCAGATCGCCGTCGGAATCAATGTGCGGTTGGGAATTGGCTGGTGAAGGAGCACCGAACGTGGCCCAACGCAACTGCACAATGCCACGCCGCCCCCGCATTGCCGCGAAATCCAACCGTGCGGCGACTTCATCCACCCGCCCCACATCCTTGCGCAAATCTATCGAGCCGTCGTCATGAATAGTGGCACAGCCCACTGAATCATAACCTCGATAAGAGAGGCGTTGTCCGGCCTCGGTCAAAATCGGGCCAAGAAGTTGCTCCTCAGCAGTGACAATACCGAAAATTCCACACATACTTGCTCCTCAAGAAAAATCTACAAATTAGCGAATAGCGAATCCAAAATCTAAAATCGCCAGCCGCGCAAAACGTAGTAATCCGCCAGCTACTTCTCGATGTGGGCCTGCCCTCTGCCTGACCCGCCGCCCAAAGCTGTGTGCGCAAGTACAACGTATCATTCGCACGGGTAACGCCCAGGCAATTATTGATAAGACGTTGTAACTCCTCAGGTCTAAACTTTATCTGTCATTGCGAGCCGTCTGCGGCGAAGCAATCTGGTTCATAGTTGAGATTGCGCCGTTCGGAGACGCATGGACGCCACGGAGACGTGGCTCGCAATGACAATGCTCAGTAGATCGCAAATCTGTGCTGTGGACCGTCCGCGAATAGGGCCACGAATACACGAATGAATCTGAAACGGAGTAAATTCGTGGTTTCGTGAACAGATTCGTGGACGGCAGGCAAGCCCGTTACCCTAATTCATTAAATCTGTGAGCTACTGAGTCTACAAAACGTCGTTATTCACCGGTAAAATGCTACCTACCCCCATTGGGACGAAACCTGCCAGTCTTAACTTAATGACATGGATATACAAATATTTACCTGTATAAGCGTAAACCATGCTTAGTTCCTGTGCGAAGCAGCAAAAAAGTAAGGAAGCCACTAGCCGCAAGTTTCAAGTAACCAGCAACCAGCTTCCAGAATCTACAGTCCGGCTTCCGGGTCATCCACTAAATTTCCAAAAAACTGTTGTGGGGTGGCATTGCCCGGCTCGCAAATCTCATTCCGTAAGGCTATCAAGTCCATCAAGTGATCCTGAATTGTCACAAAACGCGCAAGTATCTTGTCCGGCTCTTTAGCGATGACAGTCTCCCAAATTACGTTCAACAACAATGCCGCTGGCGCAAAACTCATCATACCCAACGCCCCTCGCGCAGGGACAGTTACGCTCAATTCAGCAGCACACGCGGCAGCACCGGTTGCCGAACCAGACAGGCAAAGTGTGCGTAAGCCCTTGCTCCGCGCCGCGCGCAATAGATAGGCGCTATCAATACCTGGATTGTTCAAAGCAACTGAGAAAAGCGTATCGTCGGGAGACATCTTATACATATACAACGCTGTATCAATCAAATTCAAGGGTACCATGCGCGCCGGGACACCCCAAAGGTCTACCAGCCCGGCAAAGCTCTGTGCCAGCCCCAGGCTGATACCCTCACCGCTGACCCAAAGACACGGCGACTCCCGAATAATTTGCGCCATCAGCGCCAAAGTATGCCTATCCGCAGCCATTACACGCTCTACCGCGCGGAGTGCATAATCGTTGATTTGCTCCAACCGCTCAACATCTTCTCCGGCTGCACGTACCCGCTGAGCCGGCAACCCCACCATTTCTTTGACATGGAACTGAATATCATTGGAAAGTTCTTGATAACCGGAATAGCCCAACGCTTGCGCAAAACGAGTGACAGTGGCCGGATCAACTTTAGCCCGGCGAGCCAACTCGCTGGCATTTAGGAACGCCGCATCAAAGGTGTTCTCCAACAAATAATCCGCCAACCGCCGATAACCTACTGTCAGCGCGGCATAATGTTGACGAATACGCTTTCTAAAAAGATGTTCACCCTTATCCGCCGTGTTCATGCTTCCCCCCACAAGTAGCACTGTTTATATCCCGCAGTATAACCCGGCTACGCAGAGAAGCAAGTGTGCATTGCCCTAAAAACAGGTAAGGTGAAGCATGAAGAGAATTTTATCTCAATGTCATTACGTTAAAACCTGGCAGGTTTCGCCAAAATTAGGTTGGGCAGTATTTTACCGGTGCATAACGACGTTTTGTAAACTCAAGGCCTTGAAACCTGCCAGGTCTATGCCCTAGACTTATGTCATTGAATTTTATCTCTATTGACAATTCACTCGTCTTGTGTTATCATTATCAATAATGATAACACAGAGGCCAACATGAGCACCGATAAAACCGCCCTGATCTTGCACCCAGCGCGCTTCCAGATCATCCAGGCACTGAGCCATGAGGCGTTGACCACGCAGGAGCTCGATACGGCGCTACCTTCGATTCCCAAGCCTTCACTCTACCGGCACCTCAAGACGCTGCTGGAAGCGGGCATCGTCGAAATTGCGGAGACGCTGCCGGCGCGCGGCGGCGGCGAACGTCGCTACCGGCTGGCGCAATCCCCCCACCTCGGCCCGGAAGATGTGGCAGGACTGAACAACGCGGAGCACTTCCGCCACTTCACCACCTACGTCGCCACGCTGCTCCAGGGGTTCGCGGATTATCTCGCCAGCGCAACCGATCACGATTTTCTCGCAGAACACACCGGTTACACCGAAGTCATCCTCTACGCCAATGTGGAGGAGCTGGACGCCTTCGGGCAAGCGCTCAATCAAGCCCTGCTCCCGCTCGCCCAGAATGGACCGGGTGAGGGGCGGCACAGACATAAACTTGCAGTGATTACGCATCCACAGTAAAACAGCAAATCGCAAATCGCAAATCACAGCCATAGAGATTCGTATCATTTTGAGATTTGAAATTTGTCATTTGAGATTCAATTCGTAAAGGAGCTAACGATGCAAGACCCAATTCTCGATCAAATTATGCGCTTGTTGCCGTTGTTGATCCCCCTGCTCATCATCCAGATGGGATTGCTCATCTTCGCCCTGGTGGACTTGCTCAAATCCGAGCGGGTCACGCGCGGGCCGAAGTGGGTCTGGGCGTTGGTGATCGTGTTGGTCAACATCATCGGGCCGATCATCTACTTTGCTGCGGGCCGCGAGGAATAACGATGGTCGCCGCTAACGGCCACGCCATCCGCTGCGAGGGGCTGACGCGCCACTACGGCGACGTGATCGCGCTGCAAAACCTCGATCTCGAAGTCCCCTTCGGCTCGATCTTCGGCTTTCTAGGGCGCAACGGCGCGGGCAAGACCACGACGATGCGCCTGTTCACCGGACTGGCCCACCCCACCGCCGGCCGCGCCTGGATCGCCGGGCTGGAGACCACCAACGGCGATTATCGCGCCCGCGAGAGCTTCGGGTATTTGCCGCAAGACCCGGCCTTCTACGGCTGGATGACGCCGCGCGAGTATCTCGATTACGTCGGGCGGCTCTTCGGCCTGCCCGATAAGGAGCGCGGCACCCGCATCGCCGAGATGCTGGAGCTGGTGGGGTTGCAAGACGCCGCCAAACGCAAAATCGCGGGCTTCTCCGGCGGGATGCACCAACGGCTGGGCATCGCACAGGCGTTGCTCCATCGCCCGCCCGTGTTGCTGCTCGATGAACCCACCAGTGCGCTTGATCCCGCCGGACGCTACGAGGTGCTGGAGATGCTCGCCCGGCTCAAAGGCGCGGTGACGATCTTCTTCTCCAGCCACATTCTGGCCGATGTGGAGCGCATTTGCGACCACGTTGCCGTGCTGCACAAGGGCCACCTGCTGCTGGTGGAGGAACGCGAGGCGCTGCTGGCCCGTTATCCCATCAACACCGCGCGCGTGCAACTCGACCCGGCCAGCCCACCCGCGCAAGCGTTCGTTGCGGATGTGCAAGCCCAACCCTGGCTCACTTCGCTCACGGAAGAAGGGAGCACGCTCCGCCTTGTCGCCAGCGATGTGGATGCCGCCAAGCGCGCGCTGCTGCCTCTGATGGTGGCGCACAGCCTGCTTGTGACCCGCTTCGAGTGGGTGCGTCCCAGCCTGGAAGACATCTTCCTTCAGGTGAGTGCGTAGAGATTTAACGCAAAGTCGCCAGGCCGCAAAGATTTTCAAGCAGGTTTTCAAAAAATTCACTTTGCGACTTAGCGTGAGACTCTTTGGTTTCTCATGGAGTTATGATGATGATTACAACTGCCTACACCCTTTCCGTAACGCTGATGATTCTCGCGCCCATCGTTGCAGCGGCGCTGCTGCGCCGCCGGGTGCAAGCGCCGTGGTTCCTCTTCCTCATCGGCGCGGCAACTTTTATCGGCTCGCAGGTTGTCCACCTGCCGCTCAACGATTGGCTGGCGGACATCGGCCTGCTGCCCGGCAACAACACGTTGGAAGCGTCAGGAATCTCGTTGCTGCAAACGTGCATCATCCTGGGGCTGACCGCCGGTCTCTGCGAGGAGCTGGCCCGCGCCGCCGGCTACGCGCTCCTGCGCCGCTTCCGCCGCTTCGAGCATGGGCTGATGCTGGGCTTGGGTCACGGCGGCATCGAGGCGATGGTCTTCGGCGGGGTGCTGACCGCCGCCACGCTCAGCTCGCTGCTCCCCCTGCGCGACATGGATCTCGCCAGTCTCGGTTTGCCCGCCGCACAGCTCGCCGCGCTCACACAACAGCTGGTCGCGCTCGACAATCCCTGGTATGCCGCACCGCCCCTCATCGAACGACTGTTGGCGATAACGCTGCACGTCATCCTCTCCATGCTGGTCTGGCGCGCATTCGACCGGCGGCGCTGGGGTTACGTCGCGCTCGCCATCGTCTATCACGCCTTTGCCAATGCCTTCTTGCTCTATATGGCGCAACAATGGGAGAGCATCTGGGCAATTTACGGTCTGCTGGTGCTGATCCTGCTGCCGGGGCTGCTCTGGCTCTGGCGCGTGAAGCGCGAGACCGCTATCGAACGCCCCAGCCTCACCCCCTGGCGCGTCGAGTGGACGGCCTTCATCGCCGCCACACGCAAGGAGTTCAGCCAACTATGGCGCGTCAAACACGTGCTGGTGGTGGGCGCGGTCTTCGTCCTCTTCGGGATGATGTCGCCGCTGCTGGCTTACTTCACACCACAGATTCTCGGCTCGATAGAGGGCGCAGAGATGTTCGCCGACCTCATCCCCACCCCCTCGGTGGCCGACGCAGTGGGACAGTACATCAAAAACCTCACGCAATTCGGCTTCCTCATGGTCATTCTGTTAGGGATGGGGGCCATTGCGGGCGAGAAGGAAAAGGGCACAGCGGCGCTCATCCTCAGCAAGCCGCTGCCGCGCTGGGCCTTTGTGCTAAGCAAATTCACCGCGCAGACGGCGCTCTATATCGCGGGGTTCCTCGTGGGGATGCTGGGGGCCTACTACTACACGCTGTTCCTCTTCGGCCCGGTGGATTTGGGGGCCTTCGCCTTCAGCAACCTGCTGTTGCTGGCGTGGCTCTTGCCTTTCGTCGCGATAACGTTGCTCGGCAGCGCGCTGACCCGCACACTGCCTGCGGCGGGCGGCGTGGGACTCGCCGGCAGCGTCGCGCTGCTGCTGACAGGCTACCTGCCCAAGATCGGCCCGCTCTTCCCCGGCAGCCTGCTAGGATGGGCTACTCAGGTAGGGATGGGGGTAAGCGATATACCCATCGCGCCCCAGGCCGGCGCGCTCGCCGCCAGCGGCGTCATCACGCTCGTGTGCGTCCTCGGCGCGCTCGCCGCCTTCGAGCGGCAGGAACTATAAACAAAACCTTTTTTACCACAGAGCCACAGAGAACACAGAGTAATTTTAGAAAATCTCTGCGAACTCTGTGGCTCTGTGGTGAATCCCTCTACTTCAACATCGGCACCCAGATTTCATGCTCTTTGGCGAAGCGGATGGCCTCCTCGTAACCTGCATCCACGTGGCGGACGACGCCCATGCCCGGATCGGTGGTGAGGACGCGCTCCAGCCGCGCCGCCGCAGCCGCCGTTCCATCCGCCACGATGACCTGCCCGGCGTGCTGCGAGTAGCCGATGCCCACCCCGCCGCCGTGATGGAAGCTTACCCACGTCGCCCCGCCTACCGCATTGATGAGCGCGTTGAGGAACGCCCAGTCGGAAATCGCGTCCGAGCCGTCCAGCATCGCTTCCGTCTCGCGGTTGGGGCTGGCGACCGAGCCAGAATCCAGGTGATCCCGCCCGATGACGATGGGAGCCTTGATGCGCCCCTCAGCAACAGCCTCGTTGAAGGCCAGCCCGGCCAACGCCCGCTCACCGTAGCCCAGCCAGCAGATCCGCGCGGGCAACCCCTGCCAGGCCACCTGCTCTTGTGCCATCTTGATCCAGCGCGTGAGATGCTCGTCCTCCGGGAACAATGTCAGGATGATACGGTCGGTCTCGTAGATGTCCTCCGGGTCGCCGGAGAGCGCCACCCAGCGGAACGGCCCTTTGCCCTCGCAGAACAGCGGGCGGATGTAGGCCGGCACGAAGCCGGGGAAAGCGAACGCCTCCGCCAAACCGTTATCATAAGCGCGCTGGCGCAGATTGTTGCCATAATCGAAGACCACCGCGCCACGCTTTTGCAGCTCGACCATCGCCGCGCAGTGCGCGGTCATCGTGCGGATGGCCTCGCGCTGATAGCGGGCCGGGTCGCTCTGACGCAACGCAACGGCTGCCTCCAGCGGCATCCCATTGGGCACATACATCAACGGATCGTGCGCCGAGGTCTGATCCGTGACCATATCGGGGATTACGCCGCGCCGCAGCAGTTCGGGGAACACATCGCCCGCGTTACCGATGAGCGCGATGGAGCGGGCCTGGCCCTGCGCCCGGTACTGCTCCACCGTCTTGAGCGCCGCATCAAGGTCAGTCTCGATCTCATCCACCTGGCGCAGGCGCAAGCGGCGCTCGGCCCGCCAGGGGTCTACCTCCACGAACAGGCCCACGCCCTCGTTCATCGTCACTGCAAGCGGCTGCGCGCCCCCCATCTCGCCCAGCCCCCCCGTAAGGATAAACTTCCCCTTGAGCGAAGCCTGCGGACCGTAGTGCTTGCGCGCCGCCGCGCCGAACGTCTCGTAAGTGCCTTGCAGGATGCCCTGCGTGCCGATGTAAATCCACGAACCGGCGGTCATCTGGCCGTACATGATAAGACCGGCGGCCTCCCACTTATCGAAATTTTCCTGCGTGGCCCACGCCGGGACGATGTTGGAGTTGGCGAGCAGCACACGGGGCGCGTCGGGGTGCGTCTTGAAGACCGCCACCGGCTTGCCCGACTGCACCAGGAGCGTATCATCCACATCCATCTGTTGCAGCGTGGCGAGAATCGCCTCGAAGGCGGGCCAGTTGCGGGCGGCCTTGCCCCGCCCACCGTAAACAATAAGGTTGTCAGGGTCAAAAGCGACATCAGGATCGAGGTTGTTCTGGAGCATCCGAAAAGGGGCTTCCAGCAGCCAGTTTTTACAATGGAGCTGCGTACCGCGCGGCGCGCGAATCACACGATTGGGCATCTTGACCTCCTTGAAATGGCAAATCTCAAAATTTAGCTCGGTCGCGGAGCTGGCGCTCCGCTCCGAGCAACTGCTCTGAGGGGAACGCCAGTTCCCTGAATTATTATCACGTCTCACGCATCACAAAGTATAACATTAAACGCGGGAAAACAGAAAAGGCCAGGGCATTAGCCCCGGCCTTTTTGGTTGATAATAGCACGGTTATAAAAAGGAGGTTAGATTTTGCGCTGCGCGGCCCATTTCCAGGAAGACCAGACCCAGCTTAGCATTAGAACGTGCCAGTACGGTGAGAACGGCTTCATCGCCCACGGATTTGAGGATCACATAGCCGCGATCCCCTTTGACGTAGACCTGTTCTAACGCGCCCCGGCCTAGCTCCATGGCGATACGCTCACCCAGCGAGAGCATCGCTGCCGACATCGCCGAAACACGATCTTCTTCGGAGCCAGCCGGCAAGGCCGAGGCGATAATCAAACCATCTACACTAACAATAGCAGAGGCTTCAATATCGGACGTGCCGGATTGAAGTGCATACAGGGCTTCAGTTAAGCGATCAGTGCGGGATGCGGCCATCCGTGTCCTCCTAAGAGTAAATCAACAATCTCAAATCTGCAAATCTCAACATCAGAGAGGCATGATTTGCAGGAATAACTACAAGCTGATGCGCCACGCATCGCGCTTCACATCATCCGCTAATAGTACCACAACTAGGTAAGGTGTCAATTTGACAGAGCGGCTTTTGACTTTACAATGCCTCTAGCGGGCGGAAGGCGTCCGTAAGAACTATTCTAATTGTACACCAAACCACCAAATTTGAAAAGGGTAAGAAACTTGTGACCAGCGATCAAGAAAAAACTGCCCGCCGGGGCAATCCATCCTTTGTGTGGCGCGCAGGTCAGGAGCGGCGACTGGCGCTGGTGCGCCTGTATGCGCCGCTGGAAGGCCGCCGTATCCTCGATGTGGGCTGCGGGATGGGAATGTATACACACGCCTTTCTGCGCTTTTCGCCCGAAGTTTACGGCATCGAGTTGGAGGCGGATCGCGCCCGTGAAGCGCACGGGCGCGCGCGCGGCGTGATGCAGGCCGTCGGCGAGGCGTTGCCGTTCAAGGCGGAGTCGTTCGATGTGGTGTTCTCGCATGAGGTGCTGGAACACGTCAGCGATGACCGGTGGGCGGCGCGGGAGCTCACGCGCGTGACGCGGCCCGGCGGGCGCATCGTCATCTTCGTGCCCAATCGCCTGTATCCCTACGAAACGCACGGTATCTACTGGCGCGACAAGTATCGGTTTGGTAATATCCCGCTGGTCAACTGGTTGCCTGACCCACTGCGGAACCACCTCGCGCCACATGTGCGCGCTTACACGGCGCGCGGGCTGCGGCAGCTCTTTGCCGACGAGCCGGTGCGCGAACTCTTGCTCACACAGATTTTCCCCGGCTACGATAACGTCGTGGCGCGCAAGCCCAAGCTGGGACGCCTGCTGCAAAGGCTGACCTACACACTGGAACGCACTCCATTGCGCGCGTGGGGACTCTCACATCTGCTCGTGCTGGAGAAAACGGGGACATAGGAGTTTTCATGTTCAACGCTAACCACGATAAACCTTATCGCGTGCTGGTGGCGGTGCGTGATGCGAAAGATCTCTCTCCGTTGCTCTGTCTAGGGTGCGCCCTGGCGCGCACCCATGCGGGCGAAGTCCACCTGCTCACGGTGACTTCAGACGACACCCCCCCTACCTGGCTTAAGCTCCCCGACGAATACGCCGATGTCACCATCACGGTTTCTGTCGCTGTTGACCGCAAACCTGATCATGCCATTATCGAAAAAGCACACACGCTCAACCCCGACGCGCTATTGCTGGGATGGCGCGGGCAGAAAAATCGCGGGCGGTATCTGCTGGGCCGTACCCTCGATCCTGTGATCCAAAACACCCCTTGCGATGTCATTGTGCTGCGCGGGGACTGCCGCGCAACGCAGTTACCCCAGCAGATTTTGATCCCCGCAGCCGGGGGGCCAAATGCACCGCAAGCGTTTGATATCGCCTATGCCATCAACCCGGAAGCTGAAATCACGGCGCTGTCTGTGGTTCCTGAGAGTCTGGGCGAAACCGGGATTCTGATCGAGCAAGACCGCCTGGACACGCTAATCCACGCTCAAATCCATCGCGAGCAGCTACGCGCACACGTCACGCCGGCCGCCTCGCCGATAGCGGGCATTCTCGCGGAAGCCCGGCAAGACTATGACCTGCTCATTCTGGGAGCCGGCGGCGAGAACGTACTAGGGCGCTTTATTTTCGGGGATATTCCACAAGTCATCCTGGCACAATCACCCATCCCGGTCATGGTAGTGCGGCGACGCGTTAAGCCACTGAACTCGCTGGTGCGGCGGCTCTGGACGCACATCTTCGGCATCATACCCACGCTCACCATCCAGGAACAGGCTGAGGTCTATAAAATCATGCGCCGGGGATCACGCCCCAGCACCGATTTCTTCGTAATGATTACGTTGGCGGCAGCGTTAGCGGCACTCGGCCTGCTGCTCAACAGCCCGGCGGTGATTATCGGCGCAATGTTGGTAGCCCCGCTGATGACGGCCATTCTGGGCATGGGCTTGAGCATCATCATGGGCGATACGCGCTTTTTCTGGACGGCATTGCAAACGACGCTACGAGGGGCTGCACTCGCCATTGTGACGGGGTTTCTGGTAGCGTTGATTGCACCCGGCGCAGCAGTAACGCATGAGATTCTTGGACGCGCTCACCCCTCTCTGCTAGATCTGGGCGTAGCGCTAGTCTCAGGGGGCGCTGCTGCGTATGCCATCAGTCGCCGCGATGTCTCAGCCGCCCTGGCTGGCGTGGCGATTGCAGCGGCCCTGGCACCACCACTCACCACTGTAGGCATCGGCCTACAGCTCGGTGAGTGGCGCATCGCGGGGGGGGCACTCTTGCTGTTCATCACTAACATGGTCTCAATTGTGGCCGCCGGGGGAGGCCTGTTCTTCCTGCTAGGCTTCCATCCTGACCCCGAACGACCTGGGCGCTCTACCACCTTGCGACGCGGCGTTCGCAACATTGTCCTACTGCTCTTACTGGTGACATTGCCCCTGGGCTTTTTAACAGTACAATCGTTGCGTGAGAACCATTGGCGACAGCAAATCCAGACGGCACTCGAAGTTGAACTACAACGACTTCCCAGCGCCAGCCTGATGAGCTGGGACGCAACTGAGCAAAGCGATACTGATGCGTTGTATATTGAAGCGACAGTACGCCTGCAAGGTACACTCACTCATCAGCAAGCGCGCGAGCTACAAGAACAGCTCGCCACGCGCCTGGAACGCCCGGTCGCGCTCTCGCTGAGTATGGTACCCAGCACGGAGCTGCGCGCGTATGTGCCGCCCACCCCCACGCCCACCGGCGCACCTACCGCCACACCCACGGCCACGCCTACTGCGCCCCCCACTCCAACCCAGACCCCAACCCAAACCCCGACCCCCACCGCCACGCCTACCGTCACGCCCACGCCGACGGCCACCCCGCACTTGCTCCGCGTGAGCGCGACAAACCTCAACGGATTGCGCTTGCGCTATTCCCCCAACGGGCTGGAGGTAGGGCGGTTGACGCCGGACACATTCGTGGTGGTTCTGAACGGCCCGGTTACGGTCGAAAGCATGGACTGGATACATATCAGCTTGCTCGACGGCACACTCCACGGCTGGCTACCGGCAACATCCTTGAGTACATCGCAGGAATGAACACGCGCGGGCTTGTATCCCGCCCCAAATGCTTTTGTCGAAAAGGCCGGGCTGTGGTATAATAACGGCTACGCGGGCGTGGTTTAATGGTAGAGCCTTAGCCTTCCAAGCTAATGATACGGGTTCGATTCCCGTCGCCCGCTCTACAGGGGCTCATAGCTCAATGGTTAGAGCAGCCGGCTCATAACCGGTCGGTTCCAGGTTCAAATCCTGGTGGGCCCACAATCAAAAATCGTTAAACGGCCCTTGCGGGCCGTTTGTTGTACTAGGAGCAGAGTAATGTTTGATCGTTTAGTTACTTTAGAAGACCGCTACGAAGAATTGCAGCGTCTCATGGGCGATCCGGAGGTGATGCACGATTACGAAAAGGTCGCCGAGTATGCCAAAGAGCGCTCCAATATCGAGGAACTGGTCAGCACGTACCAGCGCTACAAGCAAGTGATGGCCGAGCTAAACGCCGCACGGGAGATGACCCAAGCGGAAGAAGACCCCGATTTACGCGATATGGCTTATACTGAGGTGCATGAATTGGAACACCAACAGGAAGCCATCGAAACCACGCTGCGGCAGATGCTGCTCACCAAAGACCCGCGCGACGAGAAGAACGTCATCATGGAAATTCGCGCGGGCGCGGGCGGCGATGAGGCCGGGCTGTTTGCGGCGGATTTGTTGCGCATGTATACGCGCTATGCCGAGCGGCAGGGTGGTTGGAAGGTGGACTTGATCCACGAAAACCGCACCGGCATTGGCGGTTTCAAGGAAGTGATCTTCGAGGTGCGCGGCAAGGGGGCTTTTTCACATCTCAAGTACGAGAGCGGGGTGCATCGGGTGCAGCGTGTACCGGCCACCGAGTCCAGCGGACGCATTCACACCTCAACAGTGACCGTCGCAGTGCTGCCAGAGGTGGATGAGGTGGAAGTGCATGTTGAGGCCAAGGATTTGGACATCACGACGTATGGCGCCTCCGGTGCTGGCGGGCAGCACATGCAAAAGAACGATACCGCTGTGCGCATCATTCACAAGCCCACCGGCATCGTGGTTTCCTGCGAAAATGAGCGTTCGCTCACACAGAACAAACTCCGCGCGATGACAGTGTTGCGCGCGCGCCTCTATGAGATGGAACAACAAAAGCGGGAAGATGAAATCGAGGAGCGACGCCGTTCACAAGTGGGCACGGGCGAGCGCAGCGAAAAGATCCGCACTTACAACTATCCCCAGAACCGCGTCACTGAGCATCGGGTAGGCATCAACATTTACAACCTGCCGCTGGTGATGGATGGCGATTTGGATGAGTTCATCGAAGCGCTTTCGCTTGATGAACAAACGCGGAAACTAAGTGATATCGAGTAGAAGACTCAGTAGATCACGAAATGCTCCACAAAGATCTAGCGATCCAGCCTGAGCAATCTGTGATCTACTGAGCCTATCTTGAGATGTGATGTGTGAAGAGAAAATCACGCTTCACGTTGCATTTCTACGGCGCGTCAATATGCGTGCTGATGGCACAACAAGAACTGGCTTCCATCGCCGGGCCGATTTCAACGACAGTTGTATCCATCAAGCGACATGCAAAGCGCAAGAAGGCGTATACGTCCGCGAAATTACTCGCCAACCCCACCGAAATCCGCACCGCGCTCACGCTCTTGCCAAACTGGGTTTGCATCCGCTCACGCAATGCCAAAAATGAGAGGCCTTGGTCATCCTTAAAAAATGCAGTCATGATTTCCGGCGTAAGACCATGCGCCACTTCACCCGCGCCAGGATTACAGAAGCACCCGGTACGGATCGAAATCTGCTCCGCGTTTGCCAGCTCCTCAATACGGCGATCATCAAAGGCCACGCCCTCTCGATCATAAAAGGTAATCGTCACTGTGCCAGCGCGCTGCTCCAGCGTAGCCGGGCCGTGGATGTACACTAACCGTTGCCCGCTGCTATGGCGCAACGTCCGCAAATGATCCAGCAGCCAGCCGGTGAGCGCCATCACGCGCGCGTGGATCATGTCTATCCCCACTGCGGCTAGATGGCGCAAGCCGATTTCCACCGCCGGCAGCGAGAGATAGTTCACCGTGCCATCCTCAAACGCGGCGGCACCATCGGCCAAATAATAACCGTCGCCCTGCACTGAGGAAATGGTGATCGTGCCGCCCGCATACCAGGGCCGGCGCAGCTTCGCCAACGCCTCACGGCGAACCAGCAAACAACCCACACCGGTGGGGTAGCCGAACATCTTGTAGAACGAGAGCGGGACAAAATCGGGCTGCCACTGGCGCAGATCGAGCCGGTTGGTAGGCGCAAACGCGGCACAATCCACCAGCACATCCCAGCCCTGAGCGCGTGCGGTCTCGATCAAACTTAGCGAATGCTGGACGCCGGAATAGTTGGATTGCGCGGGGAAAGCGAACAGGTTGTTCCGGCCTGGCTGTGCCTGATTGAGCACCGCAGCGAGACGTTCCGCATCAATGCGCAGGTCGGGGTAGAGCACGGGGACATAGGTGACGGTTGCGCCGCGTGCGCGGGCGAACTCGCGGATGCCATTGACAGAGTTGTGATTGTCAAAGGTCAACGCGTAGTGATCCCCTGGGCCGAAGGGATAAGCTTCCCCCACCAGCTTGAGCGCGCCGCTGGCATTGAGCGTGAAAATGGCTTCATACTCCTCCGGCGGCGCATTAAAATAATCCAGCACATACGCGCGAGCCTGATCCACCAGCCGGGTCATCGCCAATGAGGTGGGATTGTGCGAGTGGGGATTGCCGAAAACACTCCCTTCCAACAGGGCATGATGAGCACGGAGCTGACTATCGGCGTGTAGCCCCCCGCCGGTATAGTCCAGGTACACCTGGCCCAACCGGTCGAGCCGGGCATACTCGCGGGTGCGCAAGTCATCAAGCGCGGCAGTCTGCGCATAGTCCGGATAGGCGGCAAGAAAAGCCGTGTACGCGACCGGCATAGCATCGGTATGATAAAGGGTGCAGGTAGAGTCTTGCATCTCTAGCAATAGCTCCTTTTGAGAATCAACAAATGAATCAATGGCATTAAGTTTAGGGCATAGACCTGGCAGGTTTCAAGGCCTTAGGTCTACAAAACGTCATTATTCACCGGCAAAAACTATCCAACCCAATTTAGACCAAACCTGCCAGGTCTTACCTTAGTTACATTGACAAGTGAATAACTAGCACGCACGCCCGGCCCTCATAAGAGAGCCGGGCGCGGTATATACAGCATAAAATTCCTTAGCCCGCGCGGATGGCTTCGACCGGACAGACCTCAACGCAGGAACCACAGTCAATACAAAGCTCCGCGTCAATCACGTAATGGCTATTGCCCATGCTAATCGCCTCAACGGGGCATTCCCCTACACAAGAACCGCAGCTGATACAATCATCGCTAATAACGTGCGCCATAACAATCAAACCTCCTCTTTTTATGTGCAATGTATGCCGTATGGCAAGGGCGAGTATACACCGAATGAGCCAGGCGTCAATCACCTGATGCTACAAACATACCCTTGATTTTTTCGCCCTCACTTTATTCTCTTACTTGCTTACACCCGCGCGTGTGGTATAGTAACAAATAGCAAATCGCAAATCTCAATCTGCGATTTAAGATTTGCGATTTGAATTTCGCTGATTCTCTCTCTGGAGGCACAGGACATGCTCAAGACACATCATTGCGGGGAATTGCGCACGGCCCATGAGGGTCAGGAAGTCACCCTGGCCGGGTGGGTAAACCGCCGCCGCGATCACGGCGGCCTGATTTTCATCGTCTTGCGCGACCGCGAGGGTTTGACCCAGGTCGTCGCCAGCCCCGATATTGCGCCGGACGCGCACGCCGTCGCGTCTGAGGTACGCGGCGAGTACGTCATCCAGGTGCGCGGCATCGTGCGCCGCCGCCCGGCGGATCAGGTCAACGCGGCATGGCCTTCGGGCGAGATTGAGGTCGAGGCCCACGCCGTCACCATCCTTAACGCCTCCAAGACCCCGCCCTTCTACATTTACGACGACGGCGATGTGGACGAGGCGCTACGCCTGCGCTATCGCTACCTCGACCTGCGCCGCGCCCCCATGCAGCGCGCCATCATCCTGCGCCATCGCGTCGTGCAGTTCATCCGCGAATACCTCGATGCCCGCGGCTTCCTGGAAATCGAAACGCCCATGCTGTTCAAATCCACGCCCGAAGGCGCGCGCGACTACCTCGTGCCGAGCCGCGTCCACCCCGGCAAATTCTACGCGCTGCCGCAATCGCCGCAGCAGCTCAAGCAGCTGTTGATGGTGGCGGGCTTCGAGCGGTACTTCCAGATTGCGCGCTGCTTCCGCGATGAAGACCTGCGCGGCGACCGCCAACCGGAATTCACGCAGCTCGATCTGGAGATGTCGTTTGCCGAGCGCGACGACATCCTCGACCTGATGGAGGATATGTTCACCGAATTGGTGCGCACGGTCACGCCTGAGAAACGGCTGATTACCCCCTTCCCGCGCCTCACGCACGCCGAGGCTCTGGAACGCTACGGGGTGGACAAGCCCGACCTGCGCTTCGGCATGGAACTGGTAGATTTGACCGAGGCTCTGGCGGGCAGCGAGTTCGCCGTCTTCAAGAGCGCGGCAGAAGCCGAAGGACGCATCAAGGGCATCGTCGCGCCGGGGTGCGCCGAGTATGCGCGCCGCCAGCTCGACGAGCTGACCGAGATCGCCAAAGGCCAAGGGGCGCAAGGGCTGGTGACGCTGGCCTACCGCGCCGACGAGGTCAAAGGCCCGGCGGTGAAATTCCTGAGCGCGGACGAACTCGCGCTAATCGCCGAACGCCTGGGCGCAAACACGGGCGACCTGGTCTGCATCGTCGCGGCGGCGCGGCCTATTGCCAACGCTGCGCTCGGCGCGCTCCGCCTGGCTTTCCGTGACCGGTTGGAGCTGGTGGATCCCGACTTGATGGCTTTTGGCTGGGTGCTCGACTTCCCCATGTTCGAGTGGAACGAAGAAGCGGGTCGCTGGGACGCTGCGCACCATCCCTTCACCATGCCGCGCCCGAATACTTACGAGGCGATGATGGCCGACCCCACTGCCGTGCTTTCCGACGCCTACGACCTGGTCTGCAACGCCTACGAGCTGGCCTCCGGCAGCATCCGCGTCCACGATCCGCAAATTCAGTTGGATATTTTCCGCGTGTTGGGCTATCCCGAAGATGAAACGCAAGCGCGCTTCGGGCACATGCTGGAGGCGTTCTCCTACGGTGCGCCGCCGCACGGCGGCATGGCGCCCGGCATTGACCGGCTGGTGATGCTGCTGGCGGGCGGGACGAGCATCCGCGATGTCATCGCCTTCCCCAAGACCACTCAGGCCACCGACCTGATGGCCGATGCGCCCTCGGACGCCACACCGCAACAGCTGCGTGAGTTGCATATCAGCGTGGTGGAGAAGGGGTAGACGCGCCAGTTTTTCGATAGGATGTACAGGATTGCGTAAGGTCGTATTCTGTGCATCCTGTCGAAATTTTAACGGAGCACAAGCACGCAAAATCAAGTTTTTTACTGAGGACTTCTTATGACCACAAACTATCCACGTGTGGGTGTAGGGGTTATTATTGTTCGTAACAACCGGGTATTGCTTATCAGGCGAAAAAATGTTCACGGCGCGGGCAGCTGGTCTACCCCTGGTGGGCATTTAGATTTCGGCGAAACGCCAGAGCAATGCGCCATTCGTGAAACGCAGGAAGAAGTCGGTATCAAAATAAAAGACGTGCAATTTATTGCAGTTACGAATGATTTCTTTGAAGCAAGTGAAAAGCATTATATAACCCTTTGGATGGTGGGGACTTACGTTTCCGGCGAGCCAAAAATCGCAGCGGATTACGAAGTTGCTGAAGTTGCCTGGTTCGACTGGGAGTCTTTACCAAGTCCGTTATTCATACCATTTGAAAATCTAGTCAATCAAAGAAGCTACCCGCCTGATAGAATTGTGCATTTCAAAAGTAGCTCCTCCTACGTTTGACAAATCGCTCAATTACCGTATACTAAGCCTGTCTGCAAAAATTATATGCCATTGGCAAATTTTATACAGGAGCGTACTGGAATGACTGTGATCAACGTGCTGCAACGTGCAGGGAGTGGGTCTACCCTACCTTTGCTTTGGTAGTTGGCAGCCGTTGTGTGCTGAACATCCGAGCCGTGGGAGTCCGTGACCCCCACGGCTTTTTTGTTGCCTGGATTCAAGGAGCAGACTATGCTTAAAGCATCGCATATCACCAAACGCTATGGCAAAACGCTGGTACTGGATAAAATCTCGTTGTTGTTGCACGCTGGCGAGCGTGTGGGACTGATCGGCGCGAACGGCTGTGGCAAGTCCACCTTGTTGCGCATCCTTGCCGGCCTGGAAGCGTCTGACGGCGGTTCTATAGCGCGCGATCCGGCAGACTTGCGCTGCGGCTACCTGGAGCAAGGATTGGTCTACGCCCCCGATGCAACCGTGAGCGACGTGTTGTGCGCCGAAGCGCGCGCGCTTGACGCGGCGGAAGCGGAGGTGGAGCGCCTGGCAAGCGCGTTGGCGACGGCCACAGGCGCGGCTCTGGCGCAGGTCAATGCGGCGTATAGTCACGCCCTGGATGCGCTGGAAACCTTGGCGACCTCCACACCCGCCGAGCATGAAGCCGCAGCGGTGCTGGCGGGATTGGGGCTGACAACGCTCGATTTGGAGACGCCCATTGCCACCCTCAGCGGCGGGCAAAAGACCCGGTTAGGGCTGGCGCGCTTGCTGCTCCAAAACCCGCAGGTCATCCTGCTGGATGAGCCGACCAATCACCTGGACATCGCCGCGTTAGAATGGCTGGAAGCCTGGCTGCGCGCTTATCCCGGCGCGGCGCTCATCGTTTCACACGACCGGGTGTTCCTCGATAACACCGTTACCCGGATTCTCGATCTTGACGATGAAACCCACATGCTCACCGAGTATGTGGGCAACTATAGCGCCTACCTCGCCGCGTGGGAGCAGCAGCGCGAGCGGCAACTGGTCACGTGGCGCGATCAGCAGGCGGAGGAGCGCCGGATGCGGCAAGACATCCACCAGACCGCGATGCACGCGATGAGTGTGGAGCTCACCACCAAGCCGGGGCAGCCGGGCGTGCGTCGCATCGCCAAGAAGGTCGCCAAGAAAGCCAAATCGCGCGAGAAGAAACTGGATCGCTATCTGGAGAGTGACGAGCGCGTGGAAAAACCGGGCCTCTCCTGGCGGATGAAACTGGAGTTTGTGGATACGCCGGAGAGCGGGCAGGATGTGCTGGTGCTAGAGGATGTGGCGGCGGGCTACAACGGCGTCCCATTGTTCAGCGGCGCGCAAGCCGTGTTGCGGGCGGGCGAGCGCGTGGCGCTGGTCGGCCCGAACGGCGCAGGCAAGACCACGCTACTCAAGGTGCTGCTGAGCCAGCTCGAACCGCTGGCGGGGCGGGTGCGGCTGGGGGCCAACGTCCGCGTGGGCTACTACGCCCAAGAGCAGGAAGCGCTCGACCCGCGCAGCACGCCCTTCGCGGTGGTGCGCGAGGTCGCGGCAATGTCGGACACCGACGTGCGCGCGTTCTTGCACTACTTCCTCTTCAGCGGCGACGAGGTCTTCATACCGATAGGCGCGCTCAGCTACGGCGAGCGGGCGCGGCTGGCGCTGGCGCGACTGGCGGCGGGCGGCTGCAACTTCCTCGTGCTGGATGAACCCATCAACCACCTGGATATCCCCAGCCGCACGCAGTTCGAGCGGGCGATGACAGCCTTCGAGGGCACAGTGCTGGCGGTGGTGCATGATCGCTACTTCATCCGCGAGTTTGCCACGCAGATCTGGGCAATTGCAGACGGCAGCTTGAAGACCTGTCTGGATTTGGACGAGCTACGAGGAAAAGCTGTGAAGTCACAACCGTAACCTGCCAAAGAGTGCGGATAGCATTCGGTGGTTGAGCCTGTCGAAACCGTCACCAGGTCTCGGCAGACTTGACCGACGACGAAATTTTACAACTACGAACCTGTTATGTATACACCCCACAGGCCCTCATGATGGGGCTTGTGGGGTGTACAATCTTGCTTAGAAGCTATCCGAAAACTCGCAAAGTCGGTAGTTGAGCCTGTCAAAACCACCGCCAGGTCTCAGCAGACTTAAGCAACGACAGAATTTTAGGATAGATACTCAACGGCATTAAGTTAAGACTTGGCAGGTTTCGTCCAAATTGGGTTAGGTAGTATTTTACCGGTGAATAACGACGTTTTGTAGACTCAAGGCTAGAAACCTGCCCGGTCTATGCCCTAAACTTAATGCCATTGGATAGATTTAGTCCTTAAGCATTTGCACCGAAGTATAGCTAATCATACTGATTGGCACTACCATTTCCATATCGTCCATCGAAAAAACCATGGAACCGGAAATGGTTTGCGTTACCATGCTATTGGATGTCAAACCAGTCTGAACATCAATTTGCATCGTGCCTTGCTGTGCCCCCTCTAAGTCATAGCTGATTTGATAGAGACCCGCATCCACAACCGCTTGGGCTGCATCGGTTTGAATGGTTGAAGTCACGCTAACCGTAGCGATATTGTCTGCATATCCCTGAAGCGTATAAACATTATTCACAACAACCGGCAACTGCCCAGACACCACGACTTGAGAAGTCCAAGTATCACCGATACGCACAATACCTTCCGGATAATCAATGGTAATGTTTCCCATTTGCTCTTTTAGCGTTTGTTCGTTAAATTGCTCACCCAAAATTTGTCGCATGTACTCCGCTTCAGCTTCAGAAAGCCCCAAGTCTTCCATAATATCATCTAGCATTGCTTCAATGCCATCTACAGCAAGAACTTCACCGTCAGGCGTTAACAGCATTGAAAAGCCTTTTCCTATCAACATACCAAATCCCATGAATTCAGACGGGACATCGGCGGTTGTGTCATCAGAATCATACTGCAGCATTTCCCCACCGCTCGACATTTGCATCATGATGCGCTCGTAGGATAGATCTACCCAAATATTCCCGTCAGCATCCGTTTCCCGCAACAAATAACGCATCTCGAACCCCATCATTTGCTCGATAGCGGTCTCTTCACCTTCAAAAGTTTGGGTTATGTATTGTTCCGTGGTTATCAGAATTCGATAGGCAGCACCTTCTTCTAAGCTGAGCTGCATTTGAATTTCCCGAACCTCTCCCCAAGTAATGCGGCATCCGGTTAACAGCAACCCTAAGACGAGGATTACGGCAATATACCATTTTGCTCTGAACATCATTTTCTCCTTTAACTTTTAGATTGATATTGACACAAGGCGAGTAGTATAAATTGACTTCTTTATAAAGTCAAGATAAATTTGTGTGTAGCGGGCGCCGATTATCGTTTCCCGCAAAACCTACCTACACCGCACCGATACCTCACTCATCCCCAGGTGTGAGGATCCAGAGATCGTTCAAGTCGTTGCCGCCCGATTGACCGCCAAAGAGCAGCAGGTAATTCCCGGTGCTGCTACTCCAATCGTTCGCCAGAATCATACTGTGCCCGTGGCGTGGGCTGGGAGGCGTTCCTTGCGGTTGTAGCACGCGCCACTGTTCTGTCAGCAGATCGAACGACCATACATCGTTCAAATCTTGCCCGTTCGCATCCTGCCCACCAAAGAGCCAGAGCGCCTCACGATCTACTATCGCCGTGAGCGCGGCGAATTCCCGCGCCGTGGGGCCAGCCCCCGGCAACATTTTCCAGACGCCAGTATTCAAATCCAACTGCCAGGTATCCCCCTGTGGACACGGCCCGATAGGCGAAGAGCACCCCCCAAAAAGCACCAGCCGTTCCCAGGTGGCGGCCGCAGCGTGCAAGCAACGCTTAAGCGGTAGTTCACCCGCAGGGGTGATATTGCGCCAGGTGTACGTTTCCAAATCGAACGCCCAGGTGTCATCGAAACGCGCATCATCCACAAAACCATGCGTGAGATACAAGATTCTGCCGTAGCTAGGGACGCCGCCTGCCGCGCCGTACCGCGCCGCTGGCAGCGTGCCTGCGGGCAGCACTTCGCTCCAGGTATTCGCGGTCAAATCGAAGGCCCATATATCATTGAAAAATTGGCCCGGACGGGCTTCGCCAGTGGTGATGAGCAACCGATTTTGCGTATGATCTATCCCCGCGACCATGCTATAGCGCGCGGGCGGCGGCCGCACAGCGGAGGAGAGTTCTTGCCAGGTGCGCGAAGTCAAATCGAACGCCCAGGTGTCATTCAAAGCCGTTGCCCCGCTGCGACCGCCGAACAGCAACACGCGCTGATTGTTGCTATCAAAGGCCAGCGCTGCATCGCGTCGGGCGGGCGGCTGTGGCCCATTCACTGTGAGGGGCTGCCAGACTGCCGGTTGCGGGAACGCAGGGCATCCCCCCTCCTCGCCCAACGGCTCGCGGGTACGACTGATGGCAACGAAAGCCTGCCCGTCCCAGGTGTATTGATAGTGTTCCCAGCGACAGGGACAGCAGTTAGCCTCATTGTAAAGGTAGAGCGGCTGCGTGATTTCCAACCCATTGGCGAGATAGTCTATGCTGCCCTTGTAAGCGGTGAAAGTGAGCAAGTCCGTAGCCCAGCCGCCCGCAAAACTCACGACGTAAATATCCAGAATACCACCGGTGCCTTTATGCCGAATCAACACGACGAGCTCCGGGATGCCACTGCCGGTCAGGTCGCGCGCCTCCACAGATTCAATGTGATCGAACATCCAGTACGAGGCCTGGCTGAGATCAACGGCGTTTGGCCCTTCGGCATCAAAGAACGCCGCGCTCCGTGAATAAAGGTGCTCCCCGCCAGTTGTGACCACATCCACCTGTAACGGCACGGGCATATCCTCGTTGGCCGGGTCATGCCAGCTAGAGAGCACCACATACTCGGCCTCGCCATCGCCCGTGAGGTCTACGCGCTGAATGTCCTGCGTCACCACGGAGCCATTGGGCTGCGGCCCAGGCTCAAAGTCCAACCCTGGCGCGAGCGGCGTCCCAGCGGGCTGCGGCGTCGCGGGAGCTGCGGTCGCGGTCGGTGTAACGGGGAAGTCCACTGGCGGCGTGCCAGAGACAGTCGGCGTTGGTGGCGTGGCAAGAGGCGTAGCACTTGGTAGACACGCGAGCAATAAACCACATGTCACAATCAAGGTGAATAAAGCGGTGTTTTTCATGGCGACCTCCGTTTACAAAGTAACACAACTGAAAAGGGGAGGAATAAGGGATACGCAAATCGCTGATTTCAACTGTCTCCGCAGCAGCCCCGATGGCAACTTGCGTTAGTATCTATCCGAAAATTCTGCCGGTGGTCGAGCCTGCCAAAACCCGGCGCTGGTTTCAACAAGCTCAACCAGCGGGAGCAACCGTCGTTTTGCAAGGCGTCACGCTTCACCGTCCCCTTCTGCTGTGTCCTCTTCCTCAATCACCGCATCGGTTTTCATCAACTCGCGGAGCAGCATGGTGGCGAACGCACCTTTGGGAGCGAAGAAGGAGACACTCAGAGAGGTTGCATCCTCCATGTGCCAGGACAGCCCTTCCGGATAGTAGCGCAGCGGGCGGCGCGAGCCTTTGAGCTTCGCCGGGCGGAAATCCTCCGGCGTCAGCAGCGCCTCCGCCAGCACACGAGCTTCCAGTGCGCCGGCCTGATCGCACGCAGCGAGCATCTTATAGCCGTAAATTGGCCCGGTGGGGCTGATCTCCCACGCAGCGACGCGCGGCAACTCTGCGGCAACATCCTCGACGGTGAACAGCCCACCGGTGAGCTGCTTTTTGGCGACATCGCCGAGCAACAGGCCATCCATGGCTTGTTGCTCCATGCGGGCGACCAGGTAGCGATTGAACAGCGCCGATTGCAGCGCACTGAGGTAGAAAGTGTGCATATTTTTGGGGATATAGCGAATACCCTGCGCCCGCAACGCAGCCCACTCGCGGCGCAGCACCAGCAGTCCCACATCAGCATTGTCACCGTTGCGCCCGAAGCGCTGCGGCCCGTAGCCGTTGGGCACGCCACGCCGGATAAGCGTGTCCAAAATAGCGGCAGCATGGATTTCTGCACCCGGTTCAAGGCCCCGGATGCGCAGCGTGAAGCGATTGCCGCGCAGGTGTCCCCGGCGCAGCTTGTTGGTGTGCGGTTTGGCCCACAAGATGCGCGCACGTTCCGGTTCGAGCGCCAACAAGCGCTCCGGCGGGACGTTCTGCACCGAGAGCGTCTGCCGGGCGATGGCGCGGGCGTCCTTCAGCCCGGCGAGGCCGAAGTCGTGCTCCGGCACCTCAAGCGCGCGCGCCAGCCATTGCACCAAATCATGAGTGGTGAGGTCGCGCTTCTCCACGCCAAAGAAAGTGTGCTCACCCTCGCCGCAAGCTTCGTAGGCAGGGACTTCTTCCACAATGAAGTCTTCCACCTCCGCACGGATGATCCCGCCAATGCCGGGCAGGTCGGCAGTAAGATAGGGAATGCGCCAGTTCAAATCGCTCATACCGGGTTTCTATCCTCCAAAACGCGATCTAACGCCTCCGGGGGCAAGGCCTCAGGAATCCCGCACCGCAGAAGTTGCACGCTATGGACGCTCAACAAGGCCAGCACAGCCCAGGTAATGAAGAGAAAGAGCGCCGTGACGAAAGAATTGAGCACAAAGAAGAGTGCCAACAACAGCATATAGAGCAGCGTGTAGACAGGATGACTAACCAGCAGCCAGGCCCCACCCTTCAGCGCCGCCCACAGGTTACGCTCCTCAAAGACGAGCCAGGCCAGCGTATAGGTCCAAAAGGCCGTCCAGAAAACCCCAACGAAAACCCAGAAAACGCGCAGCGCAGGAACGAACCAGGCAGGCGCGACAAACGGCAACGGCACTACATCTTGCTCGTAGAAGGGTAAATTGATCCCCAGAATCAGATAGTAGATGATGCCGCTCGCAACAGCAAGTACCCAAGTGGAGATAAAGAAATCCTGCGCCCCCTCGAATGCCTGCCGGAAATTGGTCTCTTCATCGCGGACGACGTGCGCCACGCACCACCACAAGCCCCCCAACACCGGCGGCGCAAACCCGGCTAGCGGCAGCAGCGGCGGGAAGGCCGCCCATGCCCCCAATAACAGCATCGCCGCGATATTAAGGAAACCCAAAACAAACATCTGCTCCAACAGGTTGCGCCCGGTGAGCCGCACAGCATGAACAAACAGCGCGTAATCGGAACGCGGGCGATTATCGTAGCGGATCAAAGACGGCGCTTTCATACGGCGAGCAAATAAGCGGCGATGAGTTGCGCTGTCGCGGCGAGGGATTCGCAATGGGTGCGCTCATAGGCGTGTGAGCCTTCCACGCCTGGCCCAATCAGTGCCACCTCAAAATCGGCACCTGCGTGCCAGGCTGCCTCACCGTCGGAGCCGTAATGGGGGTAAGTATCCACCTTGTAGGGGATGTTGTACTCACGGGCGAGCTGCTCCAGACGCCGGCGCAAGGCTACGGAGTAAGGGCCGCCGCTGTCCTTCGCGCAAATCCCCACGCTGAACTCGTCCGATGCCTGTCCCGGCCCTACAGCAGCCATATCCACCGCCACCAGCTCTTCGACATCCGCCGGAAAACCGGCCGCCCCACCGTGTCCCACTTCCTCATAGTTGGAAATGAGCACAGTGAGACGGTAACGCGGCGCAAGCCCGGCCCGGTGAAGTGCCAGCAATGCACCATAGATAGCGGCAACGCTGGCCTTATCATCGAGATGGCGCGAGCGGATGAAGCCCGCATTGAGTTCCACGCGCGGATCGAAGTAGACAAAATCGCCTACGGCAATGCCCAAATCGCGGGTCGAATTATCCGAGCTGGTACGCGCATCCAGGCGCACTTCCATAGTATCGGCCTCGCGCTTGAGCTCACGAGCCTCCGCGCCAAAAATATGAACGGAGGTCTTTGTGGTGACAATCGTCCCGCGATAGCTGCGGCCATCGCTGGTCATAATGGTGCAGCCTTCGTTCTCGACAGAACCCCAATCATAGCCGCCGAGGGGCGAGAGCTTGAGCCGCCCGCTGGGCTTGATCTCGCGCACCATCGCGCCGAGCGTATCAGCGTGAGCCGTAAGCGCGCGGGGATGCGCCGGGTCAGCGTCCCAGGTGACAACCAGCCCGCCCTTGCGCGTGCGGGTGATGGCGACAGGCAGCGGCTCGAACGCGCGCGCCACAACCGCCATCGCCTGCTCCACATCGCCGGTAGGGCTGGGGGCATTGAGCAACTGCACCAGAAAATCGAGTGTTTCATCCATCGGGATGGTGGGTAGGGTCATGAGGAACTCCTTGGTGATCTCTAAATTTGATAGTTCAATCGTTTCTACGCTGCTGTGCTTGTTCACGCAATTGCCGCGCATAGATGGTACTGTCTTCAATATCATCGCGGTCTTTCCAGAGACCAATAATCCCGGGCTGGCGTACCTGACGTACTGTAAGTCGCGGCGCAGGCGGCTCTTGAGGTTAAGGTAACACTATCACTTCTACCCATTGCCCCTTCTTATCGGGTAACCCCGTAATAATCATTCGCCCATCTTCTGTAACCATTTGTTCAAGTCGGATTGCTTCCATCTGGTTTCTCCTAACTCTAATGCTTCATCCAGTAGCTGTAAGTATAATCTTCCTACGCTAAATAGCAACTTCATTTTCCATCTAACCGGGCCTCATGTTATAATGGGATGAACAGCCAACACAAGCGCCATCTATATCGGATGCGATTTGAGATTTGCCAGGGAGAAATGCCTGTGGATTTGTTGATTGCCGGAGCAAAAGAATTACACATCATGCTACAGCCGGAGCAGCTGCAAGCCTTCCGCATCTATGCTGAGGAGCTGCTGGCATGGAACGCCCGCTTCAACCTCACCGCCATCACCGATGATGCGGGGGTACAGGTGCGGCACTTCCTCGATTCGCTCTCGTGCCTGGCGGTGCTGGAGAGCGACGGCCCATTGACAGGCAAAACGCTCATTGATGTGGGCACTGGGGCCGGCTTCCCCGGCATCCCGCTCAAAATTCTGCGCCCCAGCCTGCGCCTCACCCTGCTCGAAGCAACGGAGAAGAAGACCCAATTCCTGAGCCATATCGTCAAGCGGTTAAATCTCAAGTGGGTGACGGTGCTCCACGGACGCGCGGAGGAACTGGGACAAGACTCGGCTTACCGCGAGCGGTACGATTGGGTGGCAGCGCGCGCCGTCGCCGAGATGCCGATTCTGGCGGAATACCTGCTGCCGCTGGCGCGCATCGGCGGGCGGGTGCTGGCGCAGAAAGGCGAGAGCGCCCCCGCCGAGGTACAGGCTGCGGATCATGCCATCACTACCCTGGGCGGGCGCGTGCAGCGGCTCGCCCCGGTGGAATTGCGCGGATTGGCGGAAACGCGCTACCTGGTGCTGCTGGAGAAGATCGCCGCGACCCCCGTGCAATACCCGCGCCGACCAGGCGTCCCCACAAAGCGCCCCCTGCAGGCAATCGCGCTGCTATCAGGTGAATTGGGGCTATAACATAGTGACAAAAGTGCATACCCTGGGCGCACTGGCTCACGCGCTGCTCGGCGGATCGAACATCGGCTGGGTGGTTCACAATGGGCGTGGCGCGTCGCTACACACTACAACGTACAATTGACCGGCCCTACCTTCTACCTGCTGACGCTCACCACCATCCACGCGGCGCTTACGTCGCTACAACGCGCAGAGGAAGTTATGGCTTACATCGAGGACAATCGCTGTTTGTGGCAACGCACTTGATGCTGACTGCTACGGCGCATGAGGCGTGATAATCCCCCCGCTCACTTCCAACACCAGAGCACGCTCGCGGAAAGCGGCGGGGAAGAGTTCCGCGTCGGTGGTTGCCATGATAGTCTGTTCCATCGTGTGCAGCGTTTCCAGCAAGTAGCCACGCCGCTTACGATCCAGCTCCGCCAACACCTCATCCAATAGCAAGACGGGCGTCTCTCCGGTCTCCTGTTGCAACCAGCGCAGTTGCGCCATGCGCAGCGCCAACACAGTGGTGCGCTGCTGGCCCCGCGATCCGAACGTCCCCAAATCCACGCCCAGCGAGATGAAGCGCAACTCATCACGGTGCGGGCCAAGCAGAATCATCCCCCGCGCCACCGCCTCTTTGCGGCGCCGATGCAACATCTCCCGGTACGCGCCTTGCAGCGCATCCACATCCACCGGACTCTCTGCCGCCGCTTGCGGCAACAGGCCCAGCTGATAATCGAGCGCAGGGGGCTGAAGCGGATCGAAGTTAGGCTGGTACGTGAGTTGCAACCAGGCCTGCCCACCGGTAAGGTCCTGGTGGATGCGATCCGCCTGGAACGAAAGGGCCGCAATTACGCGCCGCCGGTAGAGCGAGAGCGCAACGCCATGCCGGGCGAGCAGGTCTTCCAGCGGTTCGATCTGGGCCGGGTCGCCGCCATCGTCGCGCAAATGGCGAAGCAGGGCATTGCAACGGGTAAGCGTCTGTTGGTAGCTATCAAGGCAATCCACATAGGCCGGGTAGACCTGCGAGAGCAGATCGTCCAAATCGCGGCGGCGCAGCGCGGGCGGACCGCCAATCAGCCCCACATCTTCGGGGAGGAAGAGCACCACGTTGAGATGCCCGGCCAAATCGGCGCGGCGCACCACGCGACGGTCAATGCGGACGCGCTTGCTCGTGCGGGCATTGCCGTTGGCTTGCGCGCTGCGCTCCATAGCGATTTCCAACTGCTCGACGCGCCCCTGCTTGACCAGCTGTGCTTCGAGATGCGCGAAGGGCAGCCCGCTCTCGGCCGCGTTCCAGTGGATGAGATGTTGATCGGTGGGGGTCAATGGCGAGCGGCCCAGCGCCAAATAGGCGATGGCTTCCAGCAGGCTGGTCTTACCCTGGGCGTTATCGCCTAACAACAAAATGGGCGCAGCGGGCAGGTCGAGTTCCAACCGGGCATAGGTGCGAAAATGGCGTAGGCTCAAGCTTTGGATGTACATCAAGAGTATTGTATCACGCGAGTGGCAAGCAGCAAGCGAGCAAATAACAAGATTTCCCCCTCCCCTCCACACCATATACATCGCGGGGAAGGGGACACAAATAAAGGGGTTTTTGGACAGCGGCTTCACGCCGTCCAAAAACCCCTAAAAAGCGGAAGTACAGAAATTAGATGCACTTGAGCATAGGCTACATCAATGTCACGAAGTTAAGACCTGACAGGTTTCGCTCAAATTGGGTTTGGTTATATTCCACTGGTGAATAACGATCTCTTGTAGACGACGCAAGACCTGAAAACCTGCCTGGTCTATGCCCTAAACTCAATGTCATTACCTATTGCCATCGTTACCAGTGATTAATTAGCGAAGGCCTTCTCCAAGCTAGTCCAACGATGTTGATAGGTCCCATCCAAACTTTTGGCTGTGCTCAGAATAAGCTGCAGATCTGCGGGCTTCGTTGACTTAACACCGGCCTTATCAATCGCCCGCTGGAACAACTTCTTTGCTCCGCCCGCGCCCAACTGAACCGTGCGGTCAAACAAGACCGCTCGGGCATAGTCATTACCCTTGTACAAATCCCCCAATCTGTGTTCATTCCCATCAATAGTAACTTTGATGTTGCCGCTGGGGACAAAATAGCTATTGTAAGCAGTTTTGACTTGAGCGGATTGGATATTTACATCTTTTGAGGCTTTCAAGAAACATCCCCACAGGGAAGGATCTCCCTGCAATTCGGTTAGCGCGTCGTCGCCGGTTAACGTTTCACCACCCTTGTGGATTATGAGCTTGCCCTTACTATCAACATCAATGCCGTGACTTCCAAAGTACTTCTGGAAATCCTCCGGGAAATCTTTCTTGATCAGGTTTAATACCTGATGTAACCCACCGGTTCCAGCAAATTGAATAAACCCCCAAGAGAATTTAGCCCGGTCATACGTTTGAATAGTATCAAAACCACCTTCATGTTGAGAGACCTTTGCTAAAATGCGCGCTGCGTCGGTCGGGAGCTTGAGCTCGTTCAACTTCTCCGTCAAGGTATTGACTTCTGGACGCATATTCCCCGTATAACAGTGGCCCTCGAATTTACGGCTCTCATTTTTGACATGCTTAAACTTGTATTCCTTATCCCCAACCTTGACAAAAATGTCATTCCCTTCTTTCCGTGTGGAGACATCGCCTGATGTGGATTGATCAACCGGAGGCTTTACCTGATTAGCCGGAGGTTTCACTTGCTCAATAGGAGACTTTACTGGATTAGCAGGTTGGTTATTTTGAGGTTCCTTCTTGCCAGTACCAAAAAGACTCGAAAACAAACCTTTAGCCTTTTCCACAAGCCAACTTCCGGCCTGTTTTACCCCAGAGACCAACCAATGCTCACCTGACGCAGTCGGATGTGTTACGGGCACAGTCGTTGGCGCTTTGGGTGTGGTGGATGGTGCTTCTGGTGCAATTGTTGACGTTTCAGCATCAGCCCGAATATCTCGACCAAACATCTTGATCAATGTTTTCTCGCCGGCCAAGCCATCAGACGTTAACCCCTGCTGCCGTTGCCAGGTTGCAATGGCCTGAATAGTTTGCGGGCCGACAGCACCGTCTGTAGCGACGCCGACTTGGGCTTGAATTTGTTTTATCACAGCTACAGTATACAAATTCTTGCGCGAAGCATACCACGCCCGTGCAGAACTCATCTGCACCTCGGCTTGTGTCTCTGGTATAGTGGTAGGGGGCGTGACGACTTCTGGAACAGCGTTGGGGGCCTCTGGCTCAATGGTGGGCACTTCCGCCTCAACGCGGATATCTCGACCAAACATCTTAGTTAATGTTTTTTCGCCAGCCAAGCCATCAGCCGTTACCCCCTGTTGACGCTGCCAGTCCGCAATAGCGCGAATAGTTTGCGGGCCGATAACACCATCCGCAGTCGCACCTACTTGAGATTGAATTTGCTTAACTATCGCTACGGTGTACAAATTCTTATGCGAAGCATACCAGGTACGGGCTTCACGTACTTGCGCATCGGTGAGTCCCCCCACAGTGGGCTGAGAACCCGGCACCGACACATCAGCCGTAACGCCATTGCCGACGTTCTTCCAAACATTCTCCATACCGCCAGCTGCATGCCAGGCTTTCAATTGCGCGATTGTCAATCCTGACAGCTGAAAGTGTGGGCGATCCACAAAACCCTTCCAACTTCCGCCCCACTCCAACCCGGCTTCCTCGCCAGATTTACCTAACCCGGCCCAGTCATGATGTTCCCCCCACGGCTTATCGCCATGGAAAACCACATCCACAGCAACGCCATAATTATGATGACTATTGCCACCTTTAACTTTAGTCACAATTTTTGAAGCATCCACAACATTGCCCTGCGCATCGCGCCCTTGTGCATAGAGAGCATTTTGACGCTCAATAGAGCGCATACCTTCAAAAACTTGGATGTTGAGTCCGCGCTTATGGGCGTTTTCAACCAGTGCGCGCACCTTGCTTTGTAACGTGGGATGTAGGCCACTGATTATGCCACGTGGGTCGCTATTCCCCAAAACGGGTTGCGTCGCCTCACGTGCGGCCTCTTGTTGTTGCGTTTGAATAAGGCGAGCTGTGGCTTGATTACCGATATTTTGTTGAAGTTGCAAAACACGGTTAGCTGTAGATGGCACCCCACTTTCAGCAACTTGTTGTGCCGCTGCCGGGCCATGCTCATGTGTGGTTGTGTTAGTGGTAACGGGGGGTCGCTTTTGTTGCGTTTCCGAATGCTGAGTCTGAGCTCTTTGTACCATATTGCCTCGCCTCCTTAAGTATAATAAAAAATCACTACTTTGTTTGTAAATTTTAGTATAATATAGAATCTTGTTAAATGCAATAGTAAACACACTGGTAAACTGATGGATGTCCATATTTAGAGCTTATTTCTGCGACAAACCCCTAAAAATGTGTGTTTTTGACCATAAAAGTGGAGCATTTGAAGCAAATCCATAGAATCTGTTAAAATCCGAAATTCCCTTGCCTAACTAGCCCCTACCGTACCCTTGGATTGCCAAGGGGTATACGACAAATTATTGGATAAAGAACGATTCTTATCTGAAAAACACCTCTCTAAACTTGCAGCTTGTCTCATTTTGAGAATCTTGCCCCTCTCCCTTGCCCCCTCCCCACGCCGCATAGCGGCGTGGGGAGGGGGCGAAAATAAGGGGAGTTTTGAGCGGCGGCTTCGCCGCCG
>Ga0334882_1000682_pt1 | contig 49674 bp, 36 predicted proteins | sample GraSluR1_MG_5_FD_207226 | JGI IMG/M metagenome (GOLD analysis project Ga0334882, IMG submission 207226) | Sludge microbial communities from methane-producing bioreactor in Wageningen University, Netherlands - Granular Sludge_15_04-R1 | ecosystem: Engineered > Bioreactor > Anaerobic >... | reverse complement strand
ACCGTTCCATCGCTTCACAGCACCTGATAGCCCGTCCGGTTCCCGAGGTTATCCATTAAAATACCTTCCACGTCCAACTGATCACTAAGATACTCAACATCGGCTAATCTGTCAAGGTCATCACAGTCATAATCATTGGCCGGCGTAACCGCCCCTCGCACGTCGCCCCGGCCATGATATCGCCTTTGCGGCTTTTACTCAAAATGGGCGCACCGGTGGTCGTGGAAGTTGTGGTAATCCCTCGCCCCTGGTCGCGTAGGCCATGCCGCATACAGCGCAAATTATAAGGCTAACCCGCTTTCTTCACCCAGCGCGCGCAACTGTGCTCAGTAGCACATGCCGTCCGCCATCTCTGCCATTTCAACACCGCTGACCGCAAAAAAAATCCCCCGGCGCGCCTCCGTATCCCAAGGCGCCGCCGGGGGCGATTTGCATCTCTGTCATATCTGAGAGTAAGCCGCAGGCTTCAGCAGTATGTTCGTAATCCCGCACAGGATCTTCTTGTCGGCGTATTCCGGCTTTGCCCTCAGCGCCAGCCACTCCGGGTGCTTGACAAACGTCTGCCACGCCTTGTTCTGCGCGTCTGCATCGTCGAACCCCAGCATGTACGTAAGATTCGGCATCTTCGCGCCCGCGATCGCCTCCCCGAAAAACACCGGATTCAGCCCCGTCTTGCGAAAGATATCGATCTCGCCCACGTTGAACATCTCGATCTTCTTCTGACCGGTCTTCACCGACGGGCTTTCATAAATCCGAAGCTGGAACACGCGAGTGTCCTTCTTCGAAGGCGTCTCGAGCTGCCGCATGCCCGTAAACGCCAGCAGCAGCGAACTCTCGATCCGCTGGTATGCCCGGTTCTCGTTGCCCGCGTCCAAAAACGCCGCACCGTCCGCCAGAAACTTCTCATCCGCCAGAAGGCTCGCAGTCGTCGTCGTAACCGACCGCCCCGAGCGATGCCGCATCAGCACGTAGATAGTCGGCTCCGCGGCCGCCTCACGCTCGTGAAACACCCCGACCGGCTCGATGCCCAAACGGTTAAGCGCCGGGATCATCGCCTTCTCCAAAAACGCGTCCACGCCCTTCGCCTGCGCAGCCGAGATGCACTTATACTGCTTGATCTCGTAAACGTCCCGCGCCGCTCCGCCGGGACCGCCCTGTCCGCGAACCGCCGACTCGCCCCGCGCGCCCCGCCGCCTCGACTGCTCGTCCTGCGCCATTGCGCCCGTCGACACCGCGCCAAAACCAGCCGCGCACGTCGCCGCCAAAAACTCACGTCTTTTCATCCTGATGTTCTCCTTTAAAATGGTCGCACATAATCATTACCGAACACAATATCTGGAAAGCCGCCGCCGCAGGCCGCCGCCTCCGACGCCGGCCCGCCAATTATACCAAACCCAAAACGACCAGTCAAAGCACCACGCAAAAATCCTGACCACCCGGACTCATATATCCTGTTAAATAACTGTAAAAAATTTTGAATTATTCGCAAAAACGGGTTTGACTTTTGAAATTTTGGATGTATATTTTAGTTGTCTGGACAACAAACAGGCCTGTTTTGAGCAAAAAGGAGGAAGGAGAATGAAGAAAAAACGCCAAATCGCCCCGAATTCACCCCCGGCACAGCCCGTTCAGACCCCTTTGGCCGCTGTTTTTCCACTATTCGCCATGGTTTTGGTCCCCCAGGTACTCGGGTATCAGCACCTTGATCGCCTCCACTATCCCCTCATAGTCACCACGTCTGCCAACCGCAATCAGCCCCTCAATCTCCCCCCGCAGCGTGCCCCGATCCTTGCCTATGTTCTTCCAGATACCGATCTTCGGATGCCGCGTCGGCAGCATATCCTCACCCGCAATCGACAGCTCCTCGAACAGCTTTTCCCCCGGCCGCATGCCCGTAAACGCGATTTCTATGTCCTCCCCAGGACGAAATCCGCTAAGCGTAATCAGCTCACGAGCCAGATCCACAATCTTCACCGGCTCGCCCATGTCCAGCACAAATATCTCGCCTCCCTGACCCATCGTCGCCGCCTGAAGAACAAGCTGGCTCGCCTCCGGGATAGTCATAAAGTAACGCCGCATCTCAGGATGCGTTACAGTAACAGGCCCGCCAGCCGCAATCTGATTCTTGAAAATCGGAACCACCGAACCATTGCTCCCGAGCACGTTGCCGAACCGAACCGTAACGAAATGAGTCTTGCTGGTCTGGTTGAGGTCCTGGATGTACATCTCGGCGACGCGCTTTGTAGAACCCATGACGCTCGTCGGGTTGACCGCCTTGTCAGTGCTGATCATCACAAAGTGCTCCGCCCCTTGTGCATCGGCGGCGTCGGCAACAGCCATCGTACCCATCACGTTGTTCTTGACCGCCTCGCCGGCATTCGTTTCCATCAGCGGAACGTGCTTGTGCGCGGCCGCGTGAATCACCACGTCGGGACGATGTTGAGCAAATATCGCCTCCAGCCGAGGCCGATCGGTGATATCGCACACCACCGCCTCCAGCGACACGCCGCTGAAATTACGCCGCAGCTCGCGCTCGATGAAAAACAGCGGGTTTTCCGCCTGCTCGACCAGCAGCAACAGCTTCGGCTCGAAATGACAGACCTGCCTGCACATCTCCGAACCAATCGAGCCGCCGGCGCCGGTAACCAAGACCACCTTATTCTTCAGAAACTGCTCGATCTGCGCAAGATCAAGCTGCACCACCTCGCGCCCGAGCAGGTCGTTTATGTCAACGTCGCGAATCTGCGAAACCCGCAGCTTGCCCGATGCGATATCGGTGATCGAAGGCACCGTTCGGAAGCGTATCTTGGCGCCCTGGCATACCTGAACCACGCGGCGAAGCTGTTTATGAGTAGCGCTGGGCATGGCGATGCCGATCTCGTCGATCTTCTCGTCGGCGCATATTCGCGGCAGTTCGTCGACGGTGCCCAGCACGGAGACGCCGTGAATACGCATATCCTGTTTGAGCGGATCGTCGTCGATGAACCCCACCACGTGGTATTCATCGGCTCGTATCCGCGTCATCTCCCGAAGCAGGGCCTCGCCGGCATCGCCAGCGCCGACGATCAGGAAACGTTTGACCGCCTTGCCGCCGGCCGAGAAGTACTCTTCATGATAAAGCCGAACCACCATACGCGCGCCGCTGAGCAGCATGATCGTCGTAAACAGATCCAGCATGATTACGCCGTGGACCTTCAGCCAGAAACCATTGAGCTGCGAGACGCGCCTCTCCGCCTGAATGCGCTCTTCCTCGTCGGCGTAATCCCCGTTGATAAGCTCGCGCCGTATGCGCGACAATTGCGTCATTTCCGCCAGGTCGCGCAAGGCCAAAAGGTTCACGAGCCGGCGATCCAGCGCAAGCCGGCCCTTCCGCAGCGCCTGGCGATGAGTTTTCAGATCTTTCAAGACCTCTGGCGACTTCTCCGGCGCCATCCGCAACCGACCGAGCTGTTCATCCACCGTATCCAGGATCAACTCGATCTCGGCGATACGTTCACGGTAATTGTCCAGAGGATAGGGACGTTTCTCCATCCATTCGCGGAACTGCCGAATGCTGCGATTGGCCGAGGCGACGTTATCCTCGAAATCGCCCTGGCCTCGGAGAATCGCCATGAGGCTTACGTCTATGGGTCGAATAACCGTCAACAGCGCATTGAGCGGCTCGGTACGGCGCCTTATGGTCGAGATGTGGTCCGGCGAGACAACACAACCGCCGTAATGTCCGTATGCCGTCCAGAACACCATGAGTATAATCGTCGAGAGCAGTGATGCCTTGGCGATATGTATCAGGTCGGATATCCCGACGTAACGCCACCAGCCCTGGTACTGCCCGAACCTTCCAAAGACAATCAGCTTGACCGGAATCGCAACCGCCAGAAGAAACAGAAAAGGCGCCATGAACCACTTTCGCTCAAGCGCCATGTTGAATGCAAACAGGAACGCCAGAAACAGCGCCCCCGCAAACACCGCCAGGTGGACCGCCAGTATCAGCACCTTACGATAGCGCAGCATCGCCTGTGTCAGCGAAAAACGTTCTTCGCTGCTGCGGTCCGCCGGATTATCCCGGTCATAAACTTCGACCATGTCGTTGCTCACAAATCGTTTACTCACAATGCATTTTTGTCACTGGCGTCACTGATGCAGCGGGCCGTCCTTCGACGAACTCACGTGCTCCAGGGCGGTATAAACGCGTCCCATGTCGACCTGATCCACCTTGCGGCGCATCAGCGCATAGATAATCGTGCCTGCACAAAAATAGAAACTGATCACAAACGCCACTATTACACCCACAACCAGAAGCATAGTCGCATAGATCACAAATGCAGCTACCGATTCGGTGGCACAGGCGGGACCGGCATTTGGGCCGATCAGCAGGAAAAAGTCCGGCCTGCCCCAGATCCTCGCCAGCTTGCCGCTGCCGGCGTCTCCGGCGATTCCCAGTTCCAGGAGCACGTAAGTCGTTATAAGCAGGGCAAACACAAAAAGACGCACAAACAGGTACGACAGCGTTCCGAACGCCGCGGCAAGCAGCGTATAAAAGAACATCCACCAGGGACACGTGAACACGTAGCAGAAAGATCTGCTGATTGCATCCTGCCCGTCCGAGCCCTCGTATGCTATCGCCGGGAATATCAGCCCCGCTCCCGCGACCGATCCGATGAGAAACAACAGCGTCAGCAGACCGAAAACAAGCGACGCTCCCAGCGTAATCGCAATGAACAACTCGCCGGCGTGCGGTATATTGCCGATCAGCCCTGCCGCAGCGACTACCAAAGCAAAGGATGCTGTGATGCCGGTCAGGATCAGCGGGGCGCTTGCGAGGCCGCGAAACTTCTTCAAGCCGAAACCCAGGCCTTCCACCAATCCCGGCTTCTCGCCTCGTGCGAATTCCAAGGCGGCCGTTCGGCAGATCGCACCGCCGCAAACGCATGTAACCATAGCCGCAAGAATGAAGTATATGCCGCTGAAAATCGGGTGAAACCGGGCCGCCCACACAACGGCCAGTCCGCAGAGCCAGATATTGGCGACCACATCCGTGATCTCCAGCCTGAACAGCGAAATGGTCGCGGTGTTGAATCGATCGGCGCCGAAATGCCACAACGTGAAAAACACGCCTCTGAATCGCTGGTTGTATCGGTCTCGTTCTATCTCCGCCAGCGCCTGCCTGGGTTCAGCCGCCAGCCGGCGACGACCTTCGGCCGTCCTGAACATCACGCGGGCAGATTGTTCGACTTCGATCCCTGTCTGCATCAGGGCCGGCTTGCCTTCATACGAGCGCATAGGCGCAGCGACCAGATCCATGAACCAGCCTATGAGACAGATCATCAGCACCATGATAAGTGCAATCACCATCCGCGCAGGCGACAAGGCCATGCGAAAGCTGTGAAACGACCTGGCAAAGGCCAGGTTATCCCAGATCTGCCATAACTGCTGTTTCTCACTCATGCTGCTTGTCGAAGTCCCTTTTGTGCAAAAGATCGGCTGTGCGAAAAGCCGGCAGGAAAGCCATTATCAATACTGAAAAACGGTCTCATCGGAACCAAACTGCACATGCAGGCCTTCCATCATCGGCAACCCGCAGGCCGGTTTTCACAAAAACATTAATCGGCAGCGATTGCCGACGTTCCTGGATGCAGCACTTACTCACAGTCGGCCGCCTTCCATTTCATCGTCGTCTTCGTTCTCGGTCGACGCAATCCGGTACTCCGCATCAAGCCAGGCACCCAGATCAACCAGTTTACACCGCTGCGAGCAAAACGGGAAGTACTTGTTTGACCCAACCGATGTGGTCCTCGCGCGGCCGCAGGTCGGACAACCGCCGGCCGCCTGTGGGTAACCATTGTCTCCGGCCATTTCTCTTGTGTTCATAACACCTGTCTGCAAAAAGCCCGAATGCCGGCATCAGTGTACCAGCTTTTTCCATGTTTGTGTGACTCTGCTGCAGAATTCGCCCAAACCGACAGTTTTACTGAAATCCCGCGATTGAAGTCTGTGCGGTGGCGACGGAAATGTCCCAACCAAAAAGCCCGCCAAACTCTGAATTCGACGGGCTTCTTGCACCACTATTCTGTATAACAAGCCTTGGCGGCGCCATTCCATGTACCGCCAGCTCAGAGTTCAAGATCTTCCTCTTCGTCCTCGTCCTCTTCGACATCTAGATCGTCATCTTCTTCAAGATCATCATCGAGGACGTCTTCGGTCTCTTCTATTTCTTCGTCCAGATCTTCGAAATCCTCGTCAAGCCCATCCGTCTCGTCATCCAACTCGTCCGCCGACTCATCAGGCTCGGCATACACCTTATCACCTTCGGCAATCAGCCCCTTTTCAACCATGCGGGCATAATCAATACAGTACCTTGCCCAGGGATTGGCTTGGAGCCTTGCCTTTGAAATGGTCTTTCCCGTCCCTTCGCAAATGCCGAAAGTGCCATCCTTGATGCGCCTCAGGGCGGCCACTATCTCCATCAGTATCTTTCTCTCGCCGTCCATCAGGCCAAGGGAGAACTCCTGCTCAAAGTTGTCCGTCCCCAGATCCGCCATGTGAATCGGCATGCTCGACAGGTCGCCGGCGGCATCGAGGCGGGACTTTCGCAACGCTTCGTTCTCTATATAGCTGACATCGGTAAGCAGTTCCATCCACTTTTCCAGCAACAAACGTCTGTAGCCTTCAATTTCCTCAGGCGTGAGCCTTTCGTCCTTTGTCGCCTTGTCTGGCTTGCGGGGCTGCGTCCTGGAAGTCTTTGGCCGGGCCGCCTTTTTCGCGCTGGTTTTTTTTGGTGAAGACTTTTTCGCGGCCGCGGTCTTCTTCTGGGCCTTTTTCGCCTTCGAAACGGCCTTCTTCTTGCTCACGGCCGCTCCCGGAGCCTTGGCCTTCTTCTTAGGCGTCTTTTTGACCTTCTTAGCCACTGATCTCTGCCTTTCCCTGCCAACAAATCGGATCGCGTTAGCATTCTACGATTTTACTCGCACGGTAGCCCAGTAATATATGCTAATCGGCAAAAATTTGGAACCAAAATAAGGATGCCGTAAAAAAAAAGCCCCCGCCGCAGGAATTAAGACATAAACACCTTGAAAATAAGGACTTACATCGGTTCCCGATCGCGGGCATACTGCCCCAATGGAAGGAAGAAACTGCCCGTTCCCACCCTGCCCGAAAACCCGGTTACACGAAAGACTTTATCGATATTCTTAGCCGTAAACACTTCTCCCGGCGATCCCCTGAAGTAGCCCGAACCGCCCGCCAGCAACAGTGCCTCATCGCAGTACTGGGCGGCAAGATTTATGTCGTGGGTAATGGCTACGATGGTCTTGCCTTCTTGTACCTGCATCTTTTTAAGCAGATCATAAATACCGACCTGGTGTTTGAGATCGAGAAAACTCGTCGGCTCATCGAGAAGCATCACCGGCGCCTGCTGGGCGAGCGCCCTGGCAATGAACACACGCTGGCGTTCGCCGCCGCTGATCTCCGAGAGCGGCCGTAATGCCAGATCGGACGTGTCCGTGGCGGCAAGTGCGTCGGAGGCGATCTGCCGGTCTTGAGCTGTTCCGAAACCCAGCCGCCCATAATAGGGTGTCCGGGCCATCAAAACCGCTTCCAGCACCGAGTATCCAAAAACCGGCACGAACTCCTGCCGCACAACGCTGATTTGTTTGGAGAGCTGCAAAGTTTTGTATTCCGCGATGCTGCGGCCCTCCAGACGAATCGTTCCCGCCTGGGGCTTGAGGAGACCGCAAAGAAGGTTCACCAGCGTGCTCTTGCCGGCGCCGTTAGGGCCCGCAATTGCCAGAAAGGACCCCCGTTTAACTTCAAGGTCGAGTCCCGACAGCAGCGGCACGGCCGTATAGCTGAAACTCAAATTGTCGACTTCGATCATGTTCATCGCGTCAGCCAATCAACCCTCCGCGAATACCGCACCAGCAACACCAGAAAGAACGGTCCTCCCACAAGCGCGGTAACCACGCCGACCGGCAATTGCGCCGGGGCGACAACCATCCGCGCCAGCGTATCCGCCAATACCAGAAAGATTGCGCCCATAACCGAGCTCAGGGGCAGGAGCTGCCGGTGGTCGGGCCCGAAGACCAGTCGCACTCCATGCGGCACGATCAGCCCCGCAAAACCGACCAGCCCGGAAAGGCTCACCGCCACAGCGGTGATCAGCGCAGCGACTGCAAACGCGCCGGCCTGCACAAGACCTGTGTTAACGCCCATAGCCCGCGCGTCGGCTTCGCCAAAGCTCACCGCGTTGAGCGATGGCGCCATGAAAAACAAGGCGACAATCCCCGACAGTACAAACCCGCCGCTGATCCACAGGACCAGCGGGTCCTCTTCCATGATGTTGCCCATGAGCCAGAAGAGGGTGGCATGGACCTGCGAACTGTTTGCTATGGACGTCAGGAACATGATCATTGCCGAGAAGAAGGCGTTGACAACCACGCCTGCCAGAAGGAGGTGTGTAACCTGCCGCCTGCCGGTGAGCCGCCCAATCAGCCAGACCAGCCATACCGTGCCGAGCGCCCCGGCAAAGGCGAAGACGGCGATCGGGGATCGTCCGAGCAAGGTCCACTGCACACCGCTGATCACGGCAATAATCGTCCCCAGACCGGCGCCGCTGGAGATGCCGAGGATGTACGGATCGGCCAGCGGGTTCCGCAGGAGCGCTTGCAGCACCGCGCCGCTGCACGCCAGCGCCGCGCCCACGATGGCGGCAAGGACAACCCGCGGCAGACGAATCCGAAACAGTATCTCATAATCGTAACCGGTGCCGGCGTCGGCCAGCCCCATCGCCCTGGCCAGCGAGACCCGCTCAGTGCCGACCAGTGCACAGACCAGCATCACCGCGCAAAGCACCGCCGCGGCGGGCAGGAGCCTTGCCAGCAGCAACCTCATTGTGAGCGGTTCTCGCATCAATCACTCCCCGGCGCTTCGAGTCGCAGGCAGGCGGCTATGGTCTGCACCGCCTCATCGATGCGAGGCCCCAGCCGGGAAACCGTGTCGCCCGCTATGACGTAAACACGCCCGTTGGCCACCGCGGGCACGCTTTGGTATCTTGCGAAGTACTGTTTCAGCGCCTCCGGCTGCACGCCCGCCATTTCCGGTGCGATGATCACGTCCGGCCGCGAACCTATCACCTGCTCGGCGCCGATGGGCGGGTACTTCTGCACCGTCGGTCCCATTGCATTCTGTCCGCCTGCCAGTTCGATCAACTCATCGATAAACGTCTGTCGACCCGCCACGCGCAGCGGATCCGTCTGAATCACGTACAGTACTTTGGGCCGTTCGCCCTTCGCCTGCGCAGAGACATGGCAAATGTTGCCCTGAACCCGCGCAAGCAGCGCCGCGGCTTCCGCCCCCTTTCCCGTCACCGCCCCGATCCGTTCGATAGCTTCATACAACTGCGCAACCGACCAGACATCCACGCTAAGCGTACAATAGCCAAGTCGACGCAGCCGCTCCGCCAAATGCGCCTGCTGATCGAACGCCTCCGTCACCACCAGGTCCGGCCGGGTCGCTACGACCGCCTCGATGTCCGGCTGCCAGAACGTACCGATCACACGCTTGTCCTTCGCCTCCGGCGGGTAGTTGCTGTACGTGGTCACCCCCACAACCCGCTCGCCGAGCCCGAGCGCATACAGTATTTCGGTCAGTGCCGGCGCAGCGGCAACAATCCGCTCGGGAGCCCGGACGAGCGCCGTATCGCGCCCCGTCGAACCACCGGCAAAAAGCACATATCCCGCCGCCGTCCACACAGCCGCGAACACCGCAAACCACAACCATTTGCTGCCGAAGATTCTCATGTGCGCTTAAACTGTTTCTCCAGTTCCGCAAGTGTAAACCGAATCGTCGTGGGCCTTCCGTGCGGACAGTGGCTTGCCCGGTCCACCGTCTCCTTATCAGCAAGCAGCTGCCGCATCTCGGCGACGCTGAGCGGTTGACCCGCCTTGATCGCCGCTTTGCACGCGGCCATGTCCAGCACTTCGTGCAGGAGCCGCTCGGCGTCCAGATGCACATCCCTGTCGGTCAGCATGTCCAGCAGATCGCCGACAAAAGCCATGGCGCCGACGCCGCTTAACATCTCGGGAAAGGACTGGATCGCCATCGTCCGCGGGCCAAACGGCTCAAGCTCAATGCCCAGTTTGGCGATCAGCTCGCTGTTGCTCTGGATGGCGTCGATCTCCGCGTCAGTTACTTCGAAGGTCTCCGGTATCAGCAGCCGCTGCGACGACAGCGAGCCCTCCGACAGTTTGCGGCAAAGCTCCTCATAGAGTATCCGTTCGTGGAGCGCATGCTGATCGACGATGACGAATCCGTCGACGGCCTGCGTAACGATGTAGCTGTTGTGCAATTGCAGGAACTCCCCACGCGCCGCATCGTCCCCAAAGGACGCATCATCGGCACTTGCCGCCGCTGCCTCATTCCTCCGGGTCGTCCCGCTGAAGTCATGCAGATTATGTTTGTCGCTTCCGGCAGGCGCTTCACGGCTGCGCAACCCGTCACCGCCTGCCTGCCTTGAGCTGTCGGCACCGAAGTGAAAACGCTGCTGAGCCCCCGTCGCCGGCTTGTTTGACTTGAAGAAATCCGCCATCGCCTGCGTGATTCGCTCCCGACGGGCCGCCTCGGCAAGCCCCGCGTCGGCCTGAGCCGCAAGGCTTACCGCCGAATCGCTGAGCCGGACGGTGGCGTCAAGATTGCTGCTGAGCAGTTTCTCGCGCAGCACCGCAAGGACCTGGGAATGAACGAGGTTGGCATTCTCAAATCGCACTTCGATCTTGGTCGGGTGCACGTTAACGTCGTAGGCATCCGGCGGAAGCTCCAGAAACAGAAACACAACCGGATATTTGTTCAGCTCGATGAGTCCTCGATAAGCCTCGCGCAGCGCGTGCGAAACGAATTTGTCCCGGATGAATCGTCCGTTGAGGAACACGTATTGGAACTTCGCGCTTGCGCGTGCGCCGCCCGGCTTGCCCAGCAGTGCGTATACGCGCATTCCCTTCTCCTCGCTCTGCGCCTCCATAAGATCCTCAGCAACCGGTCGGCTCAGCAATTCGGCGATGCGATCCCGGATGCCTTGTTCCCCCAGAACACGATATATCTGCCGACCATTGTGCTCCAGCGTCATGTCCAGCCCGCAATGAGCCAGAGCAACCCGCGTGAAGCAATCGATAATGTGCTGCATTTCGGTATTGGCCGTGCGAAGAAACTTGCGCCTTGCGGGCACCTTGTAGAAAAGGTTGCGAACCTCGACGGTGGTGCCGTAGTCCCCGGAGCAGGGACGAACAGGCGCCGCCGCACCGCAATCGATTTCGATCTCGCCGGCGGCGTGCGAATCCCGCGTGCGGCTTACGACGTGGACGTGGCTGACAGACGCAATGCTCGCAAGCGCCTCTCCGCGAAAGCCCATCGTTTTTATTCCGAGGAGATCCTCGCTGCTTTCGATCTTGCTTGTCGCGTGCGGCCTGAACGCCACCGCAAGGTCGGCCGCGTCCATGCCTGTGCCGTCGTCCGTCACGGATATGCACTTGCGTCCGCCGTCCTCGACCCTGACGAGGATCCGTCCGGCGCCGGCGTCGATGCTGTTCTCCAACAGTTCCTTAACCGCGCTTGCCGGCCGCTCTATAACCTCGCCGGCGGCGATCATGTTGATCAGGTTCTCGTCAAGTATCTTTATACGGGACATAGCCCTCTCCCGTTGCAGTTTGCAAATCACGGCGACCCGGCATGCGCATGGCGGCAAAGCCGTCCCGACCCGGGCAGAGGCGCGGGTATCCTGCCCGAATTCGGCGATGAAGATCCCGCAGGCATCCGACCGCCTGCAGCCGCCCGGCATCTCATCACACGAGCAGACTCTTGCCCGTCATCTCTTCGGGCTTCGCCAGCCCCATCATTTCCAGCAGCGTCGGCACAACGTCGGCCAGTCGTCCACCCTCGGCAAGACGCCTGTCCTTGAACCGCTCGTCGAATACTATCATCGGCACGTCGCCGACCGTGTGGGCGGTATGCTCCATGTCGTGCTCAGAATCCCACATCCGCTCGAAATTGCCGTGGTCCGCAAGGACGATCGCGCCTCCGCCGAGCTCCTTCACTTTGTTCAGAATAGCGCCGACGCAGCTATCTACAGCCTCGGCGGCTTTGATCGCCGCCTGCAGCACTCCGGTGTGGCCGACCATGTCCGGATTGGCGAAGTTGCAGACAATCACGTCGAATCGGCCGCCGTCGAGCTTCTCCAGGATAACGTCGCGCACTTCATATGCGCTCATCTCAGGCTTCTCGTCGTACGTGCGAACCTTGGGCGAAGGCACAATCTGCCGCTCTTCGCCGTCGAACGGTTTTTCCCGGCCGCAATTAAAGAAGAACGTGACATGGGCGTACTTCTCCGTCTCGGCACAGCGAAACTGCCGCAGTCCCAACGCGCCGAAATACTCGCCGGAGATGTTGGGCAGCTCGCGCTCCGGCTTAAAAGCCACCGCCGCGGAGATAGTCGCATCGTACTCGGTCATGCACACGTAGTATACCTTCGGATGCACCTTGCGCTCAAACCCACCGAAGCCCTCGCCTTCGACGAATGCCCGCGTGATCTCCCGCGGCCTGTCGCCGCGGAAGTTGAAGCAGATCACGCTGTCGCCGTCCTGGATGAGCGCCTTCGGTTGGCCGTCATCCCCCGTGATATTCACCGGCTTGACGAACTCATCGGTCTCCTCCCTGCCGTAACTGGCCTTCAGCGCCTCGTCAACCGATGGCGCCCGCCCGCCAACGCCGACCGTCAGGCAATCATAGGCCGCCTGCACTCGTTCCCATCGGTTGTCGCGGTCCATCGCGTAGAAGCGTCCCATGACGCTGGCGACCTGCCCGACGCCGATCTGGCGCATTCGATCTTCAATCTGGCTAAGGTATCGCACCCCGCTGGTCGGTGGAGAATCCCGCCCGTCCGTAAACGCATGTAAATAAACACGCCCCAGGTCGTTCCGCTTGGCAAGTTCAAGCAGAGCATAAAGATGTCCTAACAGCGAGTGCACGCCGATGTCCGAGCACAGTCCCACAACATGCAGCTTGCACCCGCTGCTCTTGACATTTCGCACCGCCGCCAGAAGTTCTTCATTTTCGAAGAAGGACCCGTCCCGAATCGCCAGCGATATTCTGACCGATTCCTGGTAGACAACGCGCCCGGCGCCTATATTCTGGTGCCCGACCTCGCTGTTGCCCATCGTGCCCTCGGGCAGCCCCACGTCCTCGCCGCTGGTGTGAATTGTCGTATGCGGATACTCGCCCATCAGCATGTCGTCAACGGGGGTATTCGCCTGCTTTATCGCGTTATATCGGTCCTCGTCGCGGTTCGGATTGTACCCCCAGCCATCGCGAATTATCAGCACATAAGGCCGGTGCTCAAGCTTGGTTCTCTTGTCAGACATACTGCAAAAAGCCTTTCTGTATACTCGAATCAACAAACAAACACGGGCCGATTATGGTAAACCAACCGTAGTTTCGTGTCAATCCAATACGGCCTTGACGCATCATTTGCCAAAAACCGCCAAAGGCCGCCGCCGCTGCGGGCAATCGGCCGCCCTTGGGCAAATAACCCGCAGAACAAAGTGACCGCTGAGGATACATTGCGATTTCTGAATGGTTTGTGCGGCTTTTTCCGGCCAAAATCACCCTCTCGCCCGCGAATTTGTCGGTCTACGCCATTGACTTTGCCGATACAACCAAATACAATCAGCCTGCGGGGTTTTGCCGCATGGGTGCTCGGTACGTCCTGTTTTTTTGTGAAAGGATGGTGATTATATGTGTAAGCCCCCCGGTGAGAGTCTAATAGTCATAGCCGCTCTGTCCGTTCTCGTTTTGCTTAACGGCTGCGGAGCCGATCTGGCCGCTCCGGCGCACCGTTCCGGCGCCGGGCTTGACCAGCAGCGCCGAGCCGTAAGTCTTTACGTCGACGCTACCATGCTCAGCGAACTCAACGAGCATGACAAAGCGATCCAGAAACTGGACTCAGCGGTCCAGCTCGATTCACAATTTGCGCTCGCATGGTCGCTCAAGGGAGATATTTATCAGACCCTCGGGCAGTACGACCAAAGTGCCCAGGCCTACGAAGCCGCCACGACGCTCGATCCGTGGTCCTTCAAGGACTTCTTCAATCTCGGCAAGGTTACCCAGGTGATGAAGCAGTTCACCCGCGCCGCCCGCGCCTATGGCACCGCCTGCGAGCTCGAACCGTCCCACTACGAGTCGCACCTCAACATAGCCCGGTGCTACTACGAGCTCGGTGACTACGACAACGCCGTCAGATACGGGCAAATGGCCCGTAAAATGGACGCCGGCGCCGCCGATCCGGAGGTCTTGCTCGGCGACGTGCTCGGCGCCCGAAACGAACACCGGGCGGCGATAGACGCCTACCGGCGCGCATTGGAGCTCGAAGGCAACCAGCCCCGGATCATGGTCCCGCTTGCCGCGTCCTATCTGCGAACCGAAAACTTCGAGGCCGCACAGGAACTGCTTGCCGCCGCAATCCAGCTCGATCCGACAAACGCGATGGCCCATCAATACCTTGGCTTCGCGTGGCTCAAGCTCAAGGAAGTGGACCGCGCCATCGCAAGCTATGAAACCGCAGCGCAAATCGCCCCAGCCGACTGGATGGCGCGCAAGGGACTCGGCGTGGCATACATCCTCAAGGCGACTATGGGCGGCGGCGAAATGCTCAGGACCCAGGGGCTCAGCCAGTGGCGCAGGTCGCTCGACCTGAACCCCGATCAGCCTGACCTCCAGCAGCTATACGACAAGTACGCCGGACAGCAGGTAGTGAGCCCTTAAGCGAGGCAGCGTGGAATCAAATCGCCAGATAGTAACACCCGGACCGCAGGCAGCCGTCGATGCAGCGCCCCGCTGGCCCGACAGAACCGCACACCTCATCTTCTGGCCGATTGTAATCGTGGGTGTCGCCGCCGATCTCATCAGTAAATCGGCGATCTTCGCCTGGCTCGAAACCGTTCCTCAAAACGAATACCAGGTAATCGACGGACTCTTCCGCCTCGTCATGTGGGAAAACGAAGGCGCCGCCTTCAGCATCGCACAGGGCCGCACCGCCATGCTCATCACCGTCTCCGTGATCGCCCTGATCGTCGTGCTGGCGATCTTCATCTTCGGACGAGTCCACCACCGAATTATGCAGATAGCACTTGCACTGTTCACAGCCGGCATCACCGGCAATCTTTACGACCGCGCCTTCAACGACGGACGAGTCAGGGATTTCCTCGACTTCCACTGGAGGGAACATCACTGGCCCGCCTTCAACGTCGCCGACAGCATGCTCTGCATAGCCGTCGGACTCCTCCTCCTGGTCAACTTCACATCTGCATTTTCTCAAAAACCTGCTCATCCACAAACAGTGGGACGTCCAGACCGGCGCTGAGTGCAAGCGCATCCGACGGCCGACTGTCAATCGCCACGTCCTCCCCGTCAAGCTCGATGTGAAGCTCCGCGAAAAACGTGTGCTCACGCAGGTCGTTGATCACAACCTTCACCAACTCACCCCCCAACTCCTCGATCACGTTGGCAAGAAGATCATGCGTCATCGGACGAGGAAACTCAATGCCCTTCAGACGCCTGTCCAGCGCGAGTATCTCCGCCATCCCGATCACTATCGGAAAGCTCCGATCTCCGTCGCGCTCACGCAGCACGATAATCTGCTGATCCACCGTCTCATTGATTATTATCCGCGCAAGTTCAACGGGAATTTCCATGGTTCACCGCCCGAATCGCATAAACCTCAACTCTCATTCAACTGCTTCAGATGCGCTTCCACCGCCTCCAACTGCTCCGTCAGCTCCGCCAGTCGCTGCCGCGACTGCTCCACAACCTCCGGCTTTGCCCGCGTTACAAAGTTATCATTGCTCAACTTCGCCCGAAGCGGCCCAATACCGTTTTCAAGCTGCTGCTTCTGCTTGTCCAGCCTCTGCCGCTCTGCATCGCGATCCACGACGCCATGCACGTAAAGCTGAATGTCCTCCACGATCGCCGCAGCCGCATCAGTCGTCTTTTCTATATCGGTTCCCACCGTCAACTGTTCAATGCCGCACAGCGTCCGGACCAGGTCCGCGTTGGTCGCAAGCACCGCCGCCGTCGCTTCAGGCGCGCCGGCCGAGGCGTTCAGCGCCCTCGAAGGCGGCACATTGTATTGGCCTCGAATATCCCGAATCGCACGCACAACGTTCTGCACGGCCGATATCTGACGCTCCGCAGTCTCATCTATCAGCGCATCCGACGCCGACGGCCACGCCCCCCCCATCAGCGCATCCGAAGCCGGCGCATCCGTCAGACCGGCAAGAACCCGCTGAGGTGCAATCTCGTTGAGCTTCTGAAAAATGCCTTCCGTGATGAACGGGATAAACGGATGCAGCAGCCGCAGCGTCTGATCCAACACAAACGCCAACACATTCTGCGCAGTCCCCTTCTGCCCCGCATCCTGCATACGCGGCTTGGCCCACTCCAGGTACCAGTCGCACAGGTCGTTCCAGAAGAACCGATATATCGCATTAAGCGGCTCGTTGTACCTGAACTCCTCCAGCCCGCTCGTCACCTCTCGCACCGTCCGCGTCAGCCGCGAAAGAATCCAGCGATCCGTAATATCCATCGCCGCCGCCTCGAACTTCGCCGGATCGGTCCCCTCAAGGTTCATCATCGCAAACCGCGACGCGTTCCACAGCTTGTTGCAGAAGTTCCGCCCGATGTCGAACTTCGGCGACGTATTCGCCACCCGCCCGTCCGGCAGCGTCATCTCCGCCACCGGCATCCGAATATCCTGCGTGTCCGTCGTCATGCTGGCTAATGTAAACCGCATCGCGTCCGCCCCATGACTGTCGATCGCCACTAACGGATCGATCCCGTTACCGAGGCTCTTACTCATCTTCCGGCCCTGGCCGTCCTGGATCATCGCATGGATATACACATCCTTGAACGGAATGTCGCCCGCGCAATACTGCCCCATCATCACCATCCGCGACACCCACAGCGTAATAATCTCCCGCGCCGTACAAAGCACGTCGCCCGGATAAAACGCCTTCATCTCCGCCGTCTCGTCTGGCCAACCCAACGTACTGAAAGGCCAAAGCGCCGACGAAAACCACGTATCAAGCACATCCCCATCGCGCTCAAAACCTTTATTTAGAAATTCTTGTTCAATATCAGCATGACCGGGTGCTATACAGGCGTAAGCTGTCCCAATTCGAGTTTCTTGGTCAATTCGGGTTTGACCTGCAACAAATTCTCTTTTCCGAGGGGCAATAGCAAGATCGTATTGCTGCAAATCAATAGAATCAGCAGGTACACTGCTTATGTCTATTTCAGGTGGTATTGGCGGACCTTGCTTACGCCACACCGGTATCTGATGCCCCCACCACAATTGCCGGCTGATCGGCCAGTCGCGCAGATTCTCCAACCATGTCTGGTACGTCTTGGCATACCGTTCGGGAATAAAACGCACACGGCCATCGACCAGCGGCTTCAGCGCAAGCCCGGCCAAAGAATTCACCGGCACGTCGGTCCCATCAATCAGCCCGTCGCCGAAATCTTCCGCCAGATGCTCAATTGGCTTCTTGACTGCGACATACCACTGGTCCGACAGGTATGGTTCAATCGGCACGTGGCTGCGATAGCTGTGCCCGACCTCGTGAACGTAAGGGCGGACCTCTTCGAGCAGCCCTTCCGTGCGGAACCATTCGACAATCGCCTCCCGCGCCTCGAACCGGTCCATGCCGAGCAGGTTCTCCACATCCGGGTTGGCGATCTCCTCCCAGTCCGTCCACCCGTACCGCTCGCTGATCGACCCGTCCGGCCCCATCACGTTGATCACCGGCAGCGAATGGCGCTGGCCGATCTGCCAGTCATCCGGATCGTGTGCCGGCGTCACCTTCAAAAAGCCCGTCGAGAACCGCGCCTTCTCGTCCTCGCTCTCCGGGTTCGGCAGCACCACGTGCTCATCGGCAATGATCGGTATCAGCCGCCCCACAATCGGCAGCCGCACCATCTTGCCCACCAGCGCCTTGGCCCGCGGATCCGCCGGATTCATCGCCACCGCCGTATCGCCCAACATAGTCTCCGGCCGAGTCGTCGCCACCGTCACATACTCGATGCCCCTTCCATCTGCCTGCACACTCTCCACCAGGGGATATCTCATATACCAGAAGTTCCCCTGCACGCTTTCGTGCTCCACCTCGTCGTCCGCTAACACCGTCTGCGTTGCAGGGTCCCAGTTGACCAGGCGCTTGCCGCGATAGATCAGCCCATCCCTGAAGAGATTGAAGAAGTTCGCCCGCACCGCCTTGGCGCACACCTCGTCCATCGTAAACCGCGTCCGCGGCCAGTCGCACGAGCATCCCATCGCCTTGAGCTGCCCTAAGATGCACGCCTCGTACTCGTCCTTCCACGCCTGCACCCTCGACACAAACTCCTCGCGCGAAAAATCGGTCCGCCGCCTGCCCTCCTCCGCTAACAGCCGCTTCTCCACCACCGTCTGCGTCGCGATCCCCGCATGGTCCGTCCCCGGCATCCACAGCGTATTGAACCCCTGCATCCGCCGCCAGCGAATCAGCACGTCCTGCAGTGTATTATTAAGCGCATGACCAAGATGCAGCGCCGCGGTTACGTTCGGCGGCGGTATTACAATCGCGTAATTGCCGCGAACCGATGCCGCCTCCGCCTCCGCATGAAAATACTTCCCCCGTTCCCAAAGCGCCTGCGCCTCGGCCTCAATCGACTTCGGTTCGTAAATCTTCGGAAGCTCTTGCATGTCCCGTCCTGATCTCCGTCCTGCAATAAAAAAGGCCCCGACCAACACCGGCCGGGACCCCATTGTAGTCAATTCGAAGCTCCTGTAAAGCACCCCGAAAACAGGGACAGGCACCCTATTTCCGTCGCTGCCGTCCCAATGCAATGCACCGATCGCCAATAAACAGGTGACTGTCCCTGTTTTAGTCCACGCTGAGGCTCATCAGGAACTCCGCGTTCGAGCGGTACTTCGCCAGCCGGCTCTTCAAGAGCTCCACGCTCTCGACCATGTTCATCTCGCTGAGCACCTTGCGAAGCCGATAGGTCAATTCCAGTTCCTTCTTGTCCAGCAGCAGCTCTTCGCGCCGCGTGCCGGACTTGCTGATGTCGATCGACGGAAACGTCCGCCGCTCCACGAGCTTGCGGTCAAGATGAAGCTCCATATTGCCCGTCGCCTTGAACTCCTCGAAGATAACCTCGTCCATCTTCGAACCCGTGTCGATCAGCGCCGTGGCGATAATCGTCAGCGATCCGCCGTGCTCAATGTTTCGGGCCGCCCCGAAAAACCGCTTCGGCATCTGCATCGCATTTGCGTCCACACCGCCGGTCAGAATCTTGCCCGAATGCGGCATCTCGGTGTTATAGGCACGCGCCAGACGCGTGATCGAATCCAGCAGAATCACAACGTCCTCGCCGTACTCCACCATTCGCTTGGCCTTCTCGATCACCATCTCCGCCACCTGGCAGTGCCGCGCCGTCGGCTCGTCGAACGTCGACGAAATCACTTCAACGTCGTCGTTGGTCTTGCGCTCCATGTCCGTCACTTCTTCAGGACGCTCGTCGATCAAAAGCACGATCATCTTGACCTCAGGATGATTCGAGCTGATCGAGTTGGCGATCTTCTGCAGCAGCACCGTCTTGCCGGTCCGCGGCGGCGCGACGATAAGACCGCGCTGACCCTTGCCGATCGGCGTGATCAGGTCGATTATCCGCATGCTCATCTCGTCCGCCGTCGTCTCCAACATCAGCCGTTCCTCAGCATGCAGAGGCGTCAAATCCCGGAAAACAACCTTCTCGGCAAGCTTGTCAGGCTCCTGGTAGTTGATCGCCTCCACCCGCAGCAGCGCGAAATACTTCTCGCTCTCCTTCGGAGGTCGAATCTGACCCGCAACGATATTGCCGCTCCGCAGACCGAAACGCCGAATCTGCGACGGAGATACGTAAACGTCGTCCGGAGACGACAGGTAATTATATGTTGGGCTCCGCAGAAAACCGAACCCGTCCGGAAGCACTTCCAGCACGCCCTCGCCGTACATCAGGCCGTTCTGCCGGATGCGCTCCTTGAGAATCTTGAAAATGAGCTCCTGCTTGTTGAGCCCCATGTACTCGCTGATGCCCTCCTTCTTGGCGAGTTGGTGAAGATCCTGAGCGTCAAGGTTCTGCAGGTCCGTCAGGTGCAGATTACCCTTCTTCACGCGCTCGTATTTGGCGTGTATCGACTCGGCCTCCTTCTCCTTCTTCTTACCTTCGCCTGCCGCCTGCGCCTGAGGCTTTTCTTCGACCGCCGTCGCTTCCGAACCATTGGCCGCGTTGCCCGCCGGCTCCAGATCCTGCTCTGCCACAACGGCCTCCGTCGACGCCGTATTCTCCTGCGACTCACGGGAAGCCGATTTCTTCTTCTTCTTTGAGGCAGCTCTTGCCATGATCACTCCTTAATTTGTTTGCACCAACTCCGTGCGAACGCTGTTAACGCCCTGAAAACCCCATGCCACACATGGTCTCTGGGAGTTTGAGATTTGCCTTCTGGATTGTAAAAAATTACCGTAAAAATCAACACCCGCCGGGTGTCTATGCCCCGATGCCCCGATACGCAACTTTTGCCGCTTACTGCTTAGTCAAGGTTGAGAGTATACGTGCGACTTGGTCAGCCAGTGCCGATAAGTCAGAATTGTTACGCACGATATAATCCGCCATCTTACACTTTTTGTCCAGCGAAATCTGAAATTTTTCCCGTTTTTTTACCTGACTTTCATCCCACCCGGCACGGCTTTGAGCCCGTCGAGCCCGCGCATCTTCAGGCGCCTCGACAAAAACCAGAATGTCGCACAGGTCAGACCAACCCGCTTCAACCAACAAGGGAGCATCAAGAACAATTGCGTTTTTCTCCCCCTCGCGACTATATTCGTCAATCAATTCTTTTGTTCGGTCAAAAACAAGCGGGTGAATTATCTCATTGATACGTGCAACGTTTTGCCGGCCCACGAATACTATATCGGCAAGACGCTGCCGGTCAATCACTTCTTCAACACAAATTTCTTCGCCAAAAACACTAATAAGGCGACCTTTTACATCATCTCTGCACAACAGCTCCCCCACGATCGCGTCGGCGTCGATCACAGCGCAGCCCTGCCTGCCGAACTCCGCGGCCACCGTGCTCTTGCCCGACAGAATGCCGCCTAATATTCCGATGATTGGCTTGTGAGTCTTCATGCAGAATCCGGACTCTACCACCCAAACAACCGCAAGTCAACCCCGGCAAAGCCGCCGTCCGGGTCAGCCAGGCGCCGCCAAACAGAAAAAAGGCCGCCCGCGCTATGCGCGACCGGCCTGTCGTCTTATCGGCAATGATGCTGCGGGTCTTACGCCCGCAGGTGAATCTGCCCCTGATGTACCTTCTGAACGGCCTTGCGAAGGCTCTTGAGAACATAGTTCTCCGCAACCGCCTCCCAGCCCATATGCTTGGCAAGATTATACCCCGACTCGATCATGGAAGCCATCTCCGAATCCTGCTTCGGCAGCCGCGCACAAATCTCAAGCGCCACCGTCTGGCTGACCTGCTGTTCGATCCGGTCGCGAGATTCCCGGTTGATCTGCTGCAAGTCCTCAAGGTCGTACCAGCCGTCCCAGTTGAGCTTCGTGTAGTCGGCAATAATCACGTTCTTCACGTCCTGCCCGCCGGTCACCGCCTTGACGAAACCCGCGCACCCGCAAACGTTGGAAACCACGCACAGACCCCCGAAACTAAGCGGCTCCAGTTGCGCAATCCCGAACGGCTCATAAATGCTCTGCCCGAACTCCACGTCCGAACCCTTGCGGATGTCCATGAACTCCATGTCCGCCGGAACGCGCCGCCCGCAGCAGGCCCGATCAAACCCGAACTGGTTGATATACACAACCTTCACATTCCGGCTGCGAGCATTGAACTCCTGCACGCCCGTATAGAATCCCGCCTCGCCGCCCGAAAGGTCCGGCATCCCTTCCCGATGAGCAACTGGCCAGTTGTACCGCGCCTCCATATCATAGATGTCCCCGTCGCGACGCTTGCCAACCTCAGTGCTCAGCACGAACAGAACCGCCGTCCGACCCTCCGTGCGAAACTCGCGGTCGATGTGCTCCAGCACCCGCAGATCGCGCCAAAGCCCCTTGCTCGGCGTCATCCGCGTAACGTGCGTAAACAAAAAGTCCGGCCGATATCCCAGAATAACGTCGCAGTATTCCCGCAAACGCTCTCTGGACTGCTGCTTCTCCGCAAGACTGATCTGCCACGCCGGTATCCCGTTGTAAGTAAGGTCGATATCCGCCAAATGAAACTCCGGAGCCATGAAACGAAGCTCCTCAACAACGTAATCGCCGACCGCCAGAATATTGTCGCAATGCCGCGCCGCGTCAACCAGCGCAAACTTGAAGAAGTGGTTTTGATCGCCGAATACCTCGTTGACGCTCTGGCCGCTGTCCTTGGCGGCCTTCATCACGTTATAGAACATCGTGTCGTGACCCGAATGCTTCTCCACCAGACGTCGCATCGGAGCAACTTCGTGAGCATAAAACACCGTCTTGAAGTCGAACGGGTCCAGTATCGCCTGCAGGGCAGTCGGCATCCCCATGAACTCGTGCGCAACTACAATCGTCGGCGTGTCGTGCTTGGCCGCGCCGATCGCCTTGAGAACCGCAATCGCCGGAGGTCCCAAACGCACGTATTGCTCGAACTCCCAAAGGTTCTCGTACATGTCGCTGCGAATGCCGAACTCCTGGAACATCCGCCACTTCAGTTCGTTAACCGGCTTGTCCGCGATCCGCGTTATGTCGATCAGGATCACCTCCGGCGAACTCTTGTTGCCGCTCATCGGATCCACGAACGTCCGTCGACCGTAGACAATGTTCACGTTGAAAGCGTCCTCGATCTTGCGGAAATTGGAGAAATAAGTCGACTTGATCATCCCATCCACGGATGAGTACAGAACCTCCCCGTCCTCCCCCAAACGCTCGCTTGCGTCACCCTCCATAGAGAACAGCGGGCTGATCAGAATATTACGACCCGTCTCCCGCTGATAAGTATCGCTCGTAAAAAGACCCTCCAAAACGGCGCCAATACCGCCGATTTTTCCGATCGCCTCATGGGTAACATGTACCACAGTCGGTTTTTCGCTCATTTTTGCGTCCTCGCCACAGAATACTACCACTTCTACGATGTCGACAATTACAAGGTTTTCGCTCAGATCCGCATAAAATATAGGGTAGGCTTCGACCCAAGGCAACCGCCTTGTTCATCACGCCTGCTCACTTTTTTCACGCCCGAGAAAAACCTCCGCCGGTCATGCCAATGTCGCCTATTCTCGGACTAAAGCATAAAATACGTCATATTTTTTTTGCTCCCGGAACATACATTCGGCCATGTTGCCTTTAACGGTTACACAGCCTCACCGTACAGAGGACGTTCATACGCCCAGGATCGCCGTCTTGTTTGCCTGCATCTTTGGGCACCCTCTTACCGTCCCACAGCCCGGAACTAATCCGCAACCCGCCTGACATAAACGTAATACGCTCCGCGACTCGCCCCGTCCTCATCCGTAAACCAAGTCTGCATCGTCGTCTCCCCCTCGCGCAGCGCAGCCTCGAATACAACCGCCCCGGCAGACGCATCCACCGCCTTCGTGGCGTCATATCCGCCGACCTTCAGCCTCGCCGTCGTCGGATTGATCGCCTTCGCTTCGCCGATAGTCGCGCCTATAGCCGCACCCGCCTCCTCCGGCCAGCGCCGCAGAGTAAACCTATACCTGCCCGCGCGCACCACCCGGATCGCCCAGAACCCGTTTGCCGCGGGTGCATTGCTTATAGCCCCCTGGTGCCATGGCACCTCCGGCCCATGCCAGTCATGACACGTAATACACACCGGCTCCTCCACCTCCGAACCGACGTAAATAGGCACGTACTCGCCGAACCTCGCCGATACGCTCTCCCACCAGTCTTCGTACGCATCCCGCAGCTTCCCAACCACCTCCGGCCTCTGCGCCGAGATATCATCTCTCTGCCCGGCATCCGCCGCCATATCGTACAGCTCCTTGCCGTTGATCAGCCGCCACCGCTTGGTCATAACCGCCGACTGCCGCCACTTCTGTGGATGCTCTATTCGCTGACTGTCAACAAACAGTGTCCGCTCTTCCCAGGCACTGTCACGATTTGTAAGCAGCCCCGCAATGCTCCTGCCGTCGAACTCAACCGCCGGCCGCTCAAGCCCGCAAAGCTCGATAAGCGTCGGCAGCACGTCGATGTGCGCACACAACTGCTCAACGTCCCGCCCGCCGCCGATGCCGCCGCCGGACCACCGCACGAAGAACGGCACACGATGCCCGCCGTCGTACTGCGAACCCTTCGTCCCCCGCATACCGGCGTTGTAGCCCGCCGCCTCCGACCCGTCGCGTGCAAACCGAACACCCGCCGACGTCCCATTGTCCGTCGTAAAAATCACAATAGTGTCTTCTGCAAGCCCCAAACTTTCAAGCTGCACCATCAGCCGACCAATGTTCTCGTCGATATTCGTAACCATCCCCGAGAAGTTTGCGTTCGGGACATCCACCTTGCCCTTGTACAAATCGCTGTAAGCCTCGCCAACGGTATACGGCGAATGAGGCGCATTCGTCGGAATATAGCAGAAGAACGACCGCTCCCCGTTGGCCTCGATGAACCGCATAGCCTCCTCGAACCACACGTCCGTGCAGTACCCCTCGTACTTCTTCGGCACGCCGTTACGAAAATACGTATCGTCGAAGTAATCGTTGCCCCAGTAGTCCGGCGTCTGCCCCACGCCGCCGCCGCCGTGAATAATCGCCTCGTCGAATCCCCGATCCCCAGGACGATACGGGTAGTTGTCCCCAAGATGCCACTTGCCGAATATCCCCGTGCGATAACCGCTGCGCGAAAACACCTCCGCCATCGTAACCTCGTCGGCCCGCATGATCGAACGACCCATGATCGTATGCCACACACCCGTACGCAGCGAATAACGCCCCGTCATCAAAGCCGCACGCGTCGGCGCACAAGTAGGATCCACATGATAATCCTTCAGCCGAACGCTCTCGCCATGCAGCCGATCCAGGTTCGGTGTCCTGATCCGCTTATTACCCAGCGCGCCAATGTCCCCATAGCCCTGGTCGTCAGTCATCACCAGCACAACGTTCGGCCTCCGAACCCCTCCACCCGCATGAGTCAACCCCTGACATCCCGCCGCCAGAAAACTCCCAACCGAAACCCCCGCCGCTTTCAGAAATACCCTGCGATTCATAATGACTGCACCTCTCGAATAATATCCTCATGGGCAGCATAGGTCGCCGTGCTCTGCTCGCACTTGCGCACTCGCAGCACCAGCCAAAGCAGCCCCGCCGCATCGGCGGCGCCCCCCAGACAGACCAGTTGAGTGATCGTCACCGGCCCGACATAAACATGCCGACCAGCATCGCCGCGCCAGAAATCAATCACCCCGCGGGCAATCCCGTACAGCACCACAAACCAAAGCAGCATCGTACCCCGTCGTGATCGTTTGCTCAACACCCACATCACGACCCCGATAGCCAGCATCGCCGCAATCTCGTAAAGCTGCGTCGGATGCAGTGCCACCCCAGCCGGCGCCTTTCCCCCCTGTGGAAACGTGATCGCCCATGACCACGTGCACGCCCGACCGTAACAGCAGCCATTCAGCAGACAGCCAAGTTTCGCCAGCACCCACGGAATCGGTATACTCAACGCCGCAAGATCCAGCCCCGCGCCCCTGCGCCGCGCAGACACCAGCACAACCAGCCCGGCCAGAACGATGTACGCCAGCAGCCCGCCCCACAGTCCCCCCTCCAGATAATGTCCCGCCCGGAAAAGAGCCCCCCACGAGAACTGACCCGCATGAACATCATACAGCAGCTTCGCCCCAAACGTCATCCCAACCATGTACGCAACGCTGACGCACACCTGAACAAACCGCGATACCCACAGCCGCCTCCGCCAGTAGCCCGTCAAAAAGAAATGGCAGAAAATCCCCGCCAGGTACATAACAGCATACGTGTCAATCGGTCCAATCTTCGGCCACATAACCTCGCTCCATTAGTGTGGCACGGGCATCCTGCCCGTGGTATGACCACCATCCTGGTATGAACGCACTCCCTCACACCGCCAAGTTCCGCGCCGCCGCGCGAGAATTCGAAAACATTCAGTGCTTCGAAATCACCATAGAGTTTCTTCTGCGTCTCTCCGCGTAATCGCAGGATGGCTTACCGACCCTCCAGCAAACCCCGCCCACGCATCCATTCCTCGCACCGCTTCGGCCAGCTTCCCACCGCGCCCGCTGTCGCGCCCAGACCTACACCGTGTCGCCCTTTCTCATAGATGTGCATCTCCGCCGGAACCTTCGCCTTGCGCAGTGCCAGATAGAAGTACACGCTGTTCTCCGCCGGCACGCCAGTGTCCTCGTCCGTATGCAGCAGGAACGTCGGAGGCGTCGCCGCCGTAACCTGCAACTCACTCGAATACTTCCGCACCAGTTCCGCATCGGCGTCCCTGCCAAGCAGATTGTTCTTCGAACCCTGATGCGTAAACCACTCCGTCAGCGATATCACCGGGTACACCAACACCGCAAAGTCCGGCCGGCAGCTCACCCGATCAATCGCGTCGTCCGTATCCGCCCGACCCGCGTGAAAATGTGTCGCCGCAGTCGACGCCAGGTGCCCCCCCGCCGAAAACCCCAAAATCCCGATCCTTGCAGGATCCACCCCAAACTCCGCCGCCCTGGCACGCACCGTGCTTATCGCCCGCTGTGCATCCGTCAAGGGCGCCGGGTGCCCGTATCCCGCCCCCGAGTTGCGATGGCGATACTTTACGATGAAGCCCGCCACACCAAAAGAGTTGAGCCACCGGGCAATCTGGTGCCCCTCGTGGTCCATCGCCAGGTGACCATACCCGCCACCCGGACAAATCACCACCGCCGCGCCCGTCGCCGTCTCCTTCGCCGGCAGGTATATCGTAATAGAAGGCCTGTCCCCGTCCGCGTCCCCCTTCGCACCCGGTGCACCATCCGCCCAAAGCAGCTCCGTCCGAGCCTCCGCACAAACCTGACCCGCCAAAACCGCCAAAACCGCCGCCGCAAAAAGAACTCGCATCATCTTACCTTTCATGACGCCTCCTATGATAAAAATCCACTCCTTATGTTCAATGTAATACTCCACTCTTGATACGCACCATGCCGAATAAACTCACGCTCCCGCTTCAGGCAGCGGCCAATGCTCCGAAGGCGTCCGAGCCGTCTTCAAATATTCCATCATCGTCTGCACAATCTGCGGCTGCTTGTCGGCGATATCCGCCTTTTCACCAAGATCATAGTCAAGATTGTACAACTCCACCTTCCCCGTCCTGACAAACCGAATCAGCTTCCACGGCCCCATCCGCACCGCCTGCTTGCTTCCCCCCTCATGAAACTCCCAGTACAAAAACTCATGCTGCCTCTGCTTGCCGCCCACCAGCGCAGGCAGATAGCTGATCCCGTCGATCCCAGCCGGCGGCTTGACACCCGCCGCTTCGCAGGCCGTCGGCATAAAATCCCAAAACGCCGACACATGATTACTCTTGCTGCCCGCGGCAATCCGTCCCGGCCATCGCGCAATCGTCGGCACGCGGATACCCCCTTCGTAAAGGTCCCGCTTGATCCCGCGCAGCGGCCCGCTGCTTCTGTTGAAGTTCGGATCGTTGCCGCCTTCACGGTGCGGCCCGTTATCGCTCGTAAAGATAACCAGAGTTCTCTCGTCGATCCCCAACTTCTTCAAGAGCGCGAACATCCGCCCAATGTCCCCGTCCATCCGCGTAATCATCGCCGCATGCCCCTTCTGAGGATCCGGCCAGTCCATCTCCGCATAGATTCCGTAGTCGGGAACCTCCATACCCGCCTTGCCCGCCTCGTTGTTGGCGTGCGGTATCGTCAGCGCAAAATACAAAAAGAATGGCCGCTCCCGATTCCGCTCGATGAACTTCATCGCCTCGTCGGCGATCAGATCGTGAGAATACACAGCCTTGTTGCTCGACACCCCGCCCATGCTCGCAACCCCGCCGCGCATCGGATGGTCCACAACATTAGGCAGCGCAACCTTCTCCTCATTTCGCCACAAAAACTCCGGGTAGTAATTATGCGCATGCACCTGGTTGAGATATCCATAGAAATAATCGAATCCCTTGCGGTTCGGAATACCCGTCGTCCCGGGCTCGCCCAATCCCCACTTGCCGCAAAGACCCGTAACGTAGCCTGCTTCCTTGAGCCGCTCCGCAACAGTAACATCCTCCGGCCGAAGAGGCACAAGCGCATTGCCCCGCACTATCGTATGACCCGTATGCTGACCAGTCATCAGCACCGACCGCGACGGCGCACAAACCGTCGAACCCGCATAATGCTGCGTCAGCCGCATCCCCTCCGCCGCCATCCGATCCAGGTGCGGTGTCTTGATCCGCTCCTGACCGAAGCAGCCTAAATCACCGTAACCAAGATCGTCCGCCATAATGAAAATAATGTTCGGTTTGCTGCCAGCCGTCCTCGCCCGGCTCGATGCGCACCCGCACAGATCCACAGCTCCCGCCGCCGCGGTCAAACCCGCCGCCTTGACAAAAGTTCTTCGATCCACCTAAAACTCTCCTTTCATATCACTCAGCCGCAGCCCCTCCAGCATGGCGTCTACCTCCCCCAGTTTCAAGCGCACACTCACGACATAAGGCGACTCGCCCCTCACCCAGTGCCCGTAAGTCGTGCTCACAAACGTCCCGTCCGCCAGCAGCTCCAGCCCCGGATACGCACAGTCCCATGCATGATGATTATCCATCAGGCGAATGCGATACTGACCCTGCCGACCAGCCGCTATGTCCTCATACACGCCGACCCATGCCGCCCAGTCGCCCTGAGTAGCGCTCTGACGAGCCGTATCCCGAAACGTAATAAACAGCCGCCCGTCAGGCGCATAACGCCCCGTATGCCGGTCCCCCGTCAGCGACGCCGCAACCTCCCGCGGCGCAGACCACGTCGCACCCTCGTCGTCGCTGAATGAAACAAACGAATTGAACTTCCGGCTGTTCTCCCGCAGCAGCATCGCTATCTGCCTGCCGTCCGGCGACCGCACCGCCCCAGGCTCGCAAAGGTGCGCTTTGGCATGTGTCAAAATCGCCTCAGGCGCCGACCATGTCAGACCGCCGTCCCGCGAAATCGTCTTGTAAACGATGAACTTCTCGACCTTGCCGCCGCCACGGATAAACCGACCATCGTCATGAAACAGCGCCATATACTCGCCGTTCTTCAGCCGCACTAAGGACGACATCGCCACAATCCCGCCGAAATCCCCTATAGGCGCCAGCTCCGACCACGTCCCCCCGTCGTCCTCCGAAACCGCCATCCGAATCGGATACAATCCCGAAAACATGATCAGCCGATTCTTACCCTCCTTGTCCACCGTGCGGTAAATGGTCGGCACCTCCTTTGAGGTCGCCCAACTCGCCGGCGTCGCTAAACGATCCGACCAAGTCAGCCCCCCGTCCGTGCTCCGCTTCATCACGATCGACCCCCGCCCATGCCCCTTCGGGTACACCGCGATCATCGTCCGCCCATCCTCAAGCAGCACCGTCGTCGGATGACCAAGATACTGACCCGCCTCGCGATCCACCACCACCTGCCGCTCAACCTGCCGCACCAGATCGATCACCGGCACCGTATACCCCGCCCCCATCACAGATCCCCCATCCGCGGCACGGACATCCTGCCCGTGTGCTGCCCCCATGCACAACCAAAACACACAAACACAAACCGCCGCTCTCATAACCTCACCCTTCCAAAAAATAGGGACAGCCACCTGTTTTTTCAGTCCCATCGCCTGCACCTCACGTCAAATGCGTCGGCAGCGCCCCACCCGCCGCCGAGAAAACAGGGACAGGCACCTGTTTTCGCGCCCGTCGCCTGGGTGCCACCGTCAAACGCGTCGGCAGTAGCCTGCCGGCCACTCGGCCGATCCAAAACGTCGTCAGCCGCCGCGCTGCTCACCCGCACCACGCGTTTGGCGGTGTCTCCGGCTCAACACCTCACCCCGCCCCCTCCTTCTTACCGTTCCACATATACATCGGCGCAGTCACAAACCACACCACGCTCGCCCACAGCATAATCCGCTTGACCGTATCCAGGTCCATCCTCTCCGCCCCCGCCAGGTACATCACCGACGGCGCGGTCAGCGCCGCCAGCGACAGCCACGACACAACCATAGCAATCATACGCATAATAATGCTCCTTCCTCAAGCCGCCAGACCAGCCGGCCGCACCGCCTTCTGATACACCATACTCGCCAAGATATAAACCACCGCCGCCACAAACCACCCCGGCAGCGACACGAAAAACATCTTGTCGAACCCGTACAGAATCATCACCGCCCCACAGAACCCCAACGTCAAAAACCACGCCAGACCCGCCGCCCAGTTGAACGGCCTCCCGCTCAACTCGGCAAAATTGCTCCGCAGCCCCAGCTTCCGCATCAGCCAGAAGTCCACGACCACTACCGCACCCATCGGCATCAGCAGCATCCCGTACAGCGCCACGAATCCCAGCAGCTTCATCGCAAGCATCGGGAACATCGCCGCAATCGTCGCCACAAGACCCGTAAGCAGCGTCACCTTGAACCGCGAGGCCTTGGGGATAATCGCCTGAAACGCCAGCCCCGCCCGGTAGATCGTCGGGTTCGCCGTCGTCCACCCCGCGATGATCACGCAGATCAAGCCCGCCAGTCCCGCCGCCCGGAACGCCAAAGGCCCCGGCAGCACGTCCGTGTCGGCCGCATTCAAATGCAGCTGGTACGCATAAAGAATCGACGCCGATATCCACGCCATGAAGTGCCCCACGTACATCCCAGACGCCGACGCCACCCCGTACCACGACTTCTTCGCAAATCGAAACACCGAAAGATCGCTCATCCCAACGTGCATCGCCATATTGCAGAACCACGCAAAAAACGTCACATGCCAGAACGTAAACTTCACCTGCCCCGGCAGCGGATCGCCGCCCTTCCAGATACTCGTCTTGGCCAACGTCCACAGGTCGCCCGCCGAATGAATCTCCGCCCCCGTCGACGTGATGAACTGCCGCAGCCCCACAAACCCGAACACCAGAAAAACCAGCACCATCCACGGCGCCGCGATATTGGCGAACTTCGACACCGTCTCATAGCCGTACGCCGCCACAACGGAGATCAATGCCCCAACCGCCAGCACCGCCACAACCCAGCCCACACTGTTCGGATAAAGGTCCGTCAGCCCCGGCATGGGGAACTTGAACCACACCCCCAGCGCCGTCGCCGACACCGTAATCATCGCCCCCGCCAAAAAGCAGAACATCACCCCGTTGGCCACGTCGTACAGCTTCACCAGGTACTTGCCGCAGATCTTCTCCAATTGATAATAAAGCGTCAGCCTCGCCCGCGTCGCAATCGGCGCACACAAAAACACCCAGCTCAAAACCGCAAGCGCATTGCCCACGATCAGCCCCATCACCAGATCATACGCACTAACCCCCGCCGCCACAAACAACGGCCCAATCATCAGCTCCGTACCCGCGCAATGCTCCCCCGCGTACATCCCGATGAAGCTCTTGAAACCTAACAGCCGACTCTGCGGCACCGGCTGGCGCTCGAACTCGCCGCCCGCCGCCCCTTCATGCTGCGAACCCTCCACCGCCCCCCCCTGCTGAACCTGCGCCTGCTGATCCATTGCACTTTCCTTAAAACGCTGTGGCTACCCCCGCCGACTCAGAACCTTTTCCTCATATGTCTTCACCGCTTCCATCCACGCCCACCCCGGCGGCACGTTCGAACGCAAGCAATAATAATCCCACACCGCCCCCAACGGAAGAGTCTTCGTCTCCTCAAGAAGCCCCAATCGCCCCGTGTAATCCCCTGACTCCTCCATCTCACGAAGAGTCTCCAAAGGCTCCAGAAGCGCCCCCAGCAGCGCCTTGAGCATACACCGCGTGCCGATCACCCACGCCGCAATACGATTGATGCTCGCATCGAAGAAATCCAAACCGATGTGAACCCGATCCAGATACCCCCCGCGCACCAACTGCTGCGCAATCGCCCTCAGCTCGTCGTCCAGAATCACCACGTGATCGCTGTCCCAACGCACCGGCCGCGACACATGCAACAGAAGCTCCGGCAAAAACAAAAGCACAGCAGAAATCTTGTCGCTGATCGCCTCCGTCGGATGAAAATGCCCCGCATCCAGACACAACAGCTTCTGATTCGCCACCGCATAACCCAGATAAAACTCGTGCGACCCCGTCGTATAGCTCTCCGCCCCGATCCCGAAAAGCTTGCTCTCCACCGCGTCACGGTTGTGCGCCGCCTCTAACGGCTCCGCAAAAACCTCATCCAGCGACCGCATCAAAATCTCGCGCGGCCGCTTCCGATCCACCGGAACATCCTTGTAACCGTCGGGTATCCACACGTTCGTCACCACCGGATTCGCAAGCGCCATGCCCATCGCCGCCCCGATCCGCCTGCACGCAATCCCGTGCTCCACCCAGAAACGCCGAATCCCCTCGTCCGCGCTCGACAGCGTAAAACCCGACGCCGCCTTCGGGTGCGAAAAAAACGTCGGATTGAAATCAATCCCCATCCCCCGCGCCTTCGCCCAGTCGACCCAGCCCGAAAAATGCGACGCATCCAGAGCATTCCGCTCCACCCGCTTGCCCCCAGTCTCCGCGTAAATCGCATGAAGATTAAACCGGTGCGTCCCTGGAATCAAACTCATCGCCTCATCCGCATCCGCCCGCAGCTCGTCCGCCGTCCGAGCCTTGCCCGGATAGTTACCCGTAACCGCAAGACCCCCGTCCAGACCAGCCTCCGGATTCTCGAAACCCCCAACGTCGTCACCCTGCCAGCAGTGCAGCGATACCGCAATACCCCCAAGCGCCTTCATCGCCGCCTCGGTATCCACTCCATACTCCCCGTACAACTCCCGCGCAATCCGATACCCATCCTCAATCAGCTTACTATTTCCCAAATCCGCACTCCTTTCAAAAATAGGGACAGGCACCACTTTTCCCCCCCCGCCCCATCCCGCCGAAAAATAGGGACAGGCACCTGTTTTTTGCCCGCGCGTCAGTCCGCGCCCACCTGTCATTCACGCCTGCCTCTGTCACTCTCGCGTCCATCTGTCATTCCGCCTGTTTTTCATTCCCGCAAAAACAGGAACCCATCCCCCCACACGCCGTCGTTGCCCCCGCCTTTCAGCCAGGGCGCCCCTTGCGCACTCACCGTCGGCATCCGCGCCATCTGCGCATAAACAGCAAAGCCTCAACCCGCACCATAATGCGCCAAGAGCGCCTTCTCCGCCTCCACGTTCCAAAGCCCGTCCCGCAGTTTCGCCGCAACAGCCGGCAGCACCTCGCCCAACTTCTCCAAAGGCGTCAGCCCCAGACCCTCGCACGAAGGATAAACAAGGATCTTGCCCGGTATCAGCGCCTTCTCTACCGCACGTATCCCCTCCACCGCGCCGTCAAGACCCGTAACAGCCGCCACCGAAATATCCGTATCCAGCGCCCTACCCTCGACCTTCGCCAACACCGCCACCATGTCCTCCAGCACCGACCCGCTCGTCCCTATGAAATAGCAGTGCTTGGCGATATACGCATCCAGGTCAATCGCCCCCGTAACATGCGCCGGTATACCCGCAAAGATATTGATGATAGCCCCCTCCGCCGCCTGCTTCACCGCCTGCGCCGCAAGCGCCGGCACCGGCGCCATCAGCGCCACATAATCAAACGCAACGTCCGGAGCATTCTCCTTCGGGTTGTAAGCCACATACTTCACCCCCCGCTCCGACGCCATCGGCTCGGCAATCCGCGACAGCAGCCCCAACCGGTGCCCATCCAGATCGCCTGCATAAACCGTAACCCCCTCGACCCCCTGGCAGATATTGCGTATCACGTGCATAACGCCCATAGGGCCCCCCGCCCCGACCACGTTGATCGCGTCCCCCTTGCGAATCTCACCCGTCGCCGGAATCAGCTTCATCGCCTCCGCCGGATCGCTGCTCGACGTCCCGATGATCCGGATATTGCCGTAATGCACCCGCCCGATCATCGACGTAACCTCGCGCCCGAACCGGCCGCCGCACTGCACGATATTATACAGCCCGCTCGGACCCACCTTGCCGAACAGCGCCTCCGCCGTCTCCACCCGCGACCCGTAATATATCACGTCGTCGAACGCCGCATCGTCCGCCTCCGACAATGTCGCAATCTCCACAACGTCAGAGCCCCACGAATCCGCCCCCGAAGGCAAATCCCCCAGCCACATAACCACCGCCGGCCGCTTGTAATACCGCAGCAGCGCCGCAAACTCCCGCCCGTCGACCGCCGCCTCCGCAACGACCAACATCCGCCCGCCGCTCTTCAGCGTCCTCCGCTCCTTCACCGCATACGCATCCTCAACGCACGCCCACGGCTCCACCAGAGCCACAGCCGAAGCAGACAGCCCCTCCGACGCCTCCAGGAGGAACAACTCCCCCTTCGGCGAGGTAATCACCCGCTGATCCAGCAAAACATACTGCTGCAAACCCCCCTCGAAATTATACCCGAACGAAGCATTCGAATTCGTAGTCGGCAGCCATCGATAGTCCGTCTCCACCAGGTACCGACCGCCCAGCTTCACGCCCTTGACGTTCTCCCCCTTGGCCACAACGCGAATCACCGTCTCATGTCCAGGCACTGTCGGCTTATCATCCGGCACATAGCTCGGTATCTCCGCCAACACCTCCCGCGATATCCCCGAAAGTAAATCCGCCTTTCGCGCATGCCCCCCGAACTGCTTGAGCAGCTTCAAATCCGAAAAGCACAGCCCAACCGCCTCCACCTTCCCCAATATCTGCTCCGGCCCAACCGACGGCACCGGCTTGTTCCGATTCAAAATCAATTCGTCCGGCCCGGTCAACTGAACCGCCGAACCCACCGCTGGTATCTCAAAAGCCATACTGCTTCCTGTCCCTGAATCCGTTTCAAAACCTCACTCAACATGTCGCGGGCATCCTGCGTGGCGTGGGCATCTTGCCCATGCGCTCACTCCACACCAGCTAACATTCCATATCAAACACCCTTCTCATCCACCAAAACGTTTCAAAACCTCATCCGGCCTCATCTCCGCATTCAGTCCGCCCGGCACTTCCGCCCCCGCCCGCTCCCCCACCGCCGCATAAAAAGCATTCTTCTCCCCGCGCGTTCTGAAATGCCTCTTCGCCCAATCGCTCGTATAACCCATCCCCGCCGCACGCTGCAACACCGTATGCCCGTAAACAATACGCGCACCCTTCAGAAACACCCCCCTCAAAGGCCGCAGCTCCGCCGAAGCAAAATCATCCACAAACTTCTGCCCCGGACTGTTCATCTCCGTCCCCATCACCACCGGCATATCAAGCCTCTCCGCCAGTTCCACCACCGCATAAAGATTCGTCAGCTTCTCATCCTTCACCCCTGGCGCATAGTTGCGATCCGGAATCACATTGATCGCCTCCGCCCCCGTCGACATCACCACCTCCAACAGCCGCTCGATATCCTGCTCACCATCCGACATCCCGTTGAGCCACGTATGCGTCGCAATCCCGCCCGCCTCTAACACAAACCGGTTCATCTCCTCAACCGTAGGAAACGCCCCCGCGTCCGGCCGAACATAACCCGCCCCCCCCTGCTTCATCGTCTTCTGACGAATCATATTCAGAAGCTTGCCCCCCTCAGGCAGCCCCAGCGCCGCCGTGGCATGGCCATCTTGGCCGTGCGTCCCGCGGGCATCTTGCCCGTGGCTTCTGTCGCAAGCATCCTGCCCGTGACCCAGCCCCAGCTTCTCCTGCCAGTAACCCGCCAGCGCCTCATCCGATGCAAACATAGCCCGCGCCTTCCGCGCATAAGCCGTACACAAATGCCGTTCCGTAGGGTTCCCCGCCGGCGTCAAAGGCGCAACGTCCGCCTCATAGTCCAATTCCACCGGACTCAGGTACGCATTCACCCGGCCCATCAACTCCACGTTCCGCCGCTGCGCCGTCTCCTTCAGACGCCGCAAAAAAGCCCCCGCCTCACCCTCAGGCCGCGCATTCGGCATCCCAACGCCCATGTGATAGCTCACCCCAGGCTCGCCCGGAGAATTGATCTCCTTGTCCGCAAACTCAGGAATGAAAACACGCGTCTCGATTCCCACCACGCCCTTCAAACCCAGACGCCCGCAGGCCGAGTAAAACTCCTCCAGCCCGTCCAGCACGTCAAAGTCCGCAATACCCGCAACCGCCAGACCCGACTTCCGAGCAAGCCACGCAAACTTCGTAGGCGAATATCCATAAGTATTGAACGAAAAAAACGTGTGACAGTGAATATTGACGCTCTCGCCAGCCGGCGCAAGCTCGATCTTACCCTCCTCCGCCAATTCAATCAAACGCCCCAGCGCATCATCCCGCACCCCACGATCAAAGCTGTCCAGCGCCGCTTCCAACTTCTCTATCAACTCAAAAACTCCCAAAAATAGGGACAGGCACCGGTTTTTCCGCTAAGGTTGTATAAGCATCCCTCGCCGGGCTGCCCGTTCGCCCACAACAACTGTCCTGCGCCGCCGTTAAACCCGGCTTTTAGCCGCCACGCCCGCAACATCCCACACCGCCAGTTCACGCCGGCACAACGCCGCCCGCAACCGTCGCATTATAGACGCCCCCACCCCCAAACGCAACATCCCATTAACCAGCCGCCGATTACGGTTGCACCGCCCAACCCGGCACCTCCCCATCCCCCGTCTTTTCCCCACCCAACACCCAGCCAAGATTAAACCTCGCCATAGTCCCGCCGCCCTTCGGCCCACCCTCGAACAGCAGATAAATCCACCCCTCGCTCGCCGTCCCAGGCCGCCCCGCATTCAAAGACGAATACGCAAAACTGCCCTCGAAAACCTGCCGCTTGATCGGCCACGTCCTCCCCCCGTCGAAACTCGCCCACACGTGCCCGTTCCGCCGCCCCTTCTCGCTCTCGATATTACTGAACAGAAGAACATCCCGCCCCCGAACAGGCAGCCGCACCAGTCCGCCCATCAGCCCGTATGTCCTGTCCTGATCCCCGTCCGGCAGCACCTCGCAAAGCGCCAAATCCTTCCAAGTCCGCCCCCCATCCTCGCTGTACGCCGTCCACCGCCGCAATGCATTCACGCCCTCCGGCGCCCAGTGCCGCCGCGAGTTATAGTATATCCGCCCGTCCGAAAGCTCCGCAACCGTCCCCTCACCGGTCCCGTTCGCCGGAAACGGATCGCTCGTCCGCCACGTCCTGCCCCCGTCATCACTGTAAATGGCGTTCGTATAAGACGCCGGCCAGTTCCCCCTCTCGTTCGTCCCGCCGTACCACCGGCTCGGCCTCAGCAGCCGCCCCTTGTGCTCGCCATGCCGCAGCGTTATCCCGTGCTCGTTCATGTGCATCGACGGCGCATTGCCGTTGCTGTCCGGATGGATCACCGTCTCCTGCAACGCCCAGGTCCTGCCATGATCGCTCGATCTATAAACAAATATCTCCGCCGGAGGATGACGCTCTTCCATAAACGCCAGTATGTCCCCCGTCTTCTCATCCACCGTCATACCCCCGCTCATAAACCCCTTGCCCACAAGGATCTCATCGCCCCACGTCTTGCCTCCGTCTTCGCTCCGCCGCACCTTCACGCCGTTCCAGAACGCCAGCACCGTCCCGTCCGTCGCCACAACCACGTTGCCGAAGCGATCACCCTTGAATACCTGCTGCATCTCAAGCCGCGCCTCACCCATAAACGCCCCAGGCTCCCCCTCCGCCGGCAGACCCGCCGCCGTCTCCGAACCCCTGTCCGCCGCGCCCATCACCACAACGTCCTTCCGCCGCGCAGCCGGAACAACTTCAAGCTCGACAAGCCTGCCCCCGGCAACCCGACCAGAAACCGTTGTGTTATAAGGCGCATGAAGCTTGAAATCCGCATCCCACCCCTTTGGCCACGCCGGCAGCAGGAATATCTTCTCACCCTCACTCTGCATCAACATAGCCTGAAGCGCCTTCAGCAGCACACCCCCATGATCCTGATCCGGCACCCAGTCATAGTTAGGACCCCAGAACGCAGGAAATCGTGACCCCGCGTCCTTGCTCCGCGCACGAGCCACAAGGTTAGCCTTCGCCTCCTCCGCAAGCCCTAAATACGCCATGAATATATCGTCCTGACGCCACCCGAAATGCCCCCTGTCCCAACGACGCTTCAGAGCCTCCACTCCAAGCCCCGCGTTGTCCTTCTCAAACGATACCAGCCGAAACGGGAACACCGCATACAACTCCGGATTCTCAATGTTCCGCTTGTCCGCAAACCGCTCCGCAGGCGCAAGCATCCTCACACCGTCAGCCTCGCGAGTCGGCAGTTCCGGCAGCTTCTCCACATAATCACGCAGCCACTGACGCTGCTTCGCCGAAGTCAGCCGCTCCGGCAGCCCCAGAAGCCGCCCCGCAACCGCGCGAAGACCCGCAACCTCCGGCATCGGGTTCGTACAGTCCCACCACGTCTCAACCGCCTGCGAAGGATGCATCACTAACTTGCCGTCCGCACCCGTCTCGTACCAGTTCTCAAAGAATGCCAGAACCTCCGCCGCAACGGGCAGCACCTTCTCACGCAAAAACCCCTCATCCAGCGTATGCTCATAATAATCCAGCATCATCCACACAAACTCCGGCCCGCTCACCCACTCCCACTTGTGCCAGCCGCTCTCCTGCAGCTTATCCTCACGCTCCTCATAGGGCGTCCACCCGTAAGACTCGTTGAACACCGCGCCCCAGAAGTAAATGCACTCCGGATAATAAGCCCCCGCGTGCCCGAAGTAATGCCGCGTGCGATACTTTGACACCTCGAACACCTCACCCGCATACATCGAAAACAGCGCCCCCATCAAGTCAAAATCCCCGCTCGCACACATGCTGATATAAGGCAGCCGCGTATTCTGCCACCAGTACCCCGGCCCCCACAGCCGGTAGTCCGGATTCCCCTCGTGATCCACCGTAAAAATCGTCCCATTGAACTTGATCGGATACGCCCCCCGCCCCGCACACGCATTGATAAACCGCTGCAGGATGTACCCCCGCGTCACCACAAACGCATCCGTCCCCGCCTCGATCGGCTTCCGCGCAATCCGCTTGCCGTCAACATACAGAGTCAATCCCCCCTCGTCCGCCGTCGCCGCCACATGCGACCACTTCCCCGCCCTCAGCACGTTATCCGCGCCTATAGTCCCCGCCTGCGTAATCAGCCTCAAACCGTTGCTCGGCCACGTATCCAGCAAAAACCCGTCGTCAACCCCCGGCGTGATCTTGTCCACGATCCGCCCCCCGCCATGCCCCATCTGCTCAGGCCGTACCCACGCCTCAACCGTCAATCCGCCCCCAAAGTCCCACCCCTTCGATCCGTCAATCACATCAGGATGCCCCTCCAGCCTCGCATACAGCACCCCAGCCCTCGTCGCCCCCAACTGATCCCGCGCCGTACCCGCCAGCGCCGCAATCTCGCCCTCCGAAAACCCCCGCGCATAAACCGACACCCGCCCGATCTGCCCCTTGAGTCGATTGTTCCCATGCTGATCCACACCGATCCGCACGTCATGCCCGTTAACCCCGACCACCGCCGGCGCCGAAGTCGCATCCCCGCTCACAAAAATCCAACTCCGATCCCAAAACTCCCGCCACCACTTCCTGTGCTCCTCCACCCGCTTCTCAAAAGCCGTCGCCTCGACGGACCCGATCAGCCGCTCCATCGAACCAAGCCACTGCTCCGGCGAAGCCGGCTGTTCCGTCAGCACATAAACGCTCACACGCTGCCGACGAGCCGGCCCAAATCGCAGCGTAGTATCATCCACGCGCCGAGCACCCTCGCCCGCGATCACCGCCCCAAACGTCCGATGCAGAATCGGATCCTTCAATCCATAACCAGTCAGCCCCTGAACCCGCATCGTTACCTCGGGCCCCACCGACTTGACGTTGTGATGATACCACCCGATCCGCCCCTTCTGATCCTTCAACACCGTATCCGGCTCGACAATCGTCGGCACATGCTTCTTGTCCGCCTTAGCATGATCCCAGTTGATATCGCTGAACACCAGCGACTCCAGCTCCCGCCGCTCCGTCCGCCACAACTCCACCGACACATCCACCCCCATAGCCCGTCCGCACTCAGACTCCACATATATCACCCCCCGATTCGCGTCAACCCATATCCGCAGCCTGACCTCCTCGCCCCCCGCCGCATACCGCACCGAAACCGCACCCTCCCGCAGCTCAAGAGCCTGCCGAAATCCCTCCCGCGCAACAGCCCCCTTCAGCGCAGGTCGAACACGAACCCGCCCCAGTTTCAGCAGCCGTGAATTATCCCCCCAACTGTCCGTCTTGCTGATATAAAACACAAGATCCCCGTTCCCCTCCGTCCAAACGTTCACCCCAACGTCGCCATTGCCCAACGGCATCGAGTCCCCCGAACCCGAACCCGGCGAATCCCAGACAACGTCATAATCCTCCAACGACGCAAAACAGCACGCAAAAGCCGCCCCAAAAACCACAAAAACCACCCCAAACAGCCGACAAAAACCATGATTCAGCATACCCATGCTCCTTTCTACAACCCATCATAGGCCCTCAACCCAGACACGTCAACGCCTCCACCCTTGCACAAACTTGCGCGTTTCGTGCGAAAATTCACCCCAAAAAACGCCCATCAAAAATGTAAACCCTTGCCAAATAAGCACTTAATTTTTTTTATTTTTCCCCCCCGCAGCAAGATAGTGCAAGCGCATTTTGTGCTATCTCGACATATGTGCCCGTAGCGAGGGCATCCTGCCCTTGTTATGCGTCACCCCACTCCCCCGCCCCACAGCGCCTTGAAGAGCAAAACCGTTTAGGCAGAGGCCGGAATTTCCAGGAGAATGCGTTCACCCTGGACATGCACCAAACCACTTGAACCCGGTCCCGCAATCCAATAGAATAACCGCGTCGCGGGCACAAATCGCAAGGACGCCCTTGCACGCCCGCCGCAGCGAGGCAAAAAAGATGACGTCAGACCCGAAAAGACTGCCTTTTCCCGCATGGGACCTCTGCGCCCTCGCCGTGCTCTTAATCCCCGCCTCCTTTCTCTACCTCTGGCGAACCCTCCAAACCAGCCTCATCTACACCGCATTCGGCGACCTCATCGACTTCCCCGTATTCCTCCCCACCCGCGAATTCCTCCTCCAAACCCTCGCATCCCCCGCCGGGCCCGTCAAATACCTTTCCAACTTCCTCTCCCAGGCCTTTGCCAACGACGCCCTCGGCGCCCTCGTCCTGACCGCCGTAGCCGCCGCATTCTACCTCACCACTCTCCGCCTCCTGCAAGCCGCCGCTTCCATGCGATCCCACGTCCTCGCCGCCGCCCCCGCGATAGCCGCCCTCGCCCTCTACGGCGACTACAACCACCACCTCCTGTCCCTGCTCACCCTCCTCGCACCCGTCACCTTCGCCGCCGCCTTCTTAACCTTTCGCCCACGCACCAGCACCGCCGCGCTCATCCTCTTCACTGCCGCCTTCGCCCTACTCTATTGGATCGCCGCCGCCGCAAGCCTCCTCTTCGCCGTCCTCGCAGCCCTCGCCGAACTCCTCCGCCGCCAATGGCTCACCGCCGTCCTTCAAATCGCCATCGCCCTGACTCTCGCCTGGCTCATCGGAACCGCCGTATTCCTCCTCGAAATGCCCGCCCCCTTCACCGCCGGCCTGCCCATCTTCCCCATCCGAGCCGCTCTCGCCCGCTTCAGCATAACGTATCTCTACCTCTTCTTCCCCGCCGCAATCCTCACCGCCGCCGCCGTAAAAACAATACTCGACATCGCAAAGAAACGCACCCCCGCCCCACACCGCCGCAAGAAACACCGCCCCAAACAAACACCCCCGCACCATCGCCTCCCCGCACCCCTGCCCGCATGGCTGAAGACCGCCGCCGCGATAGCCATAATTGCCCCCGCCGCCGCATTCGCCGCCCTCACATCCCACGACCAGGACCGCAAACACGTCCTCCACATGAACAGCCTCCTCCGCCGCCGCCAATGGAACGCCTACATCGACGCCGCAAAGACCTTCCACCGCCGCCGCCTATACAACCCCCAGATCAACCACGACATCAACCGGGCACTATACCACACCGGCGCCCTCTGCGATCAAATGTTCTCCTTCGACCAGAGAGGCCCCGCACTCCTCATCGTAACCGCTGAACCCGTCCGATTCGCCGCCAAATTCCTCCGAGCCGCAGACCTCTTCTTCGAAATGGGCAACATAAACGACGCCGAACACTGGACCTGTGAAGTGCTCGAAGCACACGACTCCAACCCACTCGCACTCCAGCGGCTCGTAGATATCAATCTCGCCAAGAACCAGCCCCAGGCCGCCGCCGTCTTCCTCAACGCACTCGCAAAAGACCTCGTCCACCGCCCATACGCCACACGGCGCCTCCGCCTGCTCCAGTCCGACCCCGCCGCCCAATCCGACCCGCGAATCGCAAACGCCCGCCAATTCAACTGGCGGAACCACAAAGTCCTCGCCTACGACAACCTCGAATACCTCCTGCTCGCGCTCCTCGAAGAAAACCCCAACAACCGTATGGCCTTCGAATACCTCATGGCCCTATACCTCCTCTCGCACAGCCAGGACAAAATCGTCGCCAACCTCCACCGACTCGACGCCATAGGCTATGACCGAATACCCACACACCTCGAAGAAGCCGCAATAATCTACTCCGACAAAACACGCCAGCCCGTAAATCTCCACGGCCGACAGATCAGCCCCCAGACCGTCCAGCGGCACCGCCGATACCTCGAAGCCTTCAAAAAGGCCGGAGGCAATAGAGACGCCGCCTTCCGCGCGCTCGCCCCCGAATTCGGTAACAGCTACTTCTTCTACAGCATGTTCAACGCCTCAGGACTCGCCCGATGAAAAAACGCCTCCTCATCTTCATCATCGCCTCACTCGCCGTCTTCGCCGCAAGCGCCGCCACCGAGCGCATCCTCCGCCCCTCAGCCCGACAAATCGCCGACGCACTCATCCTGCCCGAAACAGCCGACATCAGCCCCGACTACGCCGATACCGTCATCCCGCCAAACATCGCCCCCCTCAACTTCCGAATCGAAGAACAAGCCCGCCGTTACTTCGTCCGCATCCGCTCCGACAACGGCGCCCCCATCCATATCCTCTCCGCCGACCCCTCCATCCGCATCCCAATCCGCAAATGGCGAAAGCTCCTCCGCGCCAACCCCGGCGGCACACTCACCTGTGACATCTTCCTCTATCAGGCCCGCCGCTGGAGCCGCGCCCGCACAATCACCAACACCATCGCCCCCGAACCCATCGACAGCCACATCGCCTACCGCCTCATCAATCCAATCTACAACTACTGGAACAGCGTCGCAGTCTACCAGCGAGACCTCACCAACTTCAAACAGTCCGAAATCCTCCACGGCCAACGCTTCGATAACGGCTGCGTCAACTGCCACACGTTCCTCAACAACGACCCGTCCCGAATGTTCCTCGGCGTACGCAGCGCAGACTACGGCAGCGCTACCCTCCACACACCTGCCGCCGACCGCGCAGAAAAGATAGGCGCAAAATGGGGCTACACCGCATGGCACCCCTCAGGCCAAATCGCCGCATACTCCATAAACGCCACACACCTCTTCTTCCAGGCCGCCGGCATGGAAGTCCGCGACGTCATCGACCTCGACTCCGTCATGACCTATTACGACCTGCGAACCCGGACCGTCAAAACCGCCCCGCCCCTCTCCGACAAAGACCGCCTCGAAATCTACCCCGCATGGTCCCCCGACGGCAAATACCTCTACTTCTGCAGCGCACCCATCCTCTGGACCGACCGAAAAACCGTCCCCCCCAAAGAGTTCGCCGAAGTCCGCTACGACCTCCACCGAATCGCCTATGACCTCGACTCCGACACATGGGGCAGCCTCGAAACCATCCTCTCCGCCGATCAGACCGGCAAGAGCATCCTCCTGCCCCGCGTCACCCCCGACGGCCGATTTCTCGTCTTCACACTCTGCGACTACGGCTGCTTCCCGATCTACCAGAAATCAAGCACACTCTGCGTTATGGACCTCGCCGACAACTCCTGGCGAAAGCTCGACATCAACAGCGATTACTCCGAATCGTGGCACAGCTTCTCATCGAACAGCAGATGGATGGCGTTCAGCAGCCGACGCCACGCCGGACTCTTCACCAGAACGTATTTCTCATACATCGACCACGACGGCAAATTCCACAAGCCCTTCGTACTCCCCCAGAAAGACCCCGCCTTCTACGACAGCCAGATAAAGACCTACAACGTGCCCGAACTCATCGCCGCCCCAGTCACCGTCTCGCCGCGAAAACTCGCAAAAATCGTCAAAAGCCCCGCCCAGGTAGACGTCCAACTCCCCATAACCGGAGCCACCCCAAAAACAGACCCCGCCCAATACCCCGAACGAGAGTAACCCCCAACACCGCCGCCAGCACCCTGCGCAAGCAACAACTGTTCCCAAAGTCTTGCGACGCTTCGAAGTTGTTAGACGCACCCTTGACACCCGTCCCCGATTGTGCCATAGTACCGACTTTCAATTGTCGATAACCAATAGTATCACAGTTCCGGGAAAATAACCATGAAAGCTGCTGAAATGCGAAAAGGCCAGACCATAAAGGTCGACGGCAACCTCTATTCTATCGTGGACTACCAGCACGTCAAACTCGGCAAGGGCGGCGCCGTCTATCAGACCAAGCTAAAGAACCTACTCGACGGCTCCATCCGCGACGCCCGCTTCCGCTCCGAAGAAACCATCGAAGATGCCTACCTTGATAAAAGAGAATATGAATATCTTTATTCCTCCCCCAACGAACACGTCCTCATGGACCTCGAATCCTACGACCAGATCACCCTCGACGACGACGCCTTCGGCGACGGCCCAAGCTACCTCAAGCCAAACACCAGACTCCAGGTCGCAATGTACGACGGCAAACCCGTAGTCGTCACGCTCCCAAACACCGTCGACCTCGTCGTAACCGAAACCGCACCCGAAATCAAAGGAGCAACCGCAACAAACCAGAACAAACCCGCAACGCTCGAAACAGGCCTCGTAGTAACCGTCCCGCCATTCATAAAGGTCGGCGAACTAATACGCATCGACACGCGTACCGGCGAATATGTTACCCGAGTCAAATAATACCCGCAACGTCCGCGGTCCAACCGCGCGTGGCATCGGCCCACGTGGCACGGGCATTTTGCCCATGAACGCCGTCCCAGCCGCGGACCAGCTTGCAAGGGGGTCCCGATAAAATGGCCTTCGAAAAAATCGGCAAGACGCTGATAAGTATCTTCGGCTCACGGAATGAACGCCTCGTAAAGTCGTACATGACCGTCGCACTCAGGGCACGCGACTTCGAAGACGCAATGAAAGCCCTCGACGACGACGCCCTCCGCGCAAAAACCGCCGAGTTCAAGAATCGCCTCGCCGCCGGCACACGACCCGAAGACATCCTCGTCGAAGCCTTCGCCGCCGTCCGCGAGGCTGCCAGGCGAAACGTCGCAATGCGACACTTCGACGTCCAGCTCCTCGGCGGAAACGTCCTCTACGACGGCAAGATCGCCGAAATGGCCACCGGAGAAGGCAAAACCCTCGTCGCCACGCTCGCCGCATACCTCGCACACCTCGCAGGACGAAAAGTCCACGTCGTAACCGTAAACGACTACCTCGCCAAACGAGACGCCGAATGGATGTCCCCCGTATACACCGCACTCGGACTCACCGTCGGAGCCATCCAGGCCGACATGGACACCACCGGCCAGGAACGCCGAGACCAGTACAACGCCGACATCACATACGGAACCAACAACGAATTCGGATTCGACTACCTCCGCGACAACATGAAAGTCGCCGTCGAACAAATGGTCCAAAGCCCCCTCCAGTACGCAATCGTCGACGAAGTCGACTCCATACTCATCGACGAAGCCAGAACTCCCCTCATCATCTCAGGACCAGCACAGGACGACGTCACACGCTACAAAAAGGCCGACAACGTGGCCCGACAGCTCCTCAAGCTCCAGTCCGGCTACGACTCCCTCAAAAAGCGAATCGACACCGCCGAACGAACCGTCGCAAACGCCCAGGGCGAGCTCGCCGACGCCAAAAAAGCCAAAGACAACCCCCGAATACAAAAAGCCCAAAAAGTCATTTCCGACACCCAGACGCAGCTCGACGAAGACCGCCCCAAACTCGAAACCATGACCCAGTACTACGAAGTCGAGCACGACCGAAAAGCCGTCCACCTCACACACGAAGGCATCGGAGCCGCTCAGGAATTCGCCGGCGTCGGCTCCTTCTTCACCGGCTCAAACATGGAATGGCCCCACATGCTCGAACAGGCCCTCCGCGCACACGTCGCCTTCGAACGCGAAAAAGACTACGTCGTCCTCGAAGGCAAGGTCATCATCGTCGACGAATTCACCGGCCGCCTCATGCACGGCCGACAATGGTCCGACGGACTCCACCAGGCAGTCGAAGCAAAGGAAAACGTAAAGGTAAAAGAAGAAACCCAAACCCTCGCCACCATCACACTCCAGAACTTCTTCAAACTATACAACCGAATCGCCGGAATGACCGGAACCGCCGCCACCGAAGCAGACGAGTTCATGAAAATCTACAAACTCGACTGCGTCGTCATACCCACAAACAAACCCTGTGTCCGAGACGACCAGCAGGACATGATCTATAAAACCATACGCGAAAAATTCAGCGCAATCGTCGACAACATCCACGAAGTCAGCGCCGCCGGACGACCCGTCCTCGTCGGAACGGTAAGCATCGAAAAAAGCGAAGCCCTCTCCGACGCCCTCACCCGCCGCTACGGCGTCGAACACGAAGTCCTCAACGCCAAACAGCACGCACGCGAAGCCGCCATCGTCGAAAAGGCCGGCCACCAGCACCACGCCCGCGACGGCCGACCCGTCGGCAACGTAACCATCGCAACCAACATGGCCGGCAGAGGAACCGACATCAAACTCGGACCAGGCGTCGCAGACCTCGGCGGACTCCACATCGTCGGAACTGAACGCCACGAAGCAAGACGAATCGACAACCAGCTCAGAGGCCGCGCAGGCCGACAGGGCGACAAAGGCTCAAGCGTCTTCTTCCTCTCCTTCGACGACGACCTCATGCGAGTCTTCGCGCCCGAATGGACCGTAAAGGCACTACAGTGGATCGGATGGGAGGAAGGACAGCCCATCTACCACTCCCGAATCAGCAAAGGAATCGAAAAAGCACAGAAAAAAGTAGAAGAGCGAAACTTCGAAGCACGCAAAAGCCTCCTCGAATACGACGAGGTCATGGACTACCAGCGAAAAATCTTCTACTCACGACGACGACACATCATCGCCGGCAAAAGACTCAAGCCGCTCATCGAAGAGATGATCGAATCCATGATCGACGGCTCCGTCCGCAACATACTCGCACCCGACTACCCGCGAAAGTGCATCGCCGAATGGGCACGAACCAAATTCGCAGTCGACCTCCAGCCCGCAAGAATCGACGGCATCGACGCAAATGAAATCGAAGAACTCATCAAGGAACGAGCAAAGAAAAACGCCGCCAACGAAATCCAGGTCTCCCTCGGCGAATACCTCGAAGACTACGACGACCCAAAAACATGGAACCTCGACGGCCTCGCCCGCTGGGCAATGAGCGCCTACGGCGCGGGCCTCTCCGGCGCCAAACTCCGCAACGCCGACGCCGAAGAAATCGAACAAATGATCTCCCAGGCCGCCGCCGACCAGATTGACAAAAAAGACTGCGCCGAACTCATCGACTTCCTCCACGAAGACTTCGCCCTCCGCACCTTCGCACAGTGGGCAAGCTCCAAGTTCGACCTCCGCATCACCGTCGACGAACTCCGCGGCCTCAAACCCGACCAGATCCGCGACAAGCTCAACGCCGCCGTCCACGACAAATACCGCCGCCGCGAAATCGAATACCCCGTCGAATTCGCAATGACAATGGCCTTCGGCCCGCAGGGCCCCAACGTCTACGGCCTCCAGGCACTCGCCGACTGGGCAAACCGCCGCTTCAACGCCGACCTCACCGCCGAAAAGCTCCAGGACGCAAAGCCCCAGAAAATCTACGACGACCTACTCAAGCTCAGCGAGCGCTGGCACGACGGTTACCTCGAAGAAGAAGTCGCCGAAAAAATCAAAAGCGCCCCAGCCCCGGACCAACTGGCCGAATGGGCAAACAAATACTTCGAAGCACGCTTCACCGAAGCCGACTTCACCGACGGCCAACAGGCCGAAGCACAGGGTAAAATCCTCGAAGCCGCCCGCGAATTCCACCGCCGCGAACTCGCCGACCTCGAACGATACGTCCTCCTCCAGATCTACGACGGAGCATGGAAAGACCACCTCTACTCTATGGACCACCTCAAGGAAAGCATCTTCCTCCGTGCCTTTGCCGAACGAGACCCAAAGGTCGAATACAAACAGGAAGGATTCCGCATGTTCGCCGAAATGCAGGAATCCATCGAAGACAAAGTTACAAGCACAATCTTCAAAGTCCGACTCGAAGCCGGCACACGAGCCCGAAGCGTCTGGCAGGTCTCACAGACAAAGCACGACGAAGTAGGCCAGTTCCAGATGTCCGAACGTCAAAGAGCCGCTGCCACCGCCCCGCAGGGCGAAGCCGCCGTCACAAAACAAATCAAAATCGAAACCCCAAAAGTCGGCCGAAACGACCCCTGCCCCTGCGGCTCAGGAAAAAAATACAAAAAATGCTGCGGCCAAAATTAGCCCCCGCACGGAAGTGCGGCGGGTTACTCCCCCCACACGGAAGTGCGGCGGTTTAGCACCCCGGTCCCGCGCCACGCCGTCCCCGCACCAACGTCCCCCTTTCACCCGCACTTTTAGTGCGGGGCCACACACACACCGCCCATCACTCCCCCTCGTCCCCCGCCGCCAGCTCTGCCGCCCCGCCCTTCACCCGCTCATACAAAACAAAAGGCAGCCCAACAAAGAAAACCGGCATGAACACCAGAAACATAACAATATAAACGACCCGTTCACCCAGCCGAGTCTCCCGCCGCCACGTCTTGCGCCAAACCTTGCCGATCATCCCAACCCGAAAACGAATGTCAACAAACGGCATATAAGATGCCAGCGGATTCACAGGCTCATTGCACCCGCACTTCTCGCAGTAGTAGCTCAACGGACTGCAAGGCTCAAAACACCCCGGACACACCGGCCCACCCTCATCCTCCGACCCCGCATCTCGCCCCTCAACAACGCCAAAATCCGCTTCGTCTTCCATATTACCCGTCCCTCCCTCCTCAACCTACCAAAAAACCCCGCTCTAATTCGTATCGCGACACCCTGCCATTATACAAACCTCTTTGCGCACCGTCAATCCGCGCCCGAGCAGTGCCAGGGCAATCGCATGAAATCCTGGTTCACTTTTTGCGTTTGGTTGGACTGAATCCCAGCAACGTAAGCAGGTAGTCTCTGTCGTAGCCGGCTTTGGCCCTTTTGCTTTTGATGCCCAGTTTGCATG
>Ga0334882_1000678_pt1 | contig 49849 bp, 53 predicted proteins | sample GraSluR1_MG_5_FD_207226 | JGI IMG/M metagenome (GOLD analysis project Ga0334882, IMG submission 207226) | Sludge microbial communities from methane-producing bioreactor in Wageningen University, Netherlands - Granular Sludge_15_04-R1 | ecosystem: Engineered > Bioreactor > Anaerobic >... | reverse complement strand
ATTTATTCAATACAGGGAGAAGTATGTCCGGAGGTTCTGAAATACGGTATGTTCATCACAATTTTCCCTGATCACCTGATTAGGGCTATGGTTTTTCTAATAAAAATTTATTTTCCGGAGAGATTTTCGAATGATTCTTGAAGGTTATTTTAAAAGACAGGATGAAAATGGTATTGAAATTCCTATTGGTTCTGTCCGACATCAGTGGTTTCGTTCAACAGAGTCTTAACATAGCTGCTTCGGATAATTAAGACTTTATCTTTTATTCTGTTAAACCGCTAATGAAACTTAGCGGTTTTTTTGCGGCAGCTACGTTAAGACTTCTATAAGTTATGTGAAGAGCCCACCCCTTTTTTATGCTCTTAAAATTAATATTTCTTCATTCTTTTTCTTTTTATCAATTGGATATGCTTTTATTTCAATACTTAGACCAAGATTGTGGAGGTATTCTATCAAAGTTGAAATTTTCATATCTTTTCTCGTCTCAAGTTTTGATACACTGGATTGAGAAAAAGATTTTATGTCTTCTTGTCTTATTCCTCTTTTTTCTCTTATTTCTGAAAGTCGAATCTGTAATATTTCTTTTTCTGCATCTTTATATGCTTTTCTTACTCTCTTTTCTGGTAAAGTAGAAGCTAATTCATCAATGAAATCATTTTTCTTTTTTATTGCTTTCATTTCTTTTCCTCCTGGATTTTATGTGGTCATCATATAAATCATCAGCAATTGGAATCATCTTGTCATAAAATCGTTTATCACCGCGTTTATCGCCACCAATTAAAAGAATTGCTTTTCGGTCAGAATCAAAAATAAAGAATATTCGGATCACTCTCATTTTATTTTGAGTACGTAATTCTTTCATATTCTTATGTCTGCTTTGCTTTATCGTATCAACATAAGGTCTTCCAAGACTTGGTCCAATTTTTTTTAAAATAATAAGATTTTTCAATATAGCTTCGCGGGCATCATCATCAAGTGAGTTTATCCATTCGGCTAATTGATCTGTTCTTTCTATTTCCCACACGTGTACAATATATTAAGTATTTATTATGAAGTCAAGTGAATATTACATAAAGTTCATGTTTGTAGTAAGTGGAATTTCATGAATTACTATAAATTCAGTAAAAGGACGGAGGTGGGCTTTTCCTATAACTATTATTATCTGCATAAATTATTTTATATGACATCAATAATTAATAATATCCGGCTGATATTTTCTATTCAAAATTTGTATAAGCAACCTATACTACTTTAAAAAAATCCCGTCAACATTAATTTAGCGCACATTTTTGTCCGCTCAGCTTCCGGGGATGGATTTTTTCTATACCTTAATACTGTAGGAGGCCGGCCTTTTCAACGATAAACGGGATTATTGATGTTAGACAGAGCTGAAAAAAATTTATGTGTAATTATGCCTTAATAGCCAGGCCATTATCCAGCAACTGCTGATTTAGAAAGATTCCATCACTGATTATTTTGTGCGGGTCTTTTTCACCGGGTAGATAAAATATATCAGCAAGATAGCGGGAGTATTTGTCGGCCCTGTAGGTTTTGATACCGATTAGAGGTGATTTTTTAAGCGCCTTTTCAACAAATACGCGGGCTTTGATCCCTTCCTCTGTGTCGATTTCGGGCGCATCTATACCTTTGAGACGGAGCCTCATGCGGGCTGCTGTGTGAAACCCGCAGTCAATTACAGCAATGAGAGTGTCGGCGTCTATTATTCTTTCAATCAATGCGGTGTAAGTATATAATTTATCCGGTAATATATCATGAGCGTTTTCGAGCCGGTATGAATCCTTATCTTTAAATGACTGAATTATGCTGTTCTTTTTTAGTCCGGAATTTTCCAGCATAATTGTTTTATGAAAATTGAATCCGCAGTCTATTGTTACTCTCCCTTTAACGGGAGGGAGAAGCGGGTTATTTACAAGGGTATATGTATAGAGGGAGCCGCGGTTGTATTTTAACTGAAAAGGGGGGATCTTTTCATTTTCCTCAATAGTCTGAAGAATACGCCAGGTTGAGATTTCCTTTTTAAGCTGACGGTGGGAAAGTGATTCGTTTATTGTTTTATTTTCGAATTCCTTCCTTGCTTCGGGATCTTTAACAGATAGCAGAAGAGTATAACAGCTCCAGTCAATTTGGGGAGAGAGTTTGTCTTGATCGTATGCCTGACAAAAGGCACGCATTTTTCTTAAATTGGTTACAGAGTAGCCTTTGCCGAACTGCTGTACCAGATCTTTTGAAAATAAAGGGATCATGCTGCTTCCGTAGCCTGAGGGGATATGGGGACTCTTTTCAATCCGGCGAATATAGTGACCTATATTCCAGTAGGTTTGTACATGGGTGAGCCTGGAGGAACGGCAGATGTTGATTAACTCTTTTAAGTGCTGCCTGTAGACAGATATTTTAAGGCCCGATTGTTTTGTACTCATTGATTAAGGGGTTCTTATATCCAGGTTATTTTAGTGTGTCACACCTTAGCCTGACTTAGTCAGGCTAAGGTGTTTTGACCGGATAGTCAACTCTTTTTCGGGATTTGAAAACGACAGACTGTCTGTCGTTTTCATGAGAAATGCGGCTGATTCGGCTGATTCGGCTGATTCGGCTGATTCGGCTGCGCTCATCACGAGTGCGCTCATTTCGGCTGATTCGGCTGCGCTCATTACGAGTACGCTCAATGAGCGGGTGAGAATGAAGGCATTATTTTTCCAATAAATAGATGCAGGACAGACACGGGGGTTTGTCCGTACGGGGGCATGGAGGGGTTGTTGCCTTAATCCGCGCCAGGGATGGAGGCGTTACCCCGCAGCGGGCAGGGTGACGTGCAGGGGCGCATGGTAATGCGCCCCTGGAATGGCAATGTATTTCAATAATGGTAATACGTACCTGCAATGACAATAAAGCCCGCGAGGAGTTTAAGCCGAGAGCCCGGCCATGGGAAGGGAAACAGTAGTTATTATTAAACAGAAAATAAATGAAATCACTGTAGGGACGCGGGGCACCGCGTCCTTGTCAGTTTAAAGAGAGCATGGGGCGCCCCATTCATCTGTAACAGCAGAATTTTCAGCTGAGATGGACAGCAGTAAAAAATTAATAAGAATTCTTCCTGATAACTTTAGATGCTTGACAAAGCATACTGTTCCTGTTATCAATGCATCATCTTTATATTGTACATTTATACCTATGAAAAAATATACATCAGAAAAAGAACAGATGTCCAGAGAGCTTGTTGATGAGATTGGGGGAAGGATTACAACCATTCGCCTCTCATATGGTTTAAAACAGGCTGAATTTTGTGATATGATAGGTATTTCAAAAGGTAATCTAAGTGATCTGGAGAATAACAGGTACAAGCCATCATACCAGGCTATAGTGAAAATTATTGATAATTTCAAGGTTAATCCTCACTGGCTCCTTTCAGGTAAAGGGGATATATTCGAAAATGAACCGGTGAGAGGCGAATCTGATGAATTTGCAGATTTTGCTGCTCTTTTCAGGTTATGCGATAATTCAAAAAGTATAATGCAGGATATTAAAGTAATCAAAGGGATTAATGAATCCGCCCTTAAAGAAGTTAAAGATTACGTCAGATTTAAGCTGAAGACTGAGATAAAGAAAAAAGAGAGACGCACTGTTGTTAGAAGATCGCATTATTCAAATGCAGTTCCCGGCGGAATAGAGCGGAGAAGCGGCGAAGATCGGAGAAAAACCCTCGTATTAGCATGGCAATAGTTCCTGAAATCATCAGAATCCCCTTTTTTTAATTTTTTTATTTGACATGAATCCTTAAATAAATAGATTTGCTCTCGGAGAGTTGTCCGAGTGGTCGATGGAGGCGGTCTTGAAAACCGTTGGGTTCATAGCCCCGGGGGTTCGAATCCCTCACTCTCCGATTTTTTTTATTTACACAGAGCTGGAGAGGTGCCCGAGTGGCCGAAGGGGGTTGCCTGCTAAGCAATTGTATCGTTTAGGTACCGGGGGTTCGAATCCCCCCTTCTCCGAATGAGTTAAAATGGGATTTATAAAAGAAAAAGCAGAGCTGATAAAAAAACGTTTAATAGTGTTGAGGGGGAGTGTTTCTTCAAAGTTTATCCCTTTGAAAGAGAAGCTTGCAAAAGCTCTCCCCTATGCAGCCTACTTCCCTTTTATCGGCTGGTTTTTCCCTATGTATTACAGGAAAGATGACCGGTTTTTTATGTTTCATGCAGTGCAGGGTTTTGTCCTTGCAGCTTTTTTCTTCGCTATAACCACGTTGTTGTATTTTCTTACTGCCCTTGTCCCTTCAGGCGGAGGGATTATTAAATTTATTATTGTGATGATAATTTATCTTAACTATCTCGTTTATTTTGTTCTTGCTGCAGCAGGTACAGGATATATAATTAAAAAAACTGAAAAGGGTATCCCTTTTTTTGAAAAGATAGCTCAGCGTATCGAAGTATAAAAAGCGTCTGTGGCTCAGCTGGATAGAGTAGCGGACTACGAATCCGTTGGTCGCAGGTTCGAATCCTGCCAGACGCGCATAAAAAAACCCCTGAATTTTCAGGGGTTTTTTATGCGCCGGATTTTCAAAAGTACTTTAATTTCTGTAGTTTTAACACGATTTTTGCAGGGGTAACCCTTTAAATCTCTCCCTTCCGGCAGCAGCATGGTGATTCTATGACGGAAGAGCATATCTATTTGGAATTTATCGGTATTGACAATATTTTAATTGTAAAAATAGCATTCCAGGCAAAGACTATCTATATCCGTTTCCGTATGGAACAGCAGGGTTTAACTCAAAATGACCTTATTCCATATATGGGGAGTAAAAGCAAAGTATCAGAGGTTTTGTCGGGTAAAAGAAGTCTTAGTAAAGAGATGATCCGGAAACTTCACAGGGGGCTTTCAATCCCTCTTGAATCTTTGATGGGAGAAAAGGAGCCCCTATGAAATTTGAGACATTTAAGGCTGGAGTGTTGCAGCAGCGGCGGCAGTATAAAAGTTTTGAACCAGTGCCAATTAATCATGAATGGACATGGGAAGATCCAATTATAAATAACTTGCTTGAACAGGCTAATCGTGCTCTGGGGGAACTCAATGCATTTTCGATGATAGTACCCGATATTGATCTTTTTATCGAAATGCATGTTCTCAAAGAAGCTCAAACTTCAAGCCGGATTGAGGGGACTCAAACCGGTATTGATGAAGCTCTCCTTTCTGAAGAGCAGATTCTACCGGAAAAAAGGGATGACTGGCGCGAGGTGCGCAACTATATAGATGCTGTAAATATGGGGATTGAGTCTTTAAATACACTTCCTCTTTCAAATCGTCTGCTTAAAGAAACTCACGCCATTTTAATGCGCGGCGTAAGAGGAGAACACAAGCAACCGGGTGAATTCCGCATAAGTCAGAACTGGATTGGTGGTTCCAGCTTAAGTGATGCGGCATTTATTCCGCCTCATTCTGATGGGGTTCCGGAGTTAATGAGTGATCTGGAGAAGTTCTGGCATAATGATGAGATTGTAGTCCCTCATCTGATTAGAGCTGCAATAAGCCATTATCAGTTTGAAACTATACACCCTTTCCTGGATGGTAATGGACGGATTGGACGTCTTCTTATTCCTCTTTATCTGGTTGGGAACGGTCTGCTGGAAAAGCCGTCATTATACTTATCTGATTTTTTTGAGCGTAATCGTACAAGTTACTATGACGCATTGATGCAGGTTCGGCTAACTAATAATATGATTCATTGGGTTCGTTTTTTTCTTACCGGTATGGCAGAGACGGCAGCAAAAGGACGTGATGTATTTCGTAAAATTCTTGTTTTGCGTAAAGAAGTGGAGCATAGTATTCTTGGTTTGGGGAAAAGAACCCCTATTGCGCAACAGGCACTTAACCTGCTTTATAAAAGACCCGTTATCTTATCGTCTGACCTTGAAAAAGAACTTGATATTACAAGTCCCACAGCTAATGCTTTAATAAGGGAACTTGAAAAACTCGGCATACTTATAGAGCTAACAGGTCAGCAGAGATGGCGAACATATGCTTTTCAAAATTACCTGAAATTATTTATCACGTAACGGATTAACTTTACCTTAACAATTAGCTAAGGTAAAGAAAACGGATTAACTTTACCTTAACAATGAGCTAAGGTAAAGAAAACGGATTAACTTTACCTTAACAATGTTAATTAGAGTGAATATTCTGCGCGTACAATCCGTTGGTCGCAGGTTCGAATCCTGCCAGACGCGCATAAAAAAGAGGAGGTTGTCTCAATGTAGAGATTTCCTCCTCTTTTTTTATTCTTTAATCCCGGATTTGCAGCAGATAATCAGCTGCGGGAATGATTGAGCATTTTTTAACAAAAATAAGTTCAGGGATAATTACTGAAATACAGAAGATTCTTAATGGTGGAAGATGCAGGATAATTAATTATTTATCTTGACAATATTGGACGCGACAAATATTGTTGTAGTCAAGTAATCCGGAATTCAGAGGGTGTGCAATGAAAATAGAAAAGATTGATAATAATTTTTATGCAGCAACAGGGGAATCGGGGATATATCCTTTCAGGATGGGTATTTGTCTTTATCTTGCTGACGGATTTTTGATTGATGCAGGTTCGGCCAGAATTTTAAAAAAGACAAAAAAATTCCTGGAGGGGAAATATCTGCATAGTGCGGGGCTTACTCATGTTCATGAAGATCACACCGGGGCTGCGGCATGGATAAAAGAAAAATTTAATGTGCCGGTATATCTTCATGAGGCTTCAATTGAGGAAGCTGCTGCTGACAGTTTCATACCACTTTACAGATATCTAACCTGGGGGGACAGAAAGGCTTTTACCGCAGATCTAATGCCTGAGTTTATTGAAACAGATAAATACAGGTTTGATGTAATTGATGCTCCCGGCCATCACCCGCACCATGTGGTTTTCCATGAAAAAAGCAGGGGGTGGGTCTTTACAGGCGATCTTTATATCGGGAGACGCCAGGCTGTTGCTTTTAAAGATGAGAGTATTTCAGATTCTATAAATACAATAGAGAAGCTTTTAACACTGGACTTTGATACAATCTTCTGCGGGCATTCCGGTGTTGTTGAAAACGGGAAGGAAAAATTCCGGGAGAAGCTCGAGATTTTTCTGCAGCTGAGAGATAGTGTAAATACTCTCCGCAAAGAGGGGTTAAGCCTGGAGGAGATAGACAGGCGTCTTTTTCCTAAGAAAAATATGTGGGCTCTTGTCTCCAAAGGGGAGTGGTCTACACTGAATATGGTAAAAACAGTTTAAAAAGGTGATTATGGATAAGCGAATTTTTTTCCTTATAGTAAAAGCTGAACAGGCAATAACTTCATATTTCAGGCAGCAGCTTGGCATGGAGGGATTAACTGTTACGTCAGGGCAGACAGGGATTCTTTATCTTCTGGAAAAGGGGGGTAAGATGAGAATGAGCGAGTTGAGTTCATCTCTTGAAATGGATAATTCAGCAGCTACAAGAATAGTTGACAGGCTGGAAAGATCCGGTTTTGTTAGAAGAGAGCTTAATCTGAATGACAGGCGCGAGTTTCATGTAATGATAACTGATCAGGGCCTTAAAGAGATTAAAAAAACGAAATCAACAGTGCGGAGTATGAATAAAAAAATTGAAGCTGAATTCAGTGAAGAGGAGCTGGAAATTTTCCGGAAAAATCTTGTGAGGATGAAGGAAATTTTCAGGGGGAAGTGAAATTTACACGCTGTTTCTCCTTAGCACAGCGAAGAAGTACCCTTTGGGGGACAGGGGGCTGACTCGGAATATGCAGGAATAAATAATATTATTACTTTCCATAATAATCCGGAAAGAGCCTTATATATTTTAATATAATTTATAATTGTTTTAATTTCAAGGGTAAAACTGATTGGTCAGGATTTAATAAAAAAAATTTAAATTATTATATCACAAGTTATATTATTAATAGACATATTTATACAATAGAATAATTATGTGCTAAAATAGAGTAGCGGAGATATTATGCCTGAACTGGATTATAAAAAGATAGATAACTGCCTTGTTGTTTATTTTGAAGCACCCCTTGATATAAGTACCTCCCCTGTTGTTGAAAGGGATCTGGAAATACTTATGAAGCAGTATGAAGGATATCATATAATTCTGAATCTTTCCAGGGTTGCCTATATAAACAGTGCAGGCCTGGGAGTGATAATTCTCACAGCTAAAAAGCTGGAAAAGAACAGCAGCTTATTGAAAATCTGCTGTCTTAATAATGTAGTTAAAAAAGTTATCACCATTCTTGATGCCCATGACATCATTGATATATATGAAGATGAAGAGGATGCTGTAAATTCATTCGGTTCCGGTAAATAGATTGAAAAAAGCTATTTCCCTGGTATTTACTGCAGCCTTCTTTTGTACCTCATGCACACCGGGTACTTTAACCTATACTCCATGTGAGGAGAGATGCAGATATATGGAACTGGACTGCAGAAATGCATGCGGACCTGACAGCATAAATTTTGGAATGACATACGGCCGTGGCAGTATTGACGCGGTATCCTCCTGTCAGGAGAGATGCAGTAGTATATTTGACAGATGCATGGTAAGATGCTCCCTGGAGAAAGGGGATGGAGAGTAGCCTTTACCCTTTTCTTGACCGTTTCTTCCTTGTTTTCCACACACTCTTTACTCTTTTCAATATAACCGGCTGGATTTTTAAAAGAACCAGGTTTATGCATCTTATGACAATGATGGCTACACTTTTTTCATGGGCCCTACTTGGCATATGGCACGGATTCGGATACTGCTTCTGCACAGACTGGCACTGGAGGGTAAGGGAATATTTAGGGAGACCGGTTGAATCCTGGTCATACATACATTTTCTTATTAAAGAAATAACTACCCTTGATCTGAATCCTTATCTTGTTGACAGAATTACATTTTCTGTTTTTGCTTTGTGCCTGGTGCTGACAATTTTTTTAAATATAAGGGACCGCTTTAAAAAATGAAAATTCTTCTTGCCGGTATCAATGTCAGGTATACTCACTCCACCCTTGCTCTCTGCTATCTGAAAAAGTATATAGAATATCTTAACTATGAAATCGATATTATGGAATTTACAGTAAAAGAGAGAGCAGATAATATCGTAAAGATTCTCATGTCCGGGAATCCGGATGTAATCTGTTTTTCGGTCTATATCTGGAACAGCAGAATTATTGCTGAGATTATCGGAAAGATCAGGCTTCTCCATCCCCGCATTATTATTGCTGTAGGGGGGCCTGAAGTGAGCTATGATCCTGAAAACTATATTGGCACTTCCGGTTCTGCGGATTTTGTAATCTGCGGATCTGGTGAGGAGGGATTCCGCAGGCTTGCACTTGAAGGCTTTAATACCAGGGAAAGGATCATCAGAGAAAAAAATCCCCCTTTCAGTTTAATCCCCTTCCCCTATGATGATGAAGAGATGACAAGATTAAAAAAGAGGTTTATATATTATGAAAGCAGCAGGGGGTGCCCCTTTAAGTGCAGCTATTGTCTTTCTTCCAGGCTCGATCAGGGGTGTCAGTACAGGGGGCTCGCTTCGGTTAAAGATGAGATAGACTTTATCTGTTCCTTTAAGCCGGGTCTTGTAAAGTTTGTGGACCGTACATTCAACAGCAGAAGGGATCATTACAGGGGGATATGGGATCATATTGTCAGCAGGCATTCAGGCGGAGAAACCTCTTTTCATTTTGAAATATATCCCGAACTTCTTTCAGATGATGATCTTTCCTTTTTAAAGTCTGTGCCGCCCGGTATTTTCCAGTTTGAAATGGGGATACAGTCAACCAGGGGGGAAACCCTTGCTGCTGTTAACCGGAAGGGGAATTGGGGGGAAACTGCCCCGATTGTTGAGAAGCTGTCTGCTCCCGGAAACATTCATCTTCATGTAGATTTAATTGCAGGACTCCCCTTTGAAGGGTATAATGAGTTTGCAGAATCTTATAACAGGGTTTATGCGCTTAATGCCGGGCATTTCCAGTGCGGCTTTTTAAAGGTTCTGCCGGGGACAGAAATGAGGGAGCGGAGCCGGGACTACTCTCTAGAGTACAGCCATGACGCTCCATATGAAATTTTTTCAAATAAGTGGATCAGTGAAGAGGAGATGATGCGGCTGAAAAGGATAGCCTCTCTCACAGATTTAATCCGTAATTCCGGTAAATTTAAAACCAGTGAAATTCTTTTTTCTGTTTTATATGGGAATCCTTTCAGTTTTTATGAAGCACTGGCCTCTGCAGCTGCTGGAACAGAGAGCGGGGATTTAAGGAGCTGGGAGAGTATTGCGGTAATCATGTCTGCTATATGCAGAAGAGACTTCCCCCGATTCAGTGAGGAATTGACAGATTCTTTGAGATGGGATTTCTGCGTTTCAATGAAATCTCATTATTACCCTGAAATTATTAAGCCTGAATCGTCCCGTGAGGTAAAACGGGCAGGCTACCGTTATTTTATAGAAAAATCTTCAGCTAATATTATTACTTATAATGAACATTCATTCCATAAAAATGATCTCAGGAAATCAATTTTTTTCCGTCCCTGTACAGATATTTTTAAGGAGAAATATATGCCCGCAGGGAATGCGCTTTTTCTTCCTGATAAAAAAATTATATTTTTCGATTTAAAGCCGGAAATCTCTGCTGATAATATGTAAATCTTTTCATATTTTTCCCGCTGGCACTTGCCGGTTGACGTTTTTTTCAGTATTTTATAAAATAGTTAATAATTCTCCGGTTTTAACTTAACTTTGAAATAAACCAGATAAAATATTAAATTAAATAAGAGGTGTATGATGAAAATATTAATTCTTTTTTACTCCGCATACGGGCATATTTTTAAAATGGCAGAAGCAGTTGCTGAAGGCGTCAGGGAGGTTAAAGGGGCTGAACCTGTATTGATGCGTGTTCCTGAAACTCTTCCCTCTGAAGTTTTGAAGGAGACAGGTGTTGAAGCAGCTTCAAAGGCTTATTCGCATATCCCGGTTGCTTCAATTGATGACCTGGCTGCGGCTGATGCTGTGATTTTCGGAACACCAACACGTTTCGGTAATATGACAGCACAGATGAGGGCTTTTCTCGATTCCACAGGGTCACTGTGGCAGAAGGGTTCACTTGTGGGGAAAGCGGGGAGTGTATTTACCAGTACCGGAACCCAGCATGGGGGGCATGAATCAACAATTCTCAACTTTCATTCTACTTTACTGCATCACGGCATGGTTATTGTGGGACTCCCTTATACTTTTCAGGGGCAGACAATAATGAGTGAAATTACCGGCGGTTCCCCATATGGCGCAGGGACAATTGCAGGGGGATCTGGTGAACGTATGCCCTCAGAAAATGAACTTGCAGGGGCCAGGTTCCAGGGGAAGCATGTGGCAGAGATTGCAATGAAGCTTGGAGTTTAATAAGGGGATTTGAAATCTGCTGCAACCTCTCCCGTCAAGTCGGGAGAGGGTTTTATTGTGCGCTGATTTTTCTCAGGATTTCTTCTTTGAGTTCAGTAACATCAATGTAGGGGTTTTGCTCTGATATTTCATCAGTTTCTTTCTGCAGCTTAATCAGAAATTTTCTGTATTCATCAGGTGAGGCGCCTGAGCTTCTGTGGTCAAGCCCTCTCCTTATTTTTTCTATGCGCTTCATCCATTCATGTTCTTTTTTATCAATATAGGCAGATGCGAATTTTTCCCAGATATATTCAATCGCTGCAGGGCCCGGATGGATCATGTCTTCCGCGTAAAACCTGTAATCCCGCAGATCATCCATAACAATTTCATATGCGGGGAAGTATGATGCAAATGCAAACTTTCCGGTCAGTTCATCAACGGCAAGGTGAAGAGCAGCCTTGCTCCTCTGATTTTCAACAGCGCCATCTCTCCAGTGCCGCACAGGGCTTACTGTGAATATAACTTTCAAAGAGGGATTGAATGAGTAGAGCCTTTCCAGGAGTTCCGTGTATATATTAACAATGGAATCTGTTGAGCAGCGGTATTTTTTGAAATCGCCTGCAGGGAGACGGTGACAGTTTGCTGCAATGCTGCGAGTCCTGTTATGCTCATAGACAATTGATGTGCCCCAGGTAATAAATAGAGCTGAAGCGTTTTTAAGGCTTTCATGGCCTGATAATATTTCCCTGTTGATTTTTTCAAGACATCTTTCTTTATCGCTATCTGAGAACGAGCCGTGGTGATTCAGGCTTATCCAGGTGTCATTATACAGGTTCAGGTCATCTTCAGTGTAGAGCTTCTTGCTCATGAGCATGTCAAGAGTTTTGTATACAGAAACAGGATTGAATATTATACCGCAGGTGTTGACGTGAGTATTAAATCCGTAAAATTTCAGTCTGTTTCCTATGTTGACAGTAAAGCATGATCCCTGCATCATAATTCCGCTTTTATATCCCAGGCTTAAGCCGGCTTCAGGGACCGGCACCTCTGTTCTGAATTCCATATTTATTCCGCTGCTTAAAGTGTTATTATTTCATAGGCTGAAGCAATGTATTTTTCCATGGAAGGGTGACCCGACATCTCCTCAGCCAGGGGATAGCCCTTTTCTCTGCAAATCTTTAATGTTTTCATCTTTGCAGCACAGGCCATGCAGACAGCGTCGAGTATACCTTTGCTTACACATTTATTAAAAAGCTCGTAGAATGCTGTTTTAGGCTTTTGAAAATCAGCAATCAGTTTTGTGGCTGATCCTTCTATTATCAGTTTAACATCATGCCCTTTGTCGTGCAGATCAAGTGCGTTGAGAAGTACGTGGCTGAAGCACATAAGATCCCCGTTAAAAGCAAATATGGCAATTTTTTTCATTATAAGCCCCCCTTCCGGTTACATTGTTTTAATACCCTTTTCGGGTATGTAAATTAAATACTACTTAAAGAAATTATTTATTTCAAATTTTTTTACTTTCTGCTCCATTGTTTTTCCCTGAAAGAGGAATCATCGTTGATCAAAGTTCGCTTTCTTTTTTTATTTAACCATGAATAAACTTGTTATACTGTTTTTTTAATAAACATTAAAAATTTCTCCGCAAATCTTTCATAGAGTACAATTTTGAACAAAATTAACTTGACAGAGGCAGTAATATAATGTTTTTATTCAGTATAGTGCTTGGCGGATTAACAATGCACGCTATTGAATTGATCCGGAGTTACGGCGTTTCCAATGCAAACACGATGTGGAGTCTTGCATTGGGATTCAGTGTACTTGGCAGAATTTTCTTTGGGTTACTTTCAGACAGAATGTCCAAGAAGCTGCTGGTTTTTATTACCTGGATTCTACTTTTTGCAGGTTTCGGATCTATTATGTTTATTGCAGGGAATCAGCTTCTGGTATGGGGATTTGTAATTTTCTACGGCCTGGCAATCGGGGCATTTGTTACACTCCTCCCCCTTCTTGTGGGTGATCTTTTCGGGGTTGAGCATTTCAGTAAGCTCATAGGTATAATCGGGCTTATGCAGATTATCGGTATATCTGTAGGATCAATTCTCTTCGGTAAAATATATGATAATAATCAGTCATATGAACTGGCAGTAATGATTGTTATCGGGCTTGCAGTGGCAGGTGCTCTGGTTACAATGCTGATCAGTAAACCGAAAAGGTAAGCTGCTTAAATTTAAAACTTCCAATATAATCAGTATGAGCGCTATGCAGCAGGTTTAAACTCAACCCGGGCATAGCGCTTTTTTTTATCTATACCTCAGATTCCAATTTAACTTGACATTGAATGAATTTAGAGATATCTATTATTATATATGCGGCTCAAGTGATTATTGCATAATAAATCCTCCGGGAATATTATTAAACCGGTTTGCAGACTTGAAATGAAATATATTGAATAGGATAATTCTGATTCAGGACGGTGATTTGAATGAATATTAAAAAACCTTTATTGATTATTATATCTATTATACTCCTTATCCTTCTTCTCTTTTTTATCTGTTCAGAAAGGAGGATGTTTTTCAAAGATGACAGTTCTGTCAGTTCCATTAACGATATCGGCGGTATCGGCCAGATGAGGGAAATTACTCCCGGAGAGGAGATGGATGATCCTGGCGGGGAGAGTATTACTTCCGGCAGGATTACAGACAGGCCTGCTGTAGATACACAGGAGCGGAGCAGAGAAGTGAGTGTGAGAAAACCTGCCGGGGTAACCGGGGATGCTGTGAGTGTAAAGCCCGCTGCTGAAAAGGTTGTTGTCCAGAAAAAGAAAGAAACCGTTGTTGAAAAAAGGGGAGTCCCTGACAGGGAGACTCCTTCCCTTAAAGATGAGAGTGCAGTTAAGGAAGATGATTCAGAAGAGAAAAGATCTGAAATATATGCAGCTGCTGAGAAAAAGGATGTTTCTGATGAGACACAATCTGCGGATAAGGATGAGACATTAAGAGATGTTGAAGATAGCGATAGTGCTGCTGATGAGAAAAAAATTGAGGCTGCTGCTGCCAAAAGTGAAGTTGTACCTGAAGATAAGAAAAAAGAAATCACTAAAGTTATTGCCGATAAACCGGAAACCGGTGATGTGAAATATAACAGGATCGACAGGATACATCTTTATTCCGGTGAAGTTTTAACAGGGGCTGTTACAGTGCGGAGCGATACTTATACCATTGTCACTCCTGATGGGATCAGAAGAATCGACTCAAAAGATATTCAGGGGAATGATATTGTAAAATAGGGGATAGATATAATGTTAAAGAAAAGTATAATTAAAATTATTGCAAGAGTGTTTTTATGCGGATTGTTAATTGCTGTTTTCAGCAGCACTGTTTTTTCTGAATCTGTTTTTCTGAAAAACGGTTCCATTGTGGAAGGGGTAATTACCTCAGAAAATGATACTCAAATTACACTGGAGTCTCCTTCCGGTGGAAAAAATATTATTCAAAGAAGTGATATATTAAGAATTCTTGTTCATAAAAGATATATGGATAGAATTTATCTTACACGAACTGATGGTTATACCTATGAGGGATTTATTGTTAATGAGGACAACAGTAAAATAACCTTGAGGACTTCTCTTGATTTATTGAAAGAAATAAATGTACCCCGCGACGCTGTTGAAACTATTTCGAGGAAAAAACCTTCTGAAAAAATAGTTCCGGCTGTGCGCTATTCATCGGTTTTTATTAAAGATGGTGAAATAATTGACTGCCGCATTGTAAGGGAGGGAACCGGTTTTATCGAAGTGAGCCCTCTGGATGGGGAGAGGCGGATTTTACAGAAGACGGATATAATGCGCATTCAGTATAACAACAGTTATAAGGATAAGAAAATATTCATAAAAAGAGACGGTGCAAGGGTTGAGGGATATATCATGGAAGAGAATGACCGGGAATATATATATCGAAGAGAACTATCCTCTCCGGAAGAGGAGCGTGTGCTGAAAAATGATTTAACCGGGATTTCAGCCGGGTAACGTTAAGGTCCATGCTTATCTCATTGAGTTCAGCATGGACCGCAGTTCTTTTATTCTGTCCCGGCTGCTGCGGTATTCGTCAAGGTCAGAGATATTGATTCTGTAATTTTTTGTAATTTCCTTTACCCTTTTTTCAAGAGCATTGATTTCTTCATAAAGTGACATGACAGCACCTCCGGTTAGTAAATAATCTGATAAACCCCTCCCGTGATGGCTCATCTTTTTTATCGGCAGAAATGTTTATGATTATAACAGGAATTAATTACATTGTTTATATTAGTTTCAATGTCCATCCGCTTTCTAATTAACTTGACATTACCAGTGTAAAAGATTAATTATTCCAAGCTTCAACAATAGGGGGGGGGTATGACTGAAGAAAAAAAGAGAGATAGGAAAAAGATAATATTCAGCATATTATTGATTTCAGCATTATTAATTATTCTCCCTTTGTTTGTAATAATGCTGACATCATACACTGTTATTGTTGAGGATAGAGATAAAAATTTTTATAAAGGGAAAAATCTTTTTATCTGCGGCAATACCATGATATTAAGGAGAGACCCTGCATCTTCAGCAAAGAAAGCTGATGCGGTAAAATCTGACCCATCATCATACAGCCTGAGCTTCCGGTCAATGAATGAGATCCGCAATATTGAGATTATACCGCGGGTTGAAGAGGAAGATGAGCAGCAGGGGGCAGTTGATCCTAAATATCTGGGCAGATATAATGTAATTGTACAGGGTCACCCGGGTATTCTTTTTCTGAGGGAAAAGGATGGTAAACTTTACGGTACAATGCGCTTCCCTAAATGGGGGAAAGGTGCTGTGGAGTATCTTCGCGGTGTGCAGATCAACAATGGGAAAATTCAGTTCACCAGGTCTGCCAATTCAGATCAGGAGATACGGAGACTTGGCGCAAATTATTTTTTTACACAGAGGTTCTACGGAACATACAGCTCTTCTGGAAGAAAAATTGAGGGGCATTTTATTAATAACAGAAAAGAGAAGCACATATGGGAAGGGAGCAGATAATTGAGGCTGGAATTATAGCTATGGATAAAATAAGAATACAGAAATATTGTTCCGAAAAGGGGCTGGCATCGCGGCGCGAAACTGAAGAGTATCTCCAGAAGGGGTGGATTAAGGTAAATGGTGTTGTGGTTACAGAACCGGGCACAAAGGTCGACCCGGAAAACGATATAATTGAATTTCTTGATGAGGCAAAGAAGATTCAGAAGGAGTCAAAGTATCTGCTCCTTTATAAGCCGCGCGGCTATGTAACTAATCTTCCCAATGCCGGTGAAAAGGAGGCTGCACTTCTATTATCCCCTGTTGACAGGAAGCAGGTTCATGCTGTGGGGAGACTTGATAAAGATTCAGAAGGACTTCTTTTTTTTACAAATGACGGGGTTATTGCAAACAGGCTTAAGTCTCCGGAGTTTTCTGTTGAAAAGGAGTACGAAATTGAAACAGACCGGGAGATCGATCCTGAAATAATAAAGCGCTATGCTGAAGGTATTGATCTTGAGGGTGAAAACCTTAAGCCGGTTAAAGTGAAAAAAACCGGGGATAAAAAATATATATTTATTTTAACTGAGGGTAAGAACCGGCAGATAAGGAGAATGCTGGAGAAATTCGGTTATAAGGTAACAGGACTTAAGAGGATAAGGATAGGTGTGATGAGCCTAAAGGATCTTAAGCCGGGTAAGTACAGGTCTCTGGCAAAAAGAGAGGTTGCTGAACTGAAAAGATTTTTAAGGATTGACACATATTGAAAAAGCTGTTAGAATTTTAAAAGTCATAATAAGTATAAAAAATATCAGTGTTGATTCTTGGAATTTTTTTAAAATAAAATGCTCTAATATCCCAGCCGCATACGGCGGCGGGGATATGGAAAACTTCATTATTGTACTATAAAATATCTTCAGGAATAATTACTTAAAAAATATATAATTTTTACTGCCTGCAATGTTTTATATCTTTGCAGGTCATTTGAGAGGGTCATGATTATTTACAACAGCTCTACCATTGTCATTACATATGACAGGGATCGTTCTATTATTAAGCAGAAATGGACAGGTTTTACCCCGTCGCGCATATTTATGGAAGCTATTGATGCAACTTTTGAGTTTATGAAAAATTATGAAATCTATAAAATTATCAGTGATATTAAAGAACAGAAAGTAGTTGCCCCCAGAGAACAGGAATATGTTAAAAATTTATCTCATCAATTTTTACGTGAAAAAGGGAATTTTAAAATCGCTTTTATTGCAGAACCGCGGTCTCTTGCGGAGGTTTGTGTTAAGAGATACGCAATGTCTTTGAAAGCTGAAGTGAGCCTTGAGATAAACCGTTTTTTTGAAGATGCTGATAGTGCCATGTCATGGCTTGAGAGTGAAGAGAACAGGACGAACAGGGAGTAGTAATCAGTTTCTATAATAGGCTTCTACTTTATTTTGCTTGTTTTATCCCGCCCCTTTCTTTTATCTGAATATAAATATTGCATCCTGGAGATTTTTTAATGAAGAGAAAAAAAAGGAAGCTCTTTTACGGGCTTATGGATAAATACAGGGGTGAGGGGGTTGTGCCTGAGTGCGCTCATTTCGGAGAGTGCGGCGGCTGTATGTTTCAGGACATATCCTATGATAATCAGCTCCTTTTAAAAAAAGATTATGTAAACAGCCTCTTTCAGGGGCTTGCTGCTGTTGATGAAGTTTCCCCTTCCAACCCATTCAATTACAGAACCAGGATGGATCTTGTTACAGCTTTCGGGAAAAAGGGACTCCGCAGATCAGGCTCATACAGGCATGTGGTTGATGTGGAATCATGCCCGATTATGCAGGTCCGATCCAATGAAAAATTTATGGAGCTTCGTGAATTGCTTTCCGGTATTGAAGATTACGATTATCTTGCTCATAGTGGTTACCTGAGATATATTATTATACGCCAGGCAAGATTTACCGGTGAGGTTATGGTAAACTTTGTTACTGCTGAGCCTGATAACAGGCTTTCAATTAAGCTCTTCGATTTTATTGATGAAGTCGATTCTGTTTCAATGCTCCTGAGCGACGGACTTGCTGACCTAAGTTACGGGCCGGTGTACCAGACATTGAAGAAGGGATTTATTACAGAGTCCTTTGACGGGATTGAATATATGATAACACCTAATACTTTTTTTCAATCCAATTCTGAAGTGGCTCTGCAGATGTACAGGCGCATCCTCTCTGAAACAGGTGGTAAAACCCTGGACCTTTACTGCGGTGTAGGGAGCATCTCCCTTTTTGCTGCTTCAGCCGCATCGGGGGTTACAGGTGTGGAGATGGTGCAGGAGTCGGTTGATGCTGCAATCGAAAACAGGGATAGAAACGGAATTGAAAATGTAAATTTTGTCTGCGCCGATGCTGCAGATTTTGTGAAAGAGAACAGCGGATCTTTTGATACCCTTATACTCGATCCTCCAAGGAGCGGCATGCATCCGAAAATGATTCAGCATATAAAAGAGATGAAACTCGATAAAATAATCTATATGTCCTGTAATCCTGCCACATGCAGGGATGACATTAAGGCGCTTGAGGATTACAGCATAGAATCATTTGAAGCATACGATATGTTCCCCCAGACACCCCATGTTGAAACACTGGCTCTGCTTAAAAGAAAGTAGATTATGTTTAATGATATAAAAGATAAGTCCCTTGCCAGAAGGGTAAAGGAGCATGTGATAGGGAAAGAGCATCTTTTCTTTGCTGTAGTTCAGCCCGGATTTGAAGATACTGCAAAGAGAGAATTCCTTTCTATGGGGTTCAGCGTAAGCCCTGATTTTATTGAGGGTGGGATTGAATTTTCAGGGAGGATAGATGATTGCTGCAGGGCCTGTATAATGACACGCACTTCATCCAGGATAGTGATGCGTCTGGGTAGATTCAGGTCGGAGAGGTTTAACCTTCTTGAAAAGGATATTGCTGCTTTCCCCTGGGAGTTGTATATTCCGCTCAGTGGTGAAATCAGATTCCGGGCTTCAGCAAAAAAGTCGATGATATATCATACGGGGAAGCTTGAGGAGATATTTGCTCGTGGAATTTCTGCAAGGCTGAAGCTGTATAAAGGAGATATAAACCTTAACGATGAGGAGAGCCCGGGTGACCCCGCAGTTTCCACTCTTATTCTCCGCAATGATAAAGATCTCTGCTATGTAAGTCTTGATGCATCAGGGGAATTTCTTTATAAACGTGGAAGCAGAGAATTTGTGACAAAGGCTCCCTTGAGGGAGAGTACAGCTGCACTTATTCTTCTGGAAGCGGGAATTACAAATTATGACAGAATACTTGATCCCATGTGCGGCTCCGGAACCTTCAGCATGGAAGCTGCGGGAATACTTACATCCTCCCCTGCTGCAGCAGAGCGGAGATTTGCATTTATGTGGTGGCCATGTTTTAAAGAGAATAATTTTTTACATATCAAAAAAGAGTGTCTCGGAAAAACGCTTCTACCGGGAAAAGTGAAAGTTGAAATAATAACATCTGACATAGATGAAAAAGCTGTTGCAGCTGCGAAGCTTAATTGTCATGCTTCATTTCCCGGCATACTTAATCCGGAAGTGAGAAATTTTTTTGATATTAAATTTTCAGATAATAAAGGGGTTAAAACACTTCTTGTTATTAATCCCCCCTACGGGAAGAGGATAAGCGAAAGAGATATCCTGAATTTTTACCGGAGGATGGGGGATAAAATTAAAAGCGATTTTAAAGATTGCGGCGTGGCAATAATTGTTCCTGGTGAAGAAGCTGAAAGAGCTCTGGGGATTCAATATAACAGGAAAAAGCTGTTTATGAATGGGGGAATAAGGGGTGCCATTCTTTTTAAGGATGCTTAAATTTTCCCTTTCGCAACAAGTTCTGCAAAATGCTCAAATGATCTGTTCCAGGTTTTTTCCGCCTTTTCAGGGAAGAAACATGCAGGGATTTCCCTGGCTCTCAGGTGATAGGTTACGCAGTCACAGCAGATTCCCTTTCTTGAACATGGGTTATAGGAGCAGTTGCAGTTTTTCAGATTCACTTCTTTTTTACATTCCATATTGCGCCTCAATTTAAATTATTTTAACTCATTCCAGAGTGAGCCATTTTAAACAATGTTAATTACTGGAAATATATTTTAGTGTAAAAATAAACAATTTTATATCCCCGCCGCCTTTGGTGACCGTGCTAATAGAGCGTTTTTTATAACTACTCAGCTATTTATGAAACTGGTTACCTGTTAAATTATGCCATAGAGGCACAGAGACTCAGAGAATTATTATTTTTATTCCGTTTTTCAAACCCGGGACGTTAAAATTCATTAGCAATCCAAATTTTTTACCCGTTACTTTGAGATAAGTTAACAATCCCTCCGTGTCTTTGTGACTGCTTCGACGCAAAGCTCAGCACAAGTCTGTGGCAAAACAGCTGAGTAGTTATTTTTTTTTAATAATAAGTTTAGGAAATAAATACTGTATTTTAAAATAAATTTTTTTTGTGTCAATAATTTAGCAGTTTCCCTGGTATTAAAAATTAGAAACTTGACCTCTAATTTCCCGGTAGTGTACAATGGACTGAATCAAAAGATTTGATGCTGATTAAAAAAATTATCGGGATGATTATGTGAGGGAGAATGAAAAAGATTAGCTCTAAGGGGATGAAGATTGTTAAAATAATTCACATTATTTTTGTCTGTATGTGGATTGGCGGGGGGCTTGCCCTTGTGGTGATGGTTAATGCACTTTCAGCTGATAGGGGTGGCGCATTTTTCGGTTATCTCTATGCAATGAAGATAGTTGATGATTTTATTATTATTCCGGGAGCCCTGGGGAATCTGTTTATGGGGCTCATTTACGGATTTTTTACAAACTGGGGTTTCTTTAAACATACATGGATTACAGTTAAGTGGGTGCTGACTATTGGACAGATTCTTTTCGGAACATTTTTTCTGGGCCCATGGCTCAACAGGTCAGTAGAAATAACCGGTCTTCTTCTTGACCAGCCTTTTGAGGATATGGAGGTTGCATCAAATCTTTTTATGCTCAATATCTGGGGGACTCTTCAGGTGGCATTTCTTATATTTATGCTGGTAATTTCCGTTCTCAAGCCCTGGCGTAAAAAACTGTAGAATAGTATATGCGGCTTCCCGCGGATTTTCGGGAAAAGTAAAAATTATATTTTTGTCACGTCTATTGGAGTCGGCTCACTTTTGGGCAATGTCATTAAGTTAAGGGCTTCACAGTTTTGCAACTGCCCCCCAAAGGGGGCACGTAAGCGAAATATTTGAGTAAGTATCGAATCAAAGTATTAGAATATTCGTTTTTATTGTTGAGCTTACAAAAGATTTGCGGAACAATAAAAAGGGAATAGTTATCGAAGTGGTAAAAATTATATTTTCAGAGTGATAATAGATAACTCGTGCCCCCTTTGGGGGACAGGGGGAAAGGATTTGTAAAAATTTACTTTTCCCCCGGCATTAAAAAATTATCATTAAAAACAAATACTGGAATAACCTGTAAAGAAAATGTATATTGTATCAATATACCAGGTGGAAAATTACAATGAAGAAAAGCAGCTCAGATGAATGGGTAAGCGAATACATCAATGAAGTGGGAGCTTATTCCAGTGAACATAAAAGCCATATGGAGAAGTTTAACCGCCTTCTTCAGGAGCTGGGTCAGGGTGCTTCTGCTGAGAGTAAAAGGAATTATCTATCATTTAAGGAAACTATAGATTCCTTTGAACGGTACATAGCCTCAAATAATATAGCACTTAACCGTAACGAAGAGGAGAGGCTCATCGTAATTACCGGATCCGGGTTAAACAGCCTTGTCAAGAAGAGGATGGCTGAAGACCTTATACATAAAATACGGGAGAGACATAACAGGGAGCTGAGCAGTAAGGCTGATGAGGAGAAGAAGGATGAAGAGATAGCCCTTTTAAAAAAATCACCTGCAGGATTTGTCAACTGGTTCAGGTTAACACAGTTTGCCCTGGAATACGGCACTATTACACTTCTTACCCATAGATTGAAGGCGGCAGTTTTTAATCTCATAAAGATCAGGATCACAGCCTGCTTCCGCGAGGTGGAACCTGAGCTGATGAGAATTCTGGATGAATATTATATTTATCTCTCAACACTTGAGTATAATTCGCTCATCAAGCTTGTCGAGTTATCCGGCCCTCTTGATAGAATAGCGGCAATTCCGACGCGGCCATCCTATTCTGCTATGGATATCAAAAATGCTCTCCGGGATTTTACAAAGGTATATATATTTATATTAAATAATGCCCATTATATAGAAAAAGGTTTAAAAAAGGTTTATAAAGAAAAAAAAGCCCCTCACGGATTCTGGGGGGATATTGGTACCCTCATAGACAAGCCTCTCTTTAACAATAAACCTGTAAGGTTAGGTAAAGCTGAATATATGAGTAAAAGTGTTGGAGGTGTTCTTTTTTCCTCCTATTCCATTATTCACAAAGTGAGGGTTGTCACTTTAAATCAGCTCATGTATCTGGCTGATGAGAAGGGGGTCCTTAATGACAGGGTTAAGCATCTTTCAATGAAGGCCCTGGAGAAAATAGAGCTTGAAGAGAAGCATTCAAAAAAAGAGGAGTCTAAGAGCAAAAGCAGGTTCAGCGAGCTTCAGAATCTGACTGAACGTTTCCCTGATATGGGTGACGCAATTGCTGAAAGAATCTTTCAATATGGCGCAAGGGCGCAGCTGAAGCTCTGGCGGAAGGAGGGGGACTTGCGCCCCTTTTATAAAATGATGAAACTCCTCGACGGTTATTCCCGGTTTTTCCTTGATGTGCTTACAGATTCAAAAGGTCTTATACTTGTTTATGATGAAAAGCCTTATGAAAACTACTTTGAAAGATTCCCCGCTTTTGTTAAAAGTCTGGAAGGTTTTAACCAGTATATCAGGGATCTGGAAGGGGGGAAGGGTAAGGATATTTATAATATTAAAATACCTGACAATATTGAAAGGGATTTATTTATAAGGAGTCTTGCTGATCCTGAAGAGAAGAACCCTGTGCTTGATGGAGCAAGGTCTATAAAGGAGACACTTGGAGAAATATCTTCAGGCTCTTATAATTTGTGCCTTCGGTTCAATGATATAATTAATACGTTTAATACAAACGGCAGAGTGGAGAAGGATGATCCTCTTGCCGGTTATGATTTTTTCCGTAATGCCAGGATAAGTCATCCCAGGCTGGCAGGCCTGGAGGTTGTGCTTGGCAGGAAAGAGATATCTCTTGAGGATATCCTTGAAGGGGGGTGTGCCCTGGCACTCCACATCGCCTCTTTCCTTAATCATTATGGAATTGATGCTATTAAAAATGAGGTGAAACTTCTCAAGGAGGAGATGGGGGGGGATACTGATGAAGAAAATACGGATGATTCTTCGGGTGGTAATCCACATGAGGAGTTCCATGATGATTTAAGTAAAGTTTATACCGACACTCTCACAGGATTTAAGAGGCCTGAGTATTTTGATGATTTTATTGCAGCTGAACATTATGACAGTAATTTATGCTACAGGCATGAAAATCCCAGGTCAGTATTCTGTGCTGAACCGCTGAACCTTGTCCATATTAACCGGAAGTACGGCAAAGAGGAGGGGGACAGAATTTACGGGGAATTTACTGCTATTGTGAACAGACACCTTGGCGTTTCCGGAAATCCGCATAATGTTGCCATCAGGCATGATGCGGGGATGATATCGGGATATATAAATGATATTCCCTACATGGAAGCAGTTGATCTGCTGGGATCTATGGTGAATGATCTTAAATCAGTTGCTGCAGGGAGTAATGACACAGGGAGGAGTGAATTTATTGTTAACTTCGGAATCTATCCTGAGCGAAAGGGGACCAATGCTCATTATAATCTTTCTGTGGCAAAGAAAATTATGATGCAGGGTGTTGACGGCAGATCGGGGCATGTAACTTTTCTCCGCAATCAGAACCGGATAATAACTGAAAATGATTTTGACCGCATGGGTCATCTGGATGAAGATTTTTTATCAAGTTTAGATTAGAGAGGAACCGCTATTATTACGAAGGAAAGAATTATTGAATCAACTGTGCCTGAGTCTGAAGATCCAGTGAGACTCGATCTTTATCTTTCAAAAAGATTCAGCTATTTAAGCAGAAGCGCATGGCAGAGGGAGATTGCCCTGGGGAAAGTTTTTATAAATGGTGAGGCTGTCTTCAATTTAAAAAAAAGGGTTCAGGCAGGTTTTAAAATTCAGTATATGCCGGGCTTTGTTAAAGAGCCGGAGATTGATGGTTCTTTTACTATTATTTACGAAGATGATTATTATATAGGAATTAATAAAACAGGGAATCTACCTGTTCACCCTTCAGGTATATTTTTTCATAATACCCTGGTCAGCATCCTGGAGGATCAATATAACCGGAAATTTTTCCCTATACACAGACTTGACAGAGAGACATCCGGGGCAATTCTGCTGGGGAAAAATAATGCGGCCGCTTCTGCTGTTCAAAGTGTTTTTGAAAATGTGAGTAAAACATATACGGCAATTACAAGGGGGAAGATAGGGGAAAGGAATTTTGATGTTGATGTACCCCTTGGGCAGGCGCGTGATTCTCTTATAAGAAAAAAGAGGGAGGCTTATGAAGGGGCGCTTGAAAAGTCCCTTACAAAATTTACCGTGATTTCCAGCAGCAGTAATTATTCCCTTGTTAAGGCGCTCCCTGTAACCGGGCGTACACACCAGATACGGGCCCATTTGCAGTATGCCGGTTACCCGGTATTGGGGGATAAGATATACGGCCCTGATGAAAAATTATATCTCAGGTATGTTAAAGAAGGGGATAGTGATGAGCTTGCTTTAGATGCGGGATTCCCAAGGTGCGCTCTTCATTCATCATCAATAGAATTCTATCACGCATATCTTGACAGTATTATAAAAATAGATGCTCCCCTTCTTCCAGATATGCAGGATTTTATCAGAAGAGAGAATTTGTAAAAAAAGAGTAATTATTCCTAAAGATATTTTTTAGTGCAATAATAATGATTTTACATATCCCCGCCGCCGTAGGCGGCGGGGATATTAGAGCATTTTATTTCAAATAAAAGTTAAGGAATTAACACTGAAAAAAAGCCGGTTTCCCGGTCTTTTTTTACAGGAGGATTGAAAATATGAAATTATTTTTTTTATTATTTTTATTCATTACAGCCTGTTCCACCGGGAAAAACAGCTTTGATGAAAAGGGGTGGCAGGAGGCTGTAGAAAAGAGTGATAGAGAAAAGCTTTACGCGGAAAATTTCATAGACGGGAAATATTTTAATCCATGGATGGAGATGGACCGGTCAGGATTTACAAAATTTCTGAAATGGCGTTTGTCAAAAAAGGAAAGCTACAGCGAAGAGGAGGAGTTATATCTCCCTGAATATATAGAGGGTGCTTTTGAAAAGATTAAGGAGAGCGGTGACAGGGATTTTATTTTATGGATAGGGCACAATACTTTTCTTCTGCGCATAAACGGGACCTACTGGATAACAGACCCTATTTTTACTAAAAGAGCTCTCCTCCCTCCCCGTAAAACAGCACCAGGCTTATCCCTGGAGGAGCTTAACCTCCTGACCGATTCTGTCCGGGTTATAATCTCCCATAACCATTACGATCATCTGGATAAAGAGAGTGTGAAGAATATGCCCCCTGAATCTGAATTTATTGTCCCCATGGGTCTGAAAAAAATGGTTCATGGGTGGACAGGTAAAGATGTGAAGGAGATGAACTGGTGGGATGAAATAGATTTCGGTGACGGCTTCAGGCTCATATGTCTCCCTGCCCAGCACTGGTCAAGGAGGATTAACCAGGGTGTTAATGAATCTTTATGGGCAAGTTTTCTGCTGGTAAAAGGGGACCTGAAAATTTATTTCGGTATGGATAGCGGTTATTTTAAAGGGTACAGAGAGTTCGGGGAAAAGTTTAAGGGGATCGATTATGCGATTATGCCTGTTACTGCCTATCATCCCCGCTGGTTTATGCACTATGCCCATGTGGATGTGAAAGAGGCGATCCAGGCTTATAAAGAGCTTGGTGCAGAATATTTTATCCCCGCACAGTGGGGCGCCTTTAATCTGGGGGATAACCCCATCGGATATCCGGGGCTTGATTTAAAAAGGGAGATAGAGAAGCAGAATCTTAACCGTGAAAAATTTAAGATGCTCAATATCGGCGAAATATTATATATAGGCGGTTAATTAAGCTTTTTCAGCATTAGATTTTTTCATGTAAAGAATTAAAAGCAGAATTTTAAAGGTGATGATTTTTATAAAATAGTATGGTGTGAAATCTGCATAAAAAACCTGAGGTAATAATCAGACAGAATATGAGGGTTCTTTTTTTATCATAATTTCTTTAATCTTTGATTCCCCTGCTGAGAAGTAGATTATATGTGATTCCATAAGGGAGTATTCATTCATTATTACATAAAAGTCTTCGTCGAGTTGAGGGTCCAGTAAATCTATTTCCCGTAGTTTTCTGTTCCCTATAAATATTGCTTTCATCCGGTCTCCGAGTCGATTTCTATTCTACTTCAACCAATATACCTGAATCGCTATTTGTCCACTCTTTTAATTCTAAATTTAATTATTACCCTTTAAAAAATTCGTTTACAAGACTCTCTTTTTTTTGGTATTGACTTTTATTGACCTTTTTATAAAATATTAAGTGCAGATAAATACTGCTCACCTGAACGTTTTTAACAGGGGATTAACAAAATTTACTTTAATCGATGATAACAATGAAAAAAATAAAATTTCTTTTAACCATATTCCTGATTATGTCCGCATCTGCATTACTCTCCTCCTATAAGTTTGATTTTATAACAGTAGGGGATGTTGTGAGGGAAATAAGAGCAGCCTATGGCGGCATTGACACATATCAGGCAAATTTTACTATAGAATCGGAGAGGCATGGACGGAAAACAGTGCAGAGAGGGGTAATCAGATTTAAAAACTCCGACCGTCTTGTTATGGATTTTACTCAGCCTGCAAATCAGAAGATTGTTTCAAACGGAAAGATGCTCTGGATATATATCCCTTCCATGAATGTAGTGGCTGAACAGGATCTTAAATCAGATTCCGGCCTCTTTGCTGCAGGCTCAAAGAGCGGGCTTAACAGGCTTTTTTCAAAGTATCATTACAGGTTCGCATCAAAAGAGCAGCCTGAGACAATGAAAGACGGTTCAAAGATGTATACTCTTGAGCTTAAGCAGAGAGAGAGCAGAAGCGGGTATCGTGAAATAAACCTCCTTGTAGATGAAAACTATTTTATAACAAAAGCTGAAGGTGTTACCTCCACAGGGAAAAAAGTCAGTATTTCTTTAACTGATTTTAAAACGGATGTGGACCTTCCCGGAAGTTTGTTCAAATTCGATATCCCGGCAAGAGCCAGGGTTCTTAAAAATCCCATGATGTCAGAGGAATAGCAGTGGAAAGTATTGGAGAAAAACTTAAGTCTGTCAGAGAGTCGAGAAAGATTTCCATTAAGGAAGTTGCTGCTGATACAAACATTTCTGCACTTTATATAGAAGCCCTTGAGGATGAGGATTTCGACAAGTTTCCGGGGGAAACCTACGTAATCGGTTTTCTCAAGTCCTATTCGGAGTATCTTAAGCTGGATACGGATGAAATTATTATGCTTTATAAGGGGTATAAAATCGGTGAATCTGCCACCCCGCTTGAGGAGCTTACAAGGCCTACCAGGTCTTCATTTATGCTGGTACTGGTGAATTTTTTTGAAACATATAAAAATATATTCTTTTATGCAGGTGTTGCTCTGGTCTCTCTGTTTATTGTGTGGGGGATCTGGAGTTTAACAAGGGATGATGTTAAACTCTATGATTCCGATTCTCTGGCCAGAATAAAACAGGAGTATGAAGAGAAGCAGGATTCAAAAATAAGCAATATCCGCAATCTTCAGCTTTCTAATGAAAAGGGATTTACCCTTTTATACGCAGGTGAAGCAGCTCTCTTCCTTGTTGAGAATAAGGAGGTTGTTTTCCAGCTGAAAGAGGTGACAGAGGAGAATATTTCTCTATCCCTGATGAATGATGGTGCTGATATTAAACTTGAGATGGATCAGGATACCCCTGTGGTACTTGACGGATGCGCGAGAGAACTGATTTTTACACTGAAGGGGCTTACTGAAAACAGGGCCAAAATTATGGTCTCACTCGGCAGGAGGCTTGCTGCCGGGGAAAATACCGCAGCTGAAATTGACGATACCAAGCCTGCCGGCGGAGACAATACACAGGTTATTGCACAGAGCAGCAAAAGCCTTAAAATAGTGTTTGAGGTAAAATTTGTTCAGAAGTCTTTCCTGGAAATATATCTTGACGGGAATATGAAACAGAGGGGTTTTATGCCTGCAGGATCTTCACAGAGATGGGAAGCTTCGGAAAATATTCAGGTTAAGATAGGGAATGCCGGGGGTATCAATGCCAGAATAAACGGCAGGGATTATGTTTTTGGCCAGACCGGACAGGTTGCCAATAAAATAATTACCTGGAAGAAGGATCTGCAGAATCCTAATCTTTATCATATTGACGTTAAAGACTGGTGACAAGTTGTTTAATTCATCAGAACTTTCTTTTTATATAATTTCCCTGGGTTGCTCAAAGAATCTTGTCGATTCTGAAAGGATAAACGGCGAGATGATCTCAGCGGGTTTCAATCTTTCTCAATCGTCGGAAGATGCTGACATCATAATAATAAATACCTGCGGTTTTATTAAAGATGCCAAAGAGGAATCTATAGGTGTTATTTTTGATGCCCTGGATATGAAGGAGCAATATGCAGAAGAGGGGTCTTTGCACTCTTTCCCGGGGAAAAAAATTGTAGCCCTGGGGTGCTTAACAAAACGTTATTTCGATGAAATAAATAATGATATTCCTGAAATTGATTTTTTGTATCCCATCCCCGACTCATCCTTTGTCCCTGCAATGGCAGCAGAATTCAATATTAAAATAAGGGCGCTGCTCTCAAAGAGAAAGCCGCTCTATTCCAACCCGCCATTCTCTTATATTAAAATTTCTGATGGATGTTCCAATAACTGCAGCTATTGCGCTATTCCTTTAATCCGGGGGGGGCACAAAGCTTTTGATCCTGAATTTATTTACTCCGAGGCGCTGGAAGCTGTAAAAAACGGTGCTATTGAGCTTATAATAATTGCACAGGATATAGCCTCATACAGGTGGGGGGAGACAGCCTTGCCTCAACTTGTGAAGAAGATATCTGCAATTGGCGGTCTAAAGTGGATAAGGCTTCTTTACTGTCATCCTGATAATATAACAGATGAAATAATTGATTTAATAGCAGAAAACAGCAAAGTTGTTCCATATATTGACATACCCTTTCAGCATATTAACAGCAGAATTCTAAAATCCATGGGGAGGAAGGGCGATTATAAAGTCTATCTTGATCTGGTGAAAAGATTAAGAGATAGAGTGGAGGGAATTGTAATACGATCCACCTTTATGACCGGATATCCGGGAGAGACTGCAGATGAATTTAATGAGCTTCTCGATTTTATAAATGAGGCACGTCTTGATAAGGTAGGCTGTTTTATATTCTCCCCGGAGGATGACACTGCAGCAGCAGACATGGCTGATGATGTGAACCCTGAGATTAAGCAGGAGAGATTTGATGCTTTAATGTCCCTGCAGATGAGGATTTCAGAAGAGAAACTTCAGGCCATGATAGGGAGTGAGGTTGATGTTCTTGTTGAGGAAAAAATTGATGAGCAGACATATATAGGGAGAACCCCTTTTGATGCTCCGGAGGTTGACGGTGTTTTTTACTTGACCTCTGCTTCAGACAGGGTTAACAGTATAGTTCGAGCAAGAATAACTGATTCCTATGAGTATGATCTGATTGGAGAGATTCTGTGAGAATTCCCGGAGACTGGCTGAATATACCGAATATGCTTTCATACCTGAGGATAATTCTTATCCCTGTATTTATATATCTTCTTACCCTGAAAACTTTAGAGGCATGGACCCTTGCTGTTATTGTATTTATTATTGCAGCATTTACAGACTTTCTTGACGGATGGGTAGCCAGGCTCCTTAAACAGGAATCGGAATTCGGGAAATTTATTGATCCTATAGCTGACAAGATCCTTGTAATTTCAGCTTTGATTGCAATTATAGTTATTGATAAGAATTTTGAAATTTTTGACTCATGGATGATAATAATTATTGTGGGGCGTGATGTCCTTATTACTGTTATGCGGATGCTGGCCATAAAAAGAGGGAGATCTTTGAGAACCAGCAGGTTCGGAAAATTTAAAACAGCATTTCAGATGATGTCGATTGTAATAATTATCATGATATATCTTGTGCGCAAAAGCGGGATTTATTTTGTTCATGAAGAGGCTACATACTGGGTAATGCTTGCTGTAACAATCCTTACAGCCCTTTCAGGGGTCAGGTATCTTATGACAAATTGGCGGCTTTTTCTACCGGAGCGTAAAAAGAAAGGGGGGGCGGAAGAGTTATGAAAGTGAAGGAATTTTTCTTTACAGGTTTTTATTCAGGCTATTGCCCTGTTGCACCAGGCACTGCCGGGACTTTTGTTGCCATGGTTTTCTACATACTTCAGAATATTTTTCTTGGAGAGATTCTCGGCTCTTCTATCCTTTATATTAATCTTGCCATTGTTTTAATTTTAATTTATCCTTCAATAAAACTTGGAGATGCGGCTGAAGTTTTTTTTAACAAAAAAGATCCACAGGAAGTTGTTCTTGATGAAATGATGGGTTACTGGATAGGGATTCTTTTTATCCCTTTTTCCTTTACAGGTGCTATCACGGCTTTTATTCTATTCAGGATATTTGATATTATTAAGCCTTTCCCTGCCAGGAACCTGGAATCCCTTAAGGGGGGTATGGGAATAATGATCGATGACTACATAGCCGGCATATACACCTGTATCTGCATGAACCTCCTGATTTTTTTGTTGCATTTGAATAGCATTACCCTCCCTTAAAAAAGGGGGCGGGCATTTATCGGCCAGGGGTATAATATATGAAAAATTATTTTCTGTTCCTTCTTTTAGTTTTTTCCCTGTCATTATCAGCCTTTAGCCAGGATAATAAGACAGAGGCGATTCTTCATGTTGATGAGGCTCGTTATTTTGAGCAGATGCTTTCAGTTATAAAAGATAATATAGAATTTTTAAGTAAAGAACAGATAGAAACAGGGGATATGAAAAGCAGGTACGCTGAAGCGAATAATCTGTTTTTCAGCTTAAGGAATTCATCCGATATAAAAGATTTTAATTTGACGAAAAGGTATCTTACCACACTGGTCGCAGATCTGGTACAGGAGTCGGAGGACCGGGTAGCTTTTGTTCAGCGGATGGAGCTGCTCTACTGGATGATGCTTTCTATAGGGCTTTTTATAGTTTTTCTGATGCTGATTTATTCAATTTATATGTATTCCAGAAGGAAATAAAAGCCTGTGGAGAGAAATTATCTTTTTAATACAGAGAAGATAAAATATGTGAAGGGTGAAAAGCCTTCTGTTGACTGCATCCTCTGCGCTATCAGGGATGCGGATCCTCAAGTGCCGGATCTTACTGTTTTTAAAAATGATCTGTTTATAGTAGCTCTTAATCTCTACCCCTTTAATCCCGGACATCTTATGATTTTTCCTGTAAGGCATGTTGAGTCACTTCATTTATTTACAGAGAGAGAAGTAGTGATGATGCATGATCTGCTCAAATTCTCCATAGAAATTATTGACAGTGAATTTTCTCCTCATGGATATAATGTGGGTTATAATCTTGGGAATGGAAGCGGAGCAAGCATTTCTCATATCCATCAGCATATTGTTCCCAGGTACTCAAATGAGATAGGTTTCCTTGATGTACTTTCTGGTACAAGGGTGATTGTAAATGATCCGGTAAAGGTTCTGGACAGGCTCAGGGAAAGATTTAAATCATGGGCCCCCACTTTATGACTGAAAAATCTGCTAATAAGCCTGTTCAGCTCCAGGAAATAGATCGGGACTATCTGCGCAGGCTTGAAACTCTGTCAATATTTGCCGGCACAATTGCTCATGACTATAATAATGCCCTTACAGTGGTTCTGGGGAATCTTTCCCTTGCCAGGCTTGAGGCTCAGGGTAACAGCGAGCTTCTCGATGTGGTTAAAGATGCGGAGAGTGCTTCAGTAAGGATGAAAAAGCTAACTGAAAGGCTGGCTGTTTTTTCCAGAGGAATAAAATCCCCCAAGACCAGGTTCCTTCTTTCCGGATTAATAAACCGGTCAGCTGAAAAGGCTCTTGCAGATTATGCCGGGACATTCACTATAAATATTAAGGATGAATCTCTTGAAGCTGAGGGTGACATGGGTCAGATAGAGAAGGTTCTGGAGAATGTGATTCTCAATGCTGCAGAGGCTTCACCAGGTCCCGGCGGGGTCATAACTGTTTCTGCTGAAAGGGTTCAGGTCATAGAGAATCTTTTTTTTAAAGAGATTGAACTTACTCCCGGAGAATATTATCTGATAAGAGTCGGGGATAATGGGCCTGGAGTACCTGGCGGTGATGTTAATAAAATATTTGATCCCTACTATACAGCTAAGGATGGGAGGGACGGTCTGGGACTTGCACTTGCTTATGCTGTCATCAAGAGGCATAGAGGATATATTAATGCTCAATCTGAAGAGGATAAAGGGGTAGTGGTAAATATTTATCTTCCTGCAGAATAGTTATATTAAAGGCCATGGAGGATTGTTATGAGAAAAATCAGGGAATTCCGTGTTGTCCCGTATTTGCCGGAAAAGATTAAACCTCTCCTTAAGATAGCTTACAACCTCTGGTGGGTATGGGATTATGATGCCATTGATCTTTTCAGGCGTCTTGATGTGGATCTCTGGCGCGATACCGAACATAATCCTGTGAAGCTTCTGGGCCTTATACCGCAGAGTGTACTTGACCAGGCTGCTGAGTCGGAAAGCTTTATCGCTCATATGGAGCGTGTTGAAAATGCACTGGAGAGGCATCTTACCCGAAAATCCTGGTATGATGAAAATAATGATAAATTTGACAGCACCAGAATAGCCTATTTTTCCGCGGAATTTGGTGTCCATGAGTGTCTCCCTGTTTATTCCGGCGGGCTTGGTGTACTTGCCGGTGATCATCTGAAATCTGCCAGTGAGCTGGGGATCCCCCTTTATGGCGTGGGGCTTATGTACAGACTTGGCTATTTCAGGCAGTATCTCAATCTTGACGGATGGCAGCAGGAACGTTATCCTGAAACCGATTTTTATAATACCCCCATCTCCCCTGTTGTTGATGATTCCGGGAAAGCGTTTTTAATTGACGTGGATCTGCCCGGGAGAAAGGTCTATGCCCGGATATGGAAAGCCCTGATCGGCCGGGTGGAGCTTTTCCTTCTCGATGCAAATATAGATGAAAATGCACCTGAAGACCGGCTTATTACTGATCAGCTTTACGGCGGTGATATAGAGATGCGGATTAAACAGGAGATTCTCCTGGGTATAGGTGGGGTCAGAGCCCTGAATAAAACGGGTATTAATATTACAGTATACCATATGAATGAAGGGCACGCTGCATTCCTTGCCCTGGAAAGAATACGTCTGGCAATGAAGGATCAGAACCTGACCTTTGATGAAGCCCATGAATTTGTTACTTCAAGCAATGTTTTTACCACACATACCCCTGTCCCTGCAGGTAATGACAGGTTCGAGCCTGAACTTGTGGATCAGTATTTTTCTGACTATTATGATGAACTTAATATTTCCAGGGACAGGTTTCTTTCCCTGGGTAGAGAAAACCCCTTTGATAAAAAAGAGAAGTTCTGTATGACAGTACTGGCTATTAAAACTGCATTTGCAGCAAATGGTGTTTCAAAGCTCCATGGTGAGGTTTCAAGGAACATGTGGAATAATGTGTGGATGTCTATCCCTGCCAATGAAATCCCTATCGGGCATGTTACAAACGGGATTCAGACAATGTCATGGACATCTGATGAGATGATGAGACTTTTCTACAGGTATCTGGGCCCTGCATGGATTGATGACCCCACTTCAAAAAGCATATGGAAGAGAATTGATAATATACCTGATTCGGAACTGTGGAGATGCAGGGAGCGGCTAAGGGAGAGGCTTGTCGGTTTTGCCAGGAAAAGACTGAAAAAGCAGCTTCTCTCCAGGGGTGTGCCGAAAAAATATGCTGAAGTAGCAAGCTCAGTTCTTGATCCTGAAACCCTTACAATAGGTTTTGCCCGCCGTTTTGCCACATATAAAAGGGCTACACTTATTTTCAGGGACATTGAGAGGCTCACAGCAATTCTAACCTCCGCAAACAGGCCTGTGCAGATTGTATTTTCCGGCAAGGCTCATCCAAAAGATAATCTTGGTAAGGAGCTGATAAAAAATATTATACATCTCTCAAGGGATGAAAAGTTGAGGAAGAAAATAGTTTTCCTTGAGGATTATGATATTAATGTTGCCCGTTATCTGGTGCAGGGTGTGGATATATGGCTCAATAATCCCATAAGGCCGAAAGAGGCTTCAGGTACAAGCGGAATGAAGGTTGTCGCAAACGGCGGGCTCAACATAAGTGTTCTTGACGGCTGGTGGGACGAGGCATACGATTCAAATAACGGATGGGCAGTGGGTAATGGCGAGGTTTATGATGACCCTGAATATCAGGACGAAGTTGAAAGTCTATCTGTTTATAATATACTTGAAGAGGAGGTAATCCCTCTTTTTTATAAGCGCGGCGAAGATGGACTCCCCCTTGAATGGCTTGCCAGAATAAGGGGATCCATGAAATCGATAATACCTGAATTTAATACAAACCGCATGGTTAAGGATTATGCTGAAAAGTATTACCATACCGGATATGTGAACTTTACCCGCTATAGCGATGATTCTTTTAAAGTGACAAAAAATATGGCAGCATGGAAGGAGAAGATAAAGAGTATCTGGGATGATGCTGCTGTTCTTGACCTGAATATTGAGGGGACTGCTGATATCCGTGTCGGTTCAAAAACAAAGGTCCGCGCCGAGATACGTCTCGGGAGAATTGATCCGGAGGATGTGCAGGTTGAGCTCGTTTTCGGATATATTGACAGGTCGGGTGATATTTCAGAAGGTGTGGCATCCCCTATGCATAAAATCAGTGACAAAGGGAAGGGGGTATTTCTCTATGAAGGGCAGATGTTATGTCTTAATAGCGGCAGGTTCGGCTATAGTGTAAGGATTAAGCCTCACCATTCCGATATGGTGAGAAAATTCGACCCTGAACTCCCCTTAACCTGGGCATAATTTTTTTAATTATTATTTGACTTATTTCAGCAGATTTTTAGAATAGAAACAGATCATACCAATGCTTACGGCAGTTTTTTACTGCCGTATCTTCATTTTACAGGTATTGAAAAAAGTTTTAATAAATTATTTTAAATATATAGAATATCTGGCTCATTCTGAATTTTTGGGAAAAGTAATAATAATGTTTGTTCCCACATATTCCGGGGACAGGGGGAAAAGCAAAGAAGTACTCCCTTTGTATTCCAAAAATCCGGGATGATCTGAATATTTAAATACAGCAGAAATGGTAATAAGCGGATAATTTTCTTATCAGGTATACCTATGTGTAAGATGGATAAAATGACTAATTCTAAAAAAGAACAGAAGAAAAATATGGAAAAAATAAAAGAATCACTCCAGGTTAAAGCGGGTAATAATAAAGAGATAGAGTTTCTGCTTAAAAGGCTCTAGGAAAAATCAGGCTGTTGAATTTTTCCAGAGCTGGATAGATTGTCTGTAGTAGTCAAATGGGGGGGGACTGGTTTCCAGATTTTTTACCAGTATTTTCCTTGCCCATCTCCGCTCAGTAAGCTCACAGATATCCTTGATGTTTCTCCCTGTGAGGCCAGCGCTTCTGGAAGCAAGGTGAAGACATTCCTCTTCTGTGAGATGTATGGCATAATTGGAAAATATTGATGATATCTCCTCTTCGTTGGGGTAGGGGAATCTGATTATCTGGTCAAACCTGCTTAAAAGTGCGGCGTCAAGATCCTCCATGCGGTTTGTTGCACCGATTGTGATTGTGTTTTCAGCTGAATCGATTCCGTCAATTTTTCTCAGCAGTACAGAAAGAATCCTTCTTGTAGCTTCAAACATATTCTGGTCCCTTGAGCCTGCAAGTGAGTCTATTTCATCAAGAAAGATTACAGCCCCTCCCATAAGCTCGCACATATCAAAAATTTCAGCCAGGTTTTGTGATGACTGCCCATACCACTTGGACATAATAGATTCTATGGGAACGTAAACAAGGGGTATTTCCGAATCTCCGGCTATGATCCTTGCTGCAGTTGTTTTCCCCACACCGGGGGGACCTTCAAAGAGTATTGCTTTCGGCCTGTTGGATTCAAGGGTTCTTCGAGTAAGCCTGGCAATAGCATCATAAATTTCCGGGTTTTGTAAAGGCATTGTTACAGATTCCCTTATTTTACGCTTTGTTTCTTTATATCCTGCAATGTAATCCCAGTCCGGTGTTTCTGATCCGTCCATGACAACAGCCCCGAGTTCCTGCAGCCTTATCTTCGGGTCAAAGGAGCTGTCCATTATTAATGCTCTGATTATCCCGATGCAGGAATTAATCTCCTCCTGCCCCAGGTCACCCTTTTTGGAAATTTCCACGTATGAATTTACTATACTGAAAAAATCAATTTTAAAATTTGCAGTAAGATTTTCCGTATTAAAAATGTTACTGTTAAGTGACTGAAAACCGTAATGCCCTTTTTCGAATGAGGTTATGCGGATATTCTCAATATGTTTCTTAAGTATTGAAAGTGCCTGAATGAGCATGATGTCTGTAAGTGGAGGTACTGTAAATTTTATCCGGGTTACCCCTTTCTGAAATTCAATAGATAGATCGAGAGATTCCCTTGTTTGTACAGGTAAATCAGGAAAGGCGTTTTCTATCTGTTCCTTCATCCTTTCAAAGAAGATAAGGTCTTTACCGGTCATAGCACTGTCCTGTTTCAGATATTGAATATTATTTTTATAACTTTTCTGTTTAATTCAATTCTTTCTGTGTAATCTTTATTCCAGTCGGTTTTCATTATAACAAGATATAGAGTATCTCCCTTCATCCGGCTGAGAGGCACAGGTTCTTTCCCGGAATCAATATCAATAATATTGCTGATTTCTCTTATACAGAGGTATCCCAATTCACCGGGAACAACAGTATTAAACCTGTGGTCGGTTTCGTCTGTATAGTACCAGTAGGCTGGAGCTGATTCGGAAACATATATAACAGACTCCATGTTGAAAAGTTCTTCAGCAATACTGGTGTTCATAAACCCCGGGAGTTCATTGAGGGGATATGCGGATTCAGCTTTTAAGTATGTCCTGTCATTAAGGGATGTGTGAATCAGCACCCCGTCAGGCTGTTTAAAGGTTAACCTGATTGAAAAAGGGGCCCTCCTGAGGCGGTATGTATTGTTTTCAGGTTCAATAACTTCATTGTTCTGAACAATAGTTATATTTATTTCATTCCGGGTTGTATCTTCAATAATAGTGGAAGAAGAGCATCCTGCAATAATTAAAGATAGAATAATTGCAAATAGTTTAGGCATGGTCAGTCGTTCTCCAGGATTACCCTTTTTCAGGGTGTTCTGTTACCTCTTACTGTTTCAACCAGAATCTGTAATGATTTTTTTATAAGAAAAAAGAGGCTCATAATAAAAATAATTCCGGCAAGCGAGTATATAAGAGTATCAATATTAAATGAAATTCCAGGTGTAAAGTTGTCCAGAGTTTTTTGAAAAATATCGTAGTTTAATGTTTTCACAAAAGTAAGGAGTTTCATTATCCCGGTGGACTCTGTCAGTTCTGAAAGGGTTCTGCTTAGTTCATTATATCGATCAAGATTTTCAGTCATAATCGCGCCGCTTGAAACAAAATCGCTGATTTCCGATTTCATATGAATCGAAATATACTCTTCAATGGTTTTGCTGTTCCTGGCTGCAGCTTCGCTGTATTTTCTTATGATCCTCTCCAGCTCATCAACATGTCCCCCCATCCTCTGCTGATACTGAACAATGAAAGAGGGGAACTGAGCGAAAATGAGAGCACCAGCAGCTGCAAGGGCCCGGTCAAGGAGAAAGAGTAAAAATCTGAATGGGGCAGTTAATACCTTAATAAGCTTATCTTTCATTTTATTCGTGCTGTTTAACAATATCAGAATTCATAACGCAGGTGGCAAGGATCCCACCCCTGATGTTATATACAGTTTTTACTGAGAGAAATTTCGCCTCCAGTGATTTTTCAAGATCTCTGTATATCCTGTCAGTAACGCTCTCCTGGTATATCCCCACATTTCTGAAGGATGTAAAATAGTATTTAAGAGATTTAAGCTCAACGATTTTTTTATCCGGTATGTACTCTATTTCGATTTTCGAAATATCGGGGAGTCCTGAAAATGGGCAGACTGCGCTGAACTCCTCTGTTTCATATTTAATTCTCTGGGGATTCCCGGTATATTCAAATGTCTCAAGAAAATCTGTCTGTATATGTGATTCATCATCAAAGCTGAATGTTTTCCCCTCTGGAATGGCCATAAATTAATTCTACCTCTTTTCAGTATTTATTCCTGAACTTATTATTATTAAAAAATGCTCTACTATCCGGGGCTCTCCAAAAAGTAATTTCTTTGTCATACCGGCTGTAGCGTAGCGTAATGCCGGTATCTCTTAGGCCTGATTTAATCAGGAGATTCCGGTATTTGCAATAATTGAAGTTGCAAAACCGGAATGACAAATCCCCGAAAATCTGACTTTTGAGACAGCCCCGGATATAAAATTGTCAATTTTTACACTAAAATATATTTTCAGGAATTAACATTGACCTCTGTCAATAATATAAGTATTGATTTGCGGACTTTAAAGTATATCCGTTAAAAACCGGGTAAAAGTCAAGAAAAAACAGCGCTCCTTGGTCCGGTTACCTCAAATTCTGCTGAACATTCAGGGCAGATATGGGAACCTTTCTCTTTTACACGTATGAGGTTGGAGCATTCTACGCATTTAATTACAAATGCTTCAAAGTGCGGTTTTAACTCTTCAGTACTGACAATGTCCGGGGTTTCATCAATAAAAAGAGGACTAATCCTTTCAGGCCCTTTTGAGGGTGTGGAAACTTCTGGTGACTCCCGGGGGAGGTCTCTTTTCAGCTCAATCCGTCTGTCAAGAATTTTCAGGGCTTCGGCCCGGTCCGGTGATGTTTTAAATACTTCCAGAAATCCCAGGAGGCGGAAAAGTGTTTCTGTTTCATGGGAAAGGGATGTTAAAATCAGAGAACCGTTTTTTTCAGAAATAATTTTCTGAACAAGGAGCATAACACCTATCCCCTCGGAACTGAGAAAACTGATTTTTGATGCGTCGAGAATTATCTGGATAATATTATTATTAAGAAGTCTGTTAATATACTCCTCAAAATCGGAGCTGGTCTCACTGTTGAGCGGCCCTTCTATCTCTATGATTACGGCTGAACCGTCAATTATTTCAGTGTGATTAATAAAAAACATGTTTATTTCTCCTTTCTTACCGGAATGGCATCAGGGATTTTTTTGTTCCATATTACGGCTTCATCCACTACAACTGAAGCAATAGTTTTTAAACTGCCGGAACTGCTGTTACTTTTTTCTTTTACAGATGAAGCGGGTTCATCTTCAAGCTCCCCAAGGAGTTCAATGGTAATGTACTCTTCATCATCTTCTGCAGGGTCCGGGAAATCAAAACTGCGGCCGGAACCTTCATCAGCTAAGGGGGTAATATCCTGCTGAAGGGATAAATCGATTTCGTCATACAGAGTCTGTTCAATATCATCTCCAGATTCCGGTATGGGGGAACGGTGTATATCATCATCACCTTCAAGTGATATTTCAATATCATCTTCCAAAAGTATATCCTCCGGCATGTCCTCACCGGTGTGATCTTCTTTAATGGAACCGGGAGTTTTTCTGAAACGTATCATAATAATAAATGCTATGGCAAGGGCTATGGCAAATGAAGCAGCAGCAGAAATAAGGAGTGAATGCTTTATCTTTTCCAGGGTTGTGTTGATTAAATTGTATATTCTCCCCTTTTCCACAATGAAGTTGACCGAGCCTATTGCTTTATTTTTATGAAAAACAGCTTTTGTGAAAATCCACCCGGAAGAGTTGATATCCGGGTAGAGATATTTCTGTATCAGGTCCCTTTCGCTCCGGTTAAAGGGGATTTTTTTAGCTATGATGTTGTAGTTTGAAAAGAGGAGATCCCTGCTCCCCGATTTTACAGGCTGAAGAATCATTTCCAGGTTATATGACATCTCATCATTGGCTATGTTCCCTTTAAGGCGCTTTTCTGTGGTGGTGTTGGAGTGAACAATAAGTGTGCCGTTTTGAAGCACAAAAAATGCCTCATCTATGGTATTTTCTTCAATCTTTTCTCTGAAAAGTGATTTTAAAGAGGAATAATTTTTTGTTCTGTAGCTCAATTCAGCCACACTTGCGAATGCTTCAGCCATGGTTTTTGAGTAATTTACTGTGTATTTTTCGATTTCCGCAATGCTCCCTTTTGCACTGGAGTAGAAATATGCAAAAATGCCGCCGGATGCAGCAGCCACTTCAATGATGAATATAAGTAGAAAAATAGCTGTGGGGAATGAAGTCTTACCCCTTGAGGTTTTTCTGTATCGGCTCATTTTAAATCGATTCCTGTTAAGTATTTATTATGATACACAAATCAAGTAATATGCCAGTAATTATTCCTTAGCCGGAAAAATAGATTTTTAAACCGGAAGTCTAAGGAACAGATACTGCTGTAATAATCCCTGAATTTATATTTGAAATAAAATGCTCCAGTATCCCTGCCGCCGAAGGGGGCGGGGATATTGAAAACAGTATTGTTGCACTAAAAGATATATTCAGGAATAATTACTGATAATCCTTATATTTTATTGTCGGTAATGATTTCAATTAGATTGATAAAAAAAGGGTAAGCAGAACTGTTCAAAAGCGGGTTCTACGGGGATTGACTGCCGGGGGATATGAAGATTTATAATATCCGGAATTTTCTTCTTGCCAGAGTCTATGGTGATAAATTCTCATGATTAATTATGAATGAAATAGAATTTGAAGAATCACTTAATCTTGATAACCCGGTTTATATAGATGTGCGTTCCCCCGGGGAATTTGAAGAGGATCATATCCCCGGCGCGATAAATCTCCCTATTTTCGATAATGAGGAGAGGAGGGAGATCGGCACAATTTATAAGTTAATCGGCAGGGGTGAGGCAGTATTGCGGGGGACAGAAATAGGGGGCAGGCGGATTGGAGATATTATTAATGCTCTTTCTGAGCTGCAGGGATGTGATATAGTTATAAGCTGTGCCAGGGGGGGGATGAGATCAGGGGCAGTAGTTTCGCTGCTCAACTCTCTGGGGATAAAAACATACAAGCTTAAAGATGGCTATAAATCGTACCGCAGGTATGTTATGAATATACTTAATAGTACTGTGATAAAGCCCCCGGTTTTTATCCTGCAGGGGCTTACAGGTGCAGGGAAAACTGAAATTATAAAGTTCATCAGTAATTCTATTGATATTGAAGGGCTTGCGGGTCATAGAAGTTCTGTTTTCGGCGCCATAGGACTTAAGCAGAGCAGTCAGAAATCCTTTGAAACAGGGTTCTGCCGCGATATTGTAAGGCTTGGCAATGCGCCCTATATTGTGATTGAGGGGGAGTCCAGGAAAGTGGGGAACCTGCATATTCCGGATAATATTTTTAAGCAGATGCGGAAATCCCCGGCAATATACGTTGATACCCCCATGAAGAGGCGGGTAGAAATAATAAAAAATGAGTATGACCGGTTTCATGAACATGAAAGGGTTATTGAGATAGTAAATTCCTTGAAGTATAAAATGCCATCTGCAAAAATAGAAAAACTTATTTCTCTGTATAAGGCTGGAATGGTGGATGATTTTATAGAAATGCTCCTCAGTGACTACTACGACTCCCTATACGGGCATACTCTTAAAAAGATGAATTATATAGCTGTTGTAAAGAATGATGATTCTGCAGCGGCTTCTGCATCAATAATCTCAATTATTGAAAATTATATTTCCAGTCCTGATCTCTCTTAATCCCTTAATCATGAAAATCATGGTTCGTTGTTTGAGGGGGTAAAGAGTTTTCTACTTAACAGAAAATTGCAGATGCCGGGTTTTTGCCGATAGAGATTCTTTATATCTATTTTGTTAGATATAGTAATTTATTCCGGTAGAAGCAGCTTTATCGGGGATTGTTTTTTATGAAATTTTTTTTATCATTAACTGGTTCCTAAAGGGGGTGGTTTTGCGACCACCCCCTTTAAAACCCCCGCGCACTGCCTCAGGCGCCGGCAGAGGCTTACGCGCAGATCGTTCCGCGCATTCCTTCGGAATGACTGCGTAAGGGCTGCGCTTGTTTGGTGTCCGCCTTTGGCGGATTTTTGACTTACTTTCTGTGGTGAAATAATCTAAAGCTTACATTTAGGTTGCAGGCATGGACCGGTTCCCGAGCGGACTTGTGATGAGCGGAGCCGAATCAGTCGAGGGATGGTTCCCTTTGTGTGTGTGCAGGAATTTTTATGTATTATTTATTTTTTAGAGTAAATTCCTGCTGCTGCATCGGCCCCCTTATTAAGGGGGCCGCATGAATCGCATGCGGGGGGATTGAATAGTCCCTGCATCAACAAACGTGTAGGTCACTATTTGTCACAGGTCCTGTGATATATTGCACTGTGATAATTAGTGTGTTTAATCGTTGACATTGTTTTAACCGGGACATTATTTATGCGAGCAGAAATCTTTGAACCATGATTACGGGGATTGAAGGATTTTCATGATTGTGTGTGAGTGAATGTATAGTAAATCCTGTTAATCTCTTAATCATGCAAATCACGGTTCGTAGTTTGAGGGGGTAAAGAGTTTTCTACTTAACAGAAAATTGCAGATGCCGGGTTTTTGCCGATAGAGATTCTTTATATCTATTTTATTAGATATAGTAATTTATTCCGGTAGAAGCCGCTTTATCGGGGATTGTTTTTTATGAAATTTTTTTTATCATTAACTGGTTCATAAAGGGGGTGGTTTTGCGACCACCCTCTTTAAAACCCCCGCGCACTGCCTCAGGCGCCGGCAGAGGCTTACGCGCAGATCGTTACGCGCATTCCTGCGGAATGACTGCGTAAGGGCTGCGCTTGTTAGGTGTCCGCCTTTGGCGGATTTTTGACGTACTCTCTGTAGTGAAATAATCTAAAGCTTACATTTGCGCTGCGGGCATGGGGCTCCAGCCCCCTTTGTGTGTGTGCAGGAATTTAACGTAGAAAGGGGATTGCATGCCCTCACCCCCTAGCCCCCTCTCCCATATTCATTCAGAAGATTCATGACGGGAGAGGGGGGAAGTTTCCAGGGCTGTCTTCGGGGAACATACGTGTAGGTCACTATTTGTCACAGGTGCTGTGGTATATTGAACTGTGATTTTTTACCGGAAACGCCAGGGTGGGAAGTGACTTCCTATGCTTAAATTTTCTGTGCGGATTTACTGTTATGTTTATTACTACAGGATGTTTTACATCATATTAAGGGTTTCCCTTACATGAATTAGTGTGTTTAATCGTTGACATTGTTTTAATGCAGGGTATAATAATTTTTATAAAAAAATGATTAGGTGGAAATTTCCGGGGCGAGATCTGCGGCGGGAGTGTTTTGTCCGGCGTGTATGTGGTTTTGCGAAAAATGAAGTCAGCAGAATGGGCCTGATATACTTAAATAATCAAATCGGAGGAAAGTATGAGTATTAAAGGTATATATTGGGGTTCTCCGAAGATAAATGATTATGATATAATTTTAGATTACTTTTCAAATACTAAAATTCATTCTACGAGAACATCCTCCGTTCCACTTGCGCAGTACTGGCAAGAAAGTTCAAAAATACTTGCTGAGCTCGAGAAGAATCTGGGTTTTAAAATAAATAATGCAGAGTTGTGTTTTGAGTATCCTACTAAATCGTATGGTTCAAACAGGGCTTCGATGACTGACCTTATGATAATTAGCGATAATTTGAAAATTGCGGTTGAAGCGAAATATACTGAGTACGCTAAAGGGGATTATGAAACCATATCCAAATGGCTGGAGTCAGGCAGTAAACCGGAAAACAGGGTAAAAGTGTTGAAGCATTGGAAGGATATGATAAAATCTTTTGCTGATTTTAAAGAAGATGAAATTAATAGTATACCCTATCAATTGCTACATAGAACAGCCTCAGCCTGTTGTGAAAATAATGGCCGTGCGGTTGTTTTATATCAGATATTTTATGACACCTCTACAGATTCAAAGCTGGATAAATTTATTAAAGAATTAGAGAGTGCCAGAAGTATTATTAAACCAAAGGAGAACCTTCATTTTATTATTAATAAAATTGAAGTTAAAGATATTAATGATGAAGTGAAAGAAAAGGATTTTAAAAAAGAAGAAGTTTTTCAGTTTATGAAGAGAAGTAAAGCTTACTATTTCGGCAAGTCTGAATTTATAAGGTATGACTGATTATGGAATATAAAGTTTTAGATTTGATTCCGGATCAAAAACAATGTGAATTTATATTTCTTCTTGAGTCACCTCATAAGGATGAAATAAAAAATAATTGTCCTCTTGCCGGCAGTTCGGGAAAGGGAGTAAGTAAAATATTAAATAAAATTGACAGGAATATAAAGCCTGACGTTCCATTTGGTTTATATCTCAAAGAGACTAATGATGTACGCTTTGGTATTATGAACTGCTCGTTAAACCCTATGCAAATGTCAGCTTATCCTGATGAAATGCAAAATAACAAAAATTTATTTGTGATAAATCGTATAAGAAATAATCCAAAAACCAGGTCAGATCACAGATTGCTGCAGGAAGATAGAGAGCAACATAAAAAAATGCTTGTTGATCTTAAAGAACGTTTAACCGCAATAATTCAAGAAAACTCACAATTTAAAATAATCGCTTGCGGGTTGTTAGCCAGAAATTTTATTGAAGAATTGTCGATTCTCCCGGAACACAGAATCTGCAGAGTACCACATCCTTCATTTAATCAGTGGAGAATGGACAATAATGAAGTAGTAACTATGACAAATCTAATAAAATCCAGGATATAATGGTAAAGCAATGACAGAGAGTAATCCAGTACTCAACAACCCATACGAAGAACCTGCGCTGCATTATGCGACCAGCGAATCTGGAGAACTTGATTATTCAAATATCCAGAAGGGTCGGAGAATCTTTACTCCAGATATAAATGTAATCCCTATTAAGCAGGGTGATCAAAAGGATATTTTTACTATAAATGATTTTGAAGAGGAGTATGGTACACTTGTAGTAAATCTTATAAGAAAGGAAATGAAAAAGTGGAGGGATGAGAACTACCTCAACACCACCCGCGTTACAAGGGAACTGCTGAATTACTGGTTTAATAATTCTGAAAGGCATGCAACAAAAAAATTATTTTTTGCCCAGAGGGAGGCCATTGAAACAGCAATATGGCTTAATGAAGTTGCCGATAAATCGAACTCCGGTCAGCATATACTTAATGAAATAAATAAAGCCCAGCGTGAAGTGAGCAGTGAACATTGCCAGCAGTTGCCCCGTATTGCTTTTAAGATGGCAACAGGTGCAGGGAAAACGGTAGTTATGGGTGCTTTAATTGTTTATCACTTTTTTAACAGGCAGGAGTATAGAAGTGATACCCGTTTTGCAGATTATTTTTTAATCGTTGCACCAGGTATAACAATTAAGGACAGGCTTAATGTTCTGAAGGTTGATAAAAAAAGTAAAATAAGGGGAAACAGAACCGATTACTATGCAGTGCGCGATCTTGTCCCCCCTGCTCTTGATTATATGATTGAGCAGATTAATTCCAGACTTGTAATTACCAATTATCATCAGTTTGAACCGCGCACACTACAGGGGAATAAAAGAAGCCCAATGGATGGCAAAATTACAGGCTTTGATTCTAATGGTAAACCGATAAAGCAGGAGGCTAAAGAGGATTACAACCAGGTCATTAAACGGGTAATGAGAAATTTTAAGCAGGGTACACGCCTTTTAATTTTAAATGATGAAGCACATCATTGCTATCTTCCTAAGTCTAAAGAAAAAACTCCGGATACTGAAGCTGATGAAAATGCCCGTGCTGCTGTGTGGTTTACCGGCATATCTGAAATAAGTAAAAGATTTAAGCTTGCCGGTGTTTATGATTTATCCGCTACACCTTATTATCTGCAGGGTTCGGGTTATCAGGCATATACTCTTTTCGGCTGGGTAGTTTCTGATTTCGGACTTATTGAGGCTATTGAATCGGGTCTTGTAAAAATACCATTTCTTCCGGAAAGTGATAATACACAGGCTCTTGATATGCCTGTTTTACGTAATCTTTATGATCATGTCAGAGACGATCTTCCGCGGAAAGGGAAGAGACGTAAGAAGCATGATGCAAAACAGGAAGGGCATACTTATACTGAAGAGCCTCCTCAGCTTCCGGTAATCGTTAAAGGGGCTCTTGATCAGTTTTATAACCATTATGTGGAATACAGCAGTAATATCCGCAAAAAGGGGGAAGAGAGTGTAAATCTTTTCACCAGGCCCCCTGTGTTTATAATAGTCTGCAACAATACCTCTGTATCCAAGGAGGTTTATAAGTTTATAGCCGGATATGAATATAGTGATGAAAATGGTGAAAGCTATGTAATGGCAGGTAATTATGATCTTTTCAGTAATTATGATCAGTATAATAAACTTAAAAAAAAAGCTCCTACACTTATTATCGATTCGGATGCACTTGAAGATGGTGATCAGATTAATGACGAGTTTAAGACAATATTCGCCTCAGAGATTGAAGAATTTAAGCGTGAGTATGCATCTATATACGGACAGGGTTCGGCGGAAAAAATAACAGATGCGGAAATTCTTAGGGAAGTAGTAAACACAGTGGGGCAGCCGGGCAAGCTTGGCGGGCATATACGCTGTGTTGTTTCTGTGTCCATGCTTACAGAGGGTTGGGATGCTAATACTGTAACCCATATTATGGGGCTAAGAGCTTTTGGCAGCCAATTGCTTTGCGAACAGGTTGCGGGGCGTGCACTCCGGAGAATGAACTATAATCTGCAGGGGTATGATAAAGAGGGGAACCCCACAGAAGACGGCAGAAAAATTGCAACATGGAAATTCCCGCCGGAGTATGCCCATATAATTGGTGTGCCTTTTAAATTTTTCAAAGGTGGAAGCACCCAGCCTGTTGATCCGCCGGATTATACCAAAATTCAGGCAATACCGGATAGGGAAAGTGAATTTGAAATTACATTCCCCAATGTAACAGGCTACAGGATTGAATACCAGGAGGATGAGATCAAATACGATTTCAGTGATCTGGAAAATTATGAACTCGATTTTTCAAAATTCCCTCTTGAAACAGAAATGGGGAGCGCCTTTTCTCCTGATGTTGAAAAACTTAAAATAAAATCAGTACTGGAAAAAAGAGAACAGGAGATGCATTACCTTATTACAAGGGCTTTGCTCAGGTTCCATTTCTCTGATGATGACAATAATCCGCAGATACAGAAATTTAACCGTTTAAAGGAAATAGTGAAGGTCTGGTATGACTCGAAGGTGAAGCTGCTCAATGTTGCTGATCCTGAATATAAAAAGCTTCTTTATTTTGATGATCCAAAGAAAATTGCAGACCATATAGCTCGCGGAATTAATACACATATAAATACATCGGAGTTTATTAAACCTGTATTTAATTACTACAACCGGTTTGGAAGTTCAAAATATGTAAATGGCCTTACATCAAAAGAGGTTTACCAGGGGAGAAAGAGCCATGTGAATTATGTGGCAATGGATTCCGGATGGGAGGGGATCTGCGCAAAGACACTTGATGAGCTTGATAATGTGGTCTGTTATGTAAAGAATCAGTTCCTCGGTTTTGCAATACCCTATATAAAGGATGGCAGGGACAGGGAGTATTTTACAGACTTTATCGCAAGAGTGAAAAAGAGTGATGGTTCAATTGTAAACCTGATGATCGAGATATCGGGCATGAACAAAGACAAGGTGGAGAAAAGGTGGTATGTTGAAAACCGCTGGATACCGGCTGTTAATTCACTTTGTGATAAGTTTAATTATGATACATGGCATTTCATTGAGATCGCAAATGATATACGTGATATAAAAAACCAGCTTACAGATAAAATCGGGAGCCTTTAGCCCCCTATCCCCCAAAGGGGGCATGGTAAATGACAGAGTGCGAAGAAACGAGTAGGAGATAAATTCTCATGAACGAAAAGATTGAATCAATAAAACATAAAGATAAAAGGGTGCATATCCCTTCACGTGAAGAGGCGGGTTTTGAAAACGCCAGTGAAAAGGTGACAAAGGGGAACAATAATGCGGAAATTCCGAAGAACCCGGTTGTGCACAGAGGGCAGGACCCTGAACTTTTCTGGATGAACAAGTATGGCGCAGATGACAGGGATGACATTCTGAAGTTTGATATTCGATCTCTTTACAGGCATGAGCATATAGCGCCGGAGCAGATTATAAAGGGTTTGTATAGTGTTACTGTTGAAGATAAAAATCCTGATCAGCTTGATCTCTTTGAATCGCCAAATGAACTTTTCGGTAATGCCCTTGACCATGACGAGCTTGATAAAGTTAGCGAATACTACAAACACCATGATGGATGGACAAACAGGCTTATACAGGGTGACAGCCTTCTTGTAATGGGATCGCTCCTTGAGCGTGAAGGGATGGCAGGGCAGGTGCAGTGTATATACATAGACCCGCCGTATGGGATTAAGTATAACTCGAATTGGCAAATGAAGATAAATGATCGTGATGTAAAAGATGGTAATGATGATCATGTGAGTAGTGAGCCTGAGATGATAAAAGCTTTTCGTGATACATGGGAGCTTGGCATTCACAGTTATCTCAGCTATCTGCGTGACAGGTTGATTGTTGCAAGAGAATTGCTTGCTGAAAGTGGCAGCTGTTTCGTTCAGATAAGCGATGAAAATGTCCATCTTGTAAGATGCTTGATGGATGAGGTTTTTGGGAGTGAAAATTTTTGTAGTTTAATAGGTTTCCAAAAAACAGGAGGTTTTGCGCCGACTCTTTTATCCTCTGTTTATGATTTTATTATATGGTATCACTACTGTCCCATACATTTTAGAAGCCTAAATCCAATTGGACATCAGGCAGTTTCATTTTCTTTTTCAGGTGTCTAACTTTATTTTTAAGTAGCTCCATAATATTTCGAGAAGAAAAAATAT
>Ga0334882_1000677_pt1 | contig 49912 bp, 38 predicted proteins | sample GraSluR1_MG_5_FD_207226 | JGI IMG/M metagenome (GOLD analysis project Ga0334882, IMG submission 207226) | Sludge microbial communities from methane-producing bioreactor in Wageningen University, Netherlands - Granular Sludge_15_04-R1 | ecosystem: Engineered > Bioreactor > Anaerobic >... | reverse complement strand
ATTCTTGTTATGGGAGTGAAGTATTCAAACACTAACAATAGCTAACCAATGATATTAAAAGCATTTCGAATTAAGAATTACCGAAGTATTATTGATACGGGTTGGAACAACCTCTCACCCGATAATGTTACCGCACTTATAGGTCAGAACGAGAGCGGAAAAACCTCGGTTTTGGAAGCACTGAAAAGTTTTTACGATGGAGTTATTTCAGATGACATACTTCGAAGCGACCTTTCTATGCCAGAGGTAAGTTGTGTTTTTGAATTGGAGAATGAGAGTGAATTTCCAATTCACAGCAAAATATTTCCTGAGGGTGTCCTCGATAAAATACACGAAACCGGTGAAGTAACCCTTACCAGAAATTGGCAGGATCTTCAAAGTAGCAAATTAGCCCTAAACGGGGAGGATATTATCAACCTCTACAGGGATTTTGATAGCTACTGGGATAAGTTGGATAAGGTTGTAAGCGATACCCAGAAAATCTTTTCAGAGAAGAGCAAGGCTCTTGCTGAAGAAGTGGAGTCTCTCGATCAGCTTTTGGCCAAGAATAAAATATCATTAGAGTCACTTGTCGCTAAAACGGTTGATATTGAACGACAAATGCGAAAGTTGTCCGATGATTCCAAGAAGGAACTTTTGGAGAAGGAAACCTCGTTGATTGGAGTTGAAGTATCAAAGGTTGAGCAGCAAATTGAAAAAACGAAAAATGAACAGAAAGCAATTCACGATGCTTTATCCACAGCCAATAGGATTCTGGGTATTTCCAATGCCTGTTCCGAGCTTATGGAAAAAGTAGACAGGGCATCTCAGCGAGTCGAATATGCATACAGTGATATGATGGCTGAGGAGAAAAAAATAGAAACCGTACGTAGCAGCAGGGAACAAAGGGGCATTGCTAAAAAGTTAGAGCAGTATAAAGCTCTTTATATTCAATCAACTGGCGATTATGAGGTTTTAAAAAGAGAACTGAAATTGCAGCAGTTCGAATTGAAACACCTGTGCGATGGCAAGGACGAATTCGAAGCAAAGCGACTTGCCGAAAATGATTTCAACCATTTCGATAGGGTTTGTTCACGCGAGGATGCTGCTCTTATTTTCTTCGATAACATTCCCCATTTCGAATTGTTCGAGGATTTTTCGTCGTTGCTTCCTAACAAGATCGATCTGGAAGATCTTTTCCATGAACATACATTAGCCGAAGGTTATAAGGCTGTAAAAAACTTTTTGGTTATTGCTGGTCTCGAACCTCATTTCTTCACCCAGACAAACAATCGTATCCTTAAGCAGAAGATTGAGAATCTCAATAACGAACTCACTGTCAATTTTCAGGATTACTGGGGACAATGTATTGGGAAGACTAACAAAATTCAGATTGCTTTTGAACTGGAACACTATGACTTTCAAAATCCCGAGAAGATGGGTAAACCTTACCTTGAGTTTTGGATAAAGGATGAGCAGGAGCGTTTGTACCCTAAACAGAGAAGTAGAGGAGTTAGATGGTTCCTTTCGTTTTACCTTGAGTTAAAAGCCTCTGCAAGGAAGTATGGAGGGAAAAACAGAGTTCTGCTTATTGACGAACCCGGGCTAAGCCTTCACGCTCGTGCGCAGGAGGATGTTCTTAAGGTTTTTGATGACATTAGGGATAAGCTACAGGTGGTTTACACTACCCACTCTCCAAATCTTATAGATATAACAAAGCTTTTCAGAATTTTGGCAGTTCAACGTTCGCACGATATGGATAATAGCGAAACGGTGATTTTTGATGCAAACTCCCTTCATTCGGCAGCAAAAGACACTCTCTTTCCCATTTACGCCCTAATGGGCGTACAGTTATCCGAAAATCATTTTATAAAGCAAAAGAATAATTTACTGGTTGAGGATATTGCAACCTACTACTACCTCTCGGCAATGCTTCCAATATCGGGGTTTAAAAAGGGGGTATCAATTATCCCGGCCACCGGAGGACAGTCGCTCAATCTTCTATCCAACCTAATGCTGGGTTGGGGGCTCGATTATAGCATATTGGTTTTTGGTAATGACCATGTAGATAATCAGATTGAAGAGCTGAAAAAGATCCTTGAACCGCTCGAAAAACCAGAAAATGATAGAATTGTACATCTGAATAGTTTTTCTATGATTGAGGATATGTTCTCCACCCTCGATTTTAAAAAGCATATTATCAATCAGCGCATTGGAATAACAGAGTCTAATGGTGAGTTTATACATGATAATAACATGTCGCGCGTGGTATTGGCCAACTCCCTGGCACAAAAAGTAAAAAGTAACGTTTTAAAGTTTAACGATTTTGATGATGAAACTAAGTCGAACTTCAAAATGCTGACACAGAAATTAGATGATTTATTGCCCTGATTACTCCATTATTAAAAACATGTCTTAACCTTAACCTTAACCTTAACCTTAACCTTAACCTTAACCTCAACCTCAACCTCAACCTCAACCTATGACTTACAAGATACTTAACCTTTTTATGTTTGTCGTAATGGTTTTTATGAACTATCTGGCAAACGCATTGCCCATCAATGGCAAAACCACTGGGCAACTTTCCGGGCAGTACCCAAACCTTTTTGTGCCCGCAGGTATTACATTTTCCATTTGGGGTGTCATATACCTGATACTTTTGGTTTTTATTATCCTGCAGTTCCGTGAGTCCAATAGGGAGGTGGTTCAGCATATAGGCTGGATTTTTGCCCTTAGCTGCGCCTTTAATGGGCTTTGGATAGTGGCATGGCACTACGAATCCTTGCCCGCCTCATTGTTGCTAATGCTAGGGCTACTGGCTGCGCTGATTATCATTAACTATAGGTTACAACCCCTATCTATAGGTATAACCAAAGCAGCTTTTGGCATCTACCTTGGGTGGATTTGCATTGCTACCATAGCCAATGTAACAGCTTTGCTGGTTTATATTGGCTGGGGAGGCTGGGGTTTAAACCCCCTAACATGGACAATCATCTTGATAACCATTGGCGTTATTATTACTTCCTTAACATTGGTAAGGTTAAACAATCCTTACATTGGATTGGCTGTGGCTTGGGCATTTCTTGGAATTGTCCTAAAACGACAGGCCGATTACCAGTCAATTGTGGTTGCTGCCATTATTGGGATTGCCGTAGTGGGTTTGTTTACCGTTGTGATGTTTGTTAAAGGGAAGTTACCATTCGCTCCTTAGCCTGCAATCTGCATAACTAATCGTGTGGGAGCGAGGAGGGTATGCATGTACTTAAGATTTAAAATTTGTTAGAATAGAGTCGGTAGAGAAGGGATTGATTAGCTACACACAGGCAAGCAAACTCCACTTATAATTCCTCCTTTCGGTGTTTTTTAAGTTTATGTATTGAAAAACGAGAAGACCAGCCTTTTGGACTGGTCTTCTCAGTGACTCCGGAGGGATTAGTTCGCTTCACGCAGGCAGGCGCTCAGCCCGCTCATGATCCCTCCACTCTATTCTTGTTAGGTTTATTTGTCGAAAAATGAAAAGACCAGCCTTTTCGACTGGTCTTCCCTGTGACCCCGGAGGGATTCAAACCCCCAACCTCCTGATCCGTAGTCAGGTGCTCTATTCAGTTAAGCTACGGAGTCGTATTGGCTGTTTGTGCCAATGATGATTTAGTTCTTTTCAATCTTAACGATCTTTTCCTTAATTCTGGCTTTCTTGCCAGTGAGTTTCCTTAGGTAGAATATTCTTGCACGGCGAACTTTTCCAGCTTTATTGAGTTCAATCTTATCAATAAAGGGTGAAAAAATGGGGAATATCCTTTCAACTCCTACACCGCTGGAAATTTTCCGAACGGTGAAAGTTTCGGTGGAACCGGTTCCCTTTCGCTGAATTACCACACCCCTAAAGTTCTGAATACGCTCCTTGTTTCCTTCCTTAATCTTGTAATGAACGGTAACTGTATCACCACTCTTAAATTGAGGAAACTCCTGGGGTACATCAAAAGCCTTCTCGGCAACTTTTACTAGATCCATTGTTTCAAATTGTTAAGTGTTCCAAGCACGTAATATTGCTGACTCTTATGTTCTTGCAAGAGATTCCGTGCAAAAATGTGCCCGCAAAAGTATAAAAAAATTGATTAATAAAATATTTTATTTAAAAAAAACTGCCCCTTAGGGCAGCTTTTCTTTTAATGATTATCCCCTTCAGGAACCAGAAGTTTATCACCGGTTGCATCTATAACCTGTTTCTTCCACCAGTCGGGGTACTGTGGGTTGCCAACCCTTGCAGGGGCAGCATGGTATTCGTTCCACTTAAAAACGCCATTGGTTTCCTGTTTGATGTTTCCATCGATATACTTCACCAACAGGAATTCAAAAAGCTTTTGCCAACGTGCCACAAGTACATTGGCTGTGTTCACCGAGTAGTTGGTTAGGAAGGCTATAGCTTCGTCGGGATTGGTTTTATGTATTTCCAAAGCAGCTTTATCAACTACAGGTGTCATCTGTGCATAGTAGTCTTCCATTTCTTTTTGCACCTTGCGGATATCAGCACTCATTACATCGTACCGCAGATAGGCAAAGTTTGTCACTTTATTGAAAACCCAGAAAGCAGCATCAGTAGAGTAAGTTAAGATGTCACCATTGCCCTTGGCAAAAGTTTCGGGAACACGGGTTATGCCACAGTAAACAGGCGTGTAAACTGAAGTTCCGGCATCGTCAACGCCAAACCAGATAATTCCACCAATGGGGTTTGGAAGCCAATTACGGCTTTGGGTTACAAACGAGAAACCGGTTTGTTGGGTAACGGTAGCACGCTCGTTGACATAGGTTTTGTCCTCGTATTTCCAAGTTAAAGGGCGCCAGCGGTATGGTAGTCCATGGGGACCTGCTCCCGGATCTTTGCTCATATCCAATTCAGTGCCTTGCAGGTAATCGCGCATGAAGTGCATCAAATCCTGAGCCGATAGCTTGCGTTCGGGCTTGATCCATAATGGCATGCGGTTAGCCATATCGTGTCCCTTGGCATACTCAAAATGATTCCACATGCTTTTGTCGATCTCCTTAAAGAATGACCAAACCCTGATCTCACAGAATCGGGCTGAGCCAAAATCGAGAGGTGCATAGGTGTCGGAGAAGCTGAAGTCGGAGCCATCGCCCGAGTACCATCCCTTTTTGCGGGCAAAATCAACCACATCGTGTGCGTAAACGACAGTAACATCTTGATTGAAAATTTTATCAAGATTCTTTGAGCTTATGGATTTTTTTCCATCTTCTTTGGGGAAAGTTGTTATGCGGGCATGATTGGCGTGTGCACTTACGTAGCCATCGGGAATAAGCTTGGCAACCCAAACAGCCCCTTTATTGGCATTGTAAGTTTTCTTAGTTTTTTTGTCGGTTTTCAGATCGGTGCCCTTGCCAATCAACTCCATGATCCAAACCTCGTTTGGGTCGGCTATGGAGAACGACTCTCCGCTGCTGTAGTAGCCATGTTCGGCAACCAGTTCGCCCATGATCTTAATGGCTTCACGGGCCGTTTTGGCACGCTGAAGGGTAAAGTAAATAAGACTGCCATAATCAATAATGCCGGTGGTGTCCACCAGCTCGTCCCTGCCACCGTAGGTGGTTTCGCCAATGGCAACTTGATATTCATTTATGTTACCAACCACATTGTATGTTTGTAGTACTTGCGGAATTATTCCGAGGAATTTCCCTGTATCCCACTCGTAAACCTTAAGCATTGTTCCTGGAGCATAGGTTGCCGCTGGCCAATGGTACAGTTCCCCGTAAAGGTAGTGCGAGTCTGCTGCATAGGTGATCATCGTTGATCCATCTGTGGAGGCACCCTTTGTGACCAGGAAGTTAGTACAGGCTTGTGTTTTGGTCGATAGGGTTAATGCCGCTAACATAAAGCCAAAACATAGAGGTCTGATCATTTTTTTCATTTTAAACGATTTTTGAAGTTTACAATTGGACAAAAATAGAAAAAAAGGTTTAAGGGGCAAGTTTTTGATAATTTTGCCAAGAACATAAAATCAACCAATCAACCAATCATTTGTCACCCTGAGCTGCGATGCCCTGAGCCTGCCGAAGGGTCGAAGGGCAATCAATCAATCCCTTCTCTTAATTCTCTATGTTTAAAATAAGATAATTGGGTTTTTTTCTAGTAGTATTGATCTTTTTCCTAGATACTTGAATCTTCTAGTAAAAAACACTTCCTCCAACTGAACTTTCTTTGGCTCCCGTGGCAGAGGCAATGCAGGATGGAATTTTTAGCTGATGCAGGACAGCAAGGAATCCAAAAATTAGCGCTTCCTTGAAATCAACCAGATCAGGTGATGGGATGATGATCTGATTTTTTGTTTTACTCCTGATCAGCTCCATCAGAAAATCATTCTTAGCACCACCACCGGTTACCAGCACTTTTTCGTTTTCGCAGTTCGAAAATGCTCGGGATATTTGAAACGATATATGTTCGTAAACGGTTCGAAATTTATTTTCAATGGAGATTTCTTTTGTATTTACCAAAGGTAAAAACTCTCTGGTAAGCCATTCTTTTCCAAGTGATTTTGCTCCATTTTGCTGGTAGTAGGGTAGGCTGTTCAGCTTATCAAGGAGTTTTTGATCAATGCTACCCTTTCTTCCCATTTGTCCCTTCTCATCGTATTCTATACCCAATTCTCCCGAGAGATGGTTGAGGACAATATTAACGGGGCAAATATCGAAGGCCACCCTTTGATTCGATTTTTTGAACGAGATATTGGAGAAACCGCCAAGGTTAAGGCAGAATTGGTAATCGCTGAAAAGCAGTTCATCGCCAATGGGAACGAGCGGAGCACCCTGTCCACCTCGGGCAATATCACCCATTCGAAAATTGCATGCACAGGGAATACCTGTAATTGCAGCGATATGCGCTCCGCTACCTATTTGGGTTGAGTAACCCTTTTGGGGATCGTGAAAAACAGTATGCCCGTGTGATCCAATGATATCAACGGTAATATTCAGATCAACCAAAAACGCATTAATCCTATTTCCTATCCATTTACCAAAATCGGCATCGAGAAGGGCAAGCTCCTGTCCGCTTACTAGCATTGAATTTTCAAGTTGCTGCTTAAGCTTTTCGTGGTAACTTATTGTTTCCGCTTTGTGAATGGTGAAGCCCCATTTTCCATCAACATGTTGAAATTCCGCAAAGCATAAGTCGAGACCATCGAGGGATGTACCGGACATTATTCCAATAGCCCTTACAGAAAGGGGTTCATTGCTTAAAAATGCTTTATATATATCCATTTAACGCTGTTGAGGGAATTTCTTAATCACATCTTTCATGGCCTGATGAATTAACCCCATAATATCTATTGTGCGATCAGCCTGGTAATCCTCGTTATTTACCAAGCCGTTTAGAATATCAGGTGTGATTGCCCATGGAGAACTGGCTTTTGCGGTTCCCGTAACCTTTTGAAGGGGTATTATCCCCTTGTCGGTGAAAAAGGTTACTGTTATTGTTACTTCAGGAATGAATCCACTTAATTCTTCAATTTCTATGGTTTCTGTGCTGTCCTTTCGGGTACGTGAGGTTGAACCAAAACCGATTTCCTTTGTTGGGGTTATCTGTGAAAAGATTAAATCCACTTTTAGGTAGAAACGGGCAGTACCCTGCCGAAGGGCCCTATTGATGTTAACATTTGGATAACCATACTGATCGTAACTAAAGCTTCTGCCAAATGTATTGAGGGGAAGAATGTACATGCTAAATTCTTTCTCAAGCGTTTCTTCAATCAACGACCAACTTCTATCCTTGAGAACAGATGTGTATTTATCGCCTTTCTGTATTTCTACCTCTGGAAAGTATTGAGAAAGTTCGCTTAATGCCTGTGAAACTTGCTGATGAATACTATAATTAAACGATATAAGTGCAACTTCCCTGTTTCTTAAACTCTGCGAGTATATACTGCTAACCGCACCCAAGAAGAGAAGGAGAGCGAGCGATAAAAATGTTCTTTTCATGGCAAATTATGGTTTATGAGATTAGGCAAATATATTTTCTTTTGTCATAAGATTTACAATATTCGTACCTAATATTTTCATCAAGTATCATTTTATCTACCAGATAAACGAACAGGAATAATCTGTTTTATTTCCCTTCTTGTCTTCAACAAGTAGTTTCAATTCATGAGTCTTGTTCCGGCTTAATCTTTTTGAATCGAATTCGTAAAAAATAAGGTTATTCTTTGGATCATGCTCAAATAGCACCCAATTGCCGTTTATTGTACCGATAATACTAGCAATACCGCTGAGTTCATCCTCAACTTGAAACCGGATTGAGGTTTCCTTTCCCATATCTTTTCCTTCGGATATGTTAAGCGGAAGGATTGAAGGGGCTATTGAATCAACCATAATCACGAAATCCCCAAAGAAATTTACGTTTGTCTCCACAAAGCCATTGATGTACCATCCGCCGGTCTCCTCAATTTTCCCTTCGGGATTTATTGAACAGATAAGGGCTTTTTCTCTATACTTTTCGGGTATCGATTCAGCCTTTATGGCTAAGCTGTACGATCGATGAACTGGGGTAAACCGATTGTGAACATGGATAACAGAGGAAAAGGATTCGGGCAAAGGTTCAGAGGTATTGTATGTGAAAAATAGGTTGTTGTATAGGACATTTCTTGGCATTTTGATGGTAAAAAGCTCATGCTCTAAATAGTTATCGTTATAAAACAACCAGTAAGGGTGCGAGATAGTGTCCTTGGGGTATTCTGCTCTTATGTTCTTATCACTTTTTATTTCACCAACCATTAGAATCTTTAGTTCAGTTTTGTTTCCGTTTGCATCGGTAATTAGGATACTTATATTGTAAAGGCTATCCTTTTGTACATTGATATATCCTTTGTTTAGCACTTTTTTGTATCCGCTAAATTTATTGTTGGGATCAAGGAAAAGCCGATGTACCCTTTTCCCTGAAACTTGGCGCTCTTCAAAATCAATATGGCTGTTAGCATAACGAGTTTCGTTAAAGTTGAACTCGTCGACGCTGAAATGGTATACAGATTTTCCATTTACCTTCATGGATATGCTATAAACACCACATCGCAAACTACCACCACTCAGATAATCATAGGTTTTAATACCAAACCCTACATTACCTGTTGCACGTATCGTATCTTTTACAGCATATCGCTTGTTTTTTCCTTGAACAAAAAGCTCCAACTTTTTGTTTTTATGGTTGATTAGGCTTGCTGAGTCCAATGGATAAATCCAGGCCGAATTTACAAAAGGTGGAATGGTATCGATAATGGGTAAATTGCTGAATAAGGGATTAAGCGGAATTTGTTCCTCGGTTCTCCTTACCTCGTAATGAAGATGAGGCCCACCAGAACTTCCCGTATTGCCACTTGTGGCAATGAATTCACCGCGTTTCACCTTTATATCGTTTGATTTAAGGTAGATGTCAACATCAAACGATTTTTGACGATACTGATGTTCTTTGACAAACTCATCAATGTGCTTTGCAAACCGGTCGAGGTGTGCATAAACCGTTGTGATCCCATTGGGATGTTGAATGTATATTGCCTTCCCAAAACCCACTCCGCTTATGCGTATTCTCGAAATAAATCCATCCTCTGAGGCAAAAACTTTGGCACCTACTTTCCCTCCGGTTCTGAAATCGATCCCTGCATGGAAACTATTGGTTCGGATTTCACCGAATGAACCAGATAAGAATAAAGGTCCGGCTAGTGGAGGGTGTAAATTATATGGGCTTTTCCAGGGTTGTCCAGTGGCAATACTTGTTGATACAAAAAGGTTAAAAATGAATAGCAATTTGGAAATTTTGTTCTTCATAGCTTGAGTAAATCGAAGTTTTGGCAAATCTACTTTTTTTATGTCATTTTTTGATACCGCCACAAAAATAGGTTCATTTTATTTGATTTTCTGGGAAAGCGGTTGTAACTTTGTACTACTTATTTCGAACCAATGAAAGTTGAGCAGGAACAAATACACATTAAGCTGAAATCAAAGATTGAGAAGCTTGTTTCTGCTTATGAAATGCTAAAAAAGGAAAATGTTGACCTTTTAGCAGTGAAGGAGAATTTGGAATCTTTACTTAAAGAAAAAGAACAAATTCTTAGCGAGTTCGAAGGTAAGTACAATCAACAACAGCTTGCAAAAGCTGTTATAGCATCAAGTGGGGATGCCCACGATGCTAAATTAAAGGTTAATAGGATTGTGCGGGAAATTGACCAATGCATTGCTCTTTTAAACAGATAATAAATTGGATTGAATGGAGGATAAGTTTTCAATACGGGTGAATGTTGCAGATAGGTTTTATCCTCTGAAAATCGATCGTAGCGATGAAGAGAAGATTCGAAAAGCTGCTAAATTGATTAACGAAAAGGTTCTTCAGTATAAGCAACGATATACCGATAAAGACCTACAGGATTTTTTGGCGATGGCTGCTTTACAGTTTGTAATTAAGCTGATTGAAAGCGAAAACAGGTTTGAGGTGTCGCCCATTATTGACGAGATAAGTGAGCTGGATGAATGGCTAGGTGAATATCTGGAAAAGAGTAATATACGTTCTTTCTAATAACATTGCCCGCATTGTTTCCTTAATACTTTTGCGAAACTCAACATTATCAAAATTGGAGTTGGACTTATGCTTACGTAGGACAGGCCTTATTCCAGCTAGTCTGGAATCTCATTAGTTTGAGACATTGGAAGTTCGAAATTTGCGGCCACTCTACCCATGACTAATTGGGGTTTCATAAAACCTAAGGTGAGCAATGCGGGTTTTTATATTTTAAAACATTGAAGTAGATAATGATAAGTTTTATTCATTTTTAGTATTTCAAGTCAGCATTTTAAACATAAATCTTTTTAATTTTTAACTTAATAATAAAACAGAATGATAAACTCGATAATAGTTGCCGTATCAACCTTTATTATAAGCGGTTTTCTAACGTACATCCTCTGGAACAAGCTTTTGGCAAAAAAGAAGGAGAAACTTGTGCGTGAAGCCGAAACCGAAGCGGAGGTGATCAGGAAGGAAAAAATCCTTCAGGCAAAAGAAAAATTTCTCCAGCTGAAAACTGATCATGAGAAGATTTTCAATGAAAGGAATAATAAATTGCTTCAGGCTGAGAACAAGATCAAACAACGCGAAGTGGTTTATTCTCAAAAGTTTGAAGAATTGCAGCGTAAGCAGAATGAAATTGATACCATTCGCGAGAACCTAAATAACCAGCTACATATTGTGGATAAACGCACCGAGGAACTCGACCGTATGCATAAAACCCATGTGGAAAAGTTGGAAGCTTTGTCAGGCTTATCGGCCGACGAAGCAAAGGCACAGCTGGTGGAATCGCTTAAGGCAGAGGCTAAAACCGAAGCCATGTCCTATATCAACGAAATAATGGACGAAGCCAAGATGACTTCCGTAAAGGAAGCAAAACGGATTGTGCTTCATACCATCCAACGAGTCGCTACCGAATCGGCCATAGAAAATTCGGTTACAGTATTCCATATCGATTCCGATGAGATCAAAGGAAGAATTATCGGTCGCGAGGGACGAAATATAAGGGCTCTTGAGGCAGCAACTGGTGTGGAAATTATTGTTGACGACACACCCGAAGCCATTATACTCTCAGCTTTCGATCCGGTACGCCGCGAGATAGCCCGATTGGCTCTTCACCAGCTGGTAACCGATGGTAGAATACACCCGGCCAGAATAGAGGAGATAGTTCAAAAAACTCAAAAACAGATTGAGGAGGAGATCGTTGAGATAGGAAAACGTACTACCATTGACCTTGGCATTCATGGATTGCATCCTGAGTTAATAAGGCTTATTGGTAAGATGAAGTACCGCTCTTCGTATGGTCAGAATCTGCTGCAGCACTCACGTGAGGTGGCAAACCTTTGCGCTATTATGGCATCAGAACTAGGTCTAAATGCAAAAACAGCCAAGAGAGCAGGATTGTTACATGATATTGGAAAAGTTCCCGACGATGAACCAGAGTTGCCACATGCAATATTTGGAATGAAGTTGGCCGAGAAGTATAAGGAAAAGCCTGAGATATGTAACGCCATTGGAGCACACCACGATGAGACAGAGATGACTACACTTATCGCTCCAATCGTTCAGGTATGCGATGCTATATCAGGTGCTCGTCCCGGCGCACGTCGCGAAGTGGTTGAATCCTATATTAAAAGGCTTAAGGAGATGGAAGATTTAGCGCTTACCTATCCTGGTGTTCAGAAAACCTTTGCCATACAGGCGGGTCGTGAGTTAAGGGTTATAGTTGGAAGCGATAAGGTATCCGATGAGGAAGCAGCCAGCTTATCGTATGATATTGCAAAGAAAATTCAGGATGACATGACATATCCTGGTCAGGTTAAGATCACCGTAATTCGTGAAACCAGAGCAATTAACTACGCCAAGTAACGTTATTTTGCAAAGATTCTAAATTGCGATAATCGTTTCCAAATCCATTGCTAAATGGCAAAATTCAAAAATATCCAAATGGTTGATCTTAAAAATCAGTATCTTAAGATCAAGCATGAAATAGACACAGCGATTCATGATGTAATTGATAGTACCGGCTTCATCAAAGGGGAGCCGGTTCGTTTTTTTGAACAGGAACTGGCAAATTACCTTGGAGTGAAACATGTTATTGGTTGTGCCAATGGAACTGATGCACTTCAGGTTGCCCTTATGTCTCTTGGGTTAAAACCCGGCGATGAGGTGATTACTCCAAATTTCACATTCATTGCCACCGTAGAAGTAGTTGCTTTACTTGGACTTAAACCTGTGCTTGTTGACGTTGAACAGGATAGTTTTAACATAGATATACACAGTCTTGAGGCAGCTATCACTCCAAAAACAAAGGCAATTATTCCGGTTCACCTATTTGGCCAATGTGCTAATATGGAGGAGATCATGAGGTTGGCAAACAAACATAACATCTATGTTGTTGAGGATAATGCGCAGGCCATTGGCTCAGATTATTTCTTTACCAATGGCTTAAGCCAAAAGGCAGGAACCATTGGACATGTCGGTTGCACTTCGTTTTTTCCATCAAAAAATCTGGGCTGCTTTGGAGATGGGGGTGCCCTTTTTACCAATGATGATGTGTTGGCAGAAACCATTCGCTCCATCACCAATCATGGCATGAAAATTCGTTACCATCACGATAGAATAGGCGTTAACTCTCGCCTCGATACCATTCAGGCAGCCATTCTTCGTGTTAAGTTAAAATACCTGGACGTGTATAATCAGGCAAGGATTGAGGCAGCAGATCGATACGATAAATTACTTGATTCTTCAAATCAAGTTGTTACACCACATAGGGTTTTATGGTCAAACCATATTTTTCATCAGTATACTTTAAAACTTGTCGATGTTAACAGGCAGGAATTGATACATAAACTTTTGGAAAAAAAGATACCAGCAATGGTTTATTACCCAATTCCATTACATAGGCAGAAAGCATTTGAAGGGTTCAAGAAGGATTCGTTGGTAAAGGATTTTCCGAATACCGATTTATTATGTAGCTCCGTTGTTTCGTTACCCATGCATACTGAGCTTAATGAGGAATTGCAGGAGTATATAGTTACAAATCTTTTATCTTTGATTTAAAAGAATCATATTTGAAGATAAATTGCATACAATGGAAAAAAAATATTTTGCGCACGAAACGGCTGTGATAGATGATGGTTGTCAAATTGGAGAGGGCACCAAAATATGGCATTTTAGCCACATCATGCCCAACAGCATAATGGGCAGGAACTGCAACGTGGGTCAGAATGTTGTGATTTCGCCCGATGTAATTCTGGGCAACAATGTTAAAGTGCAGAATAATGTGTCGATCTATACTGGCGTTGTTTGCGAGGATGATGTTTTCCTTGGCCCTTCGATGGTTTTTACAAATATTGTAAACCCTCGTAGTGCTGTTATCCGCAAGGATCAGTATGTTAAAACTCTGGTAAAACAGGGCGCATCCATAGGAGCCAATGCAACCATTGTTTGCGGGATCACGCTTGGTGAATTTTGCTTTATTGGTGCAGGGGCCGTTGTGGTGAAGGATGTTAAACCATATTCGTTGGTTGTGGGTAATCCTGCCCGACATGTGGGTTGGATGAGTCAGTACGGACATCGTCTTAATTTTGATGATCAAGGTGTTGCGGTTTGCCCTGAGAGTGGTGACAAGTATAAACTTCAAAACGAAACAGTAACAAAGTTATAGTATAACCTTACTTTTATGTCAAAAAACTTTTGTTTGATCGGTGCGGCTGGCTTTATTGCACCAAGGCATTTGAGGGCAATAAAGGATACCGGAAACAATCTGCTGGCAACACTCGATAAGCACGATTGCGTTGGTATTATGGATAGCTTCTTCCCCGAAGCCGACTTCTTCATTGAGTACGAACGATTCGATAGGCATATTGATAAGTTAAAGCGTGAAGGGATAAGAATGGATTATGTGAGTATTTGTACTCCTAACTACCTGCACGATTCACATATTCGGTTTGCCCTAAGACATGGTGCCGATGCCATATGTGAAAAGCCCATTGTGCTTAATCCATGGAATGTTGATGCTCTTGCGGAGATTGAGTCAGAAACAGGCAGAAAGGTAAACACGATACTTCAACTCAGGCATCACCCATCCATCCTTGATCTCAAGGAGAGAATTGATAAAGCACCTAAGGACAAGGTGTTTGATATCGATTTAACCTACATCACGAGCAGGGGGCGCTGGTATTTCATCTCATGGAAGGGTGATATCCAAAAATCAGGTGGAGTGGCAACCAATATCGGAGTTCATTTTTTCGACATGCTAACCTGGATATTTGGAGATGTTAAGGAAAACATCGTAAATGTTTCGCAGTCGAATAAAGCAGCGGGCTACCTTACTCTTGAAAAAGCTAGAGTTAGGTGGTTTCTTAGCTTAGACTACAATGATGTTCCAAACGATATTAAAGCCAATGGACAAAGAACTTACCGTTCAATTACCATTGAGGGTGATGAGTTTGAGTTTAGCGGTGGATTCACAGATTTGCATACACTTAGCTATCAAGAAATACTCAGAGGCAGGGGTTATGGCTTGTCCGATGCACGCACTTCAATACAAATAGTGCATCAAATCCGAAATGCAAATCCCATTGGTATTAGGGGAGAATATCATCCCTTTTGTAAAAATATTTAATCGAAACAGAAAGGAATATTGATGAACATGCTTGAATCATTAACCAGTAAAAAGGAAAAACTTGCCGTAATAGGCTTGGGGTATGTTGGACTACCCATTGCAGTTGAATTTGCTAAGAAAATATCCGTAATAGGCTTTGACATTAAGCCCGATAGGGTGGAGTTGATTAAAAAGGGAATCGACCCCAGCCGCGAATTGGAACCCGAGGCATTTCAAAATTGTGATGTTGAGTATACTGCAAATCCTGACGATTTAAAAAAGGCTAAGTTTTATGTGGTGGCAGTACCCACACCCATCGACGAGCATAACCTGCCCGATCTGAAACCACTGCTATCAGCAACCGAAACGGTTGCCAAAGTGTTAAAAAAAGGTGATTATGTGGTATACGAGTCAACTGTGTATCCTGGCTGTACCGAAGAGGATTGTGTGCCAATACTTGAAAGGATATCAGGATTGAAGTATATCGATGATTTTAAGGTTGGCTTTTCGCCTGAGCGAATAAACCCGGGTGACAAGGAACACACCCTTACCAAAATTGTAAAGGTAACTTCTGGGTGTGATGCCGAATCGGCCGAGATCATTGCTCAAACTTACGAACTTATCATTGTAGCTGGGGTTCATAGGGCTAGTTCAATTATGGTTGCCGAAGCCGCAAAGATCATCGAGAACACCCAGCGTGATATCAATATTGCCTTCATGAATGAGCTTTCGCTCATTTTCAACAGAATGAAAATTAACACCTACGAAGTATTGGAAGCTGCTGGTACCAAGTGGAATTTTCTTAAGTTTTTCCCGGGTTTGGTGGGTGGGCACTGTATTGGTGTTGATCCCTATTATTTGGTTTACAAGGCTAAGGAACTGGGATATCATCCGCAAATAATCAGTTCAGGGAGATTTATTAACGATTCAATGGGTGGTTACGTTGCCAAGCAAGTTGTTAAGAAGATTATTTCAGTTGATAAGAACATAAAGAATGCAAGGGTTCTATTAATGGGTGTAACTTTCAAGGAGAATGTGAGCGACATTCGTAATTCCAAGGTTGTAGACATTGTATCTGAATTAATATCATACAGCGTAAAGCAAATAGACGTTGTTGATCCTTATGCTGATACGTTGGAGGTAAAGCATGAGTATGGTTTTAACCTAGCCGATAAACCCTCAGGAAAATACGATGCCATTATTCTGGCGGTAAACCATAAGGAGTACCTAAATCTTCCCGAATCCTATCTGAAAGAGCTTGCAAGCAAAAATTGTATTTTTGCTGATTTAAAAGGAGTTTTTAGGAAGAATAGGCCTGAAGGAATGATATACTGGAGTTTATAGAGATTATTATTTGTTAAGATACTTTTGCATTTCACTAACTTAAATTAACCTGTGAAGATATTAGTAACCGGAACGGCTGGATTTATTGGTTTCCATTTGGCAAATCGACTTCTGGAAAGAGGCGATGAGGTTGTTGGAATTGATAATATTAACGACTACTACGATGTAAACCTTAAGTATTCACGCCTTGAACACGCAGGGATTAAGAGGCAAAGCATTAATTATGGAATAGCTGTTCAAAGCAAAATCCACTCAGGTTACCGGTTTGTGAAGTTAAAACTTGAGGATAAGGAGAGTATCATCAGCTTATTTGAACAGGAAAAATTTGATAGGGTATGTCACTTAGCAGCGCAGGCTGGAGTAAGGTATAGCCTTCAAAATCCCTCAACCTATATCGATAGCAACATTGTTGGTTTTTTGAATATCCTTGAAGCTTGTAGGCATTATAAGGTTGAACACCTGGCGTATGCCAGCAGCTCAAGTGTTTATGGGCTAAATGAGGAGATGCCATTCTCCACCAGTCATAACGTGGATCACCCCATAAGCCTTTACGCAGCAAGTAAGAAGAGTAATGAGCTGATGGCTCATACCTACAGCTATCTTTTTAGGATTCCAACTACAGGTTTAAGGTTTTTTACGGTATATGGTCCATGGGGCCGACCCGATATGGCACTTTTCCTGTTCACCAAAGCCATTCTCGATGGAAAACCCATTGATGTTTACAACAATGGTAATATGCAGCGCGATTTTACCTACATTGATGATATTATTGAGGGGGTTGTCAGGGTTATTGATAATCCTCCAATTGGCGATAAAACCTGGAGTGGAGTAAAACCTGATCCTTCGTCTTCCTACGCACCCTATCGGGTTTATAACATTGGCAATAGCAGTCCGGTTCAGCTAATGGACTTTGTTGAAGCCATAGAGGAGGAAATAGGGATGAAAGCCGAGAAGAATTTTCTACCCATACAGCCCGGAGACGTTCCTGCCACCTGGGCAGATGTTGACGATCTGGAATCTAACCTTGATTATAAGCCCAATACACCCATTCGTAGGGGAGTCAAACGATTTGTTGAGTGGTATAGGAAATACTACAATATCAAATAAAAAAGAGGCTGTCTCAAAAGCCTTATAGAATTAGATTTATTTCTCTGTGAACGACGAAGCCCTCACCGAAGGTAAACTCTGTGTGTTCACTGTGATACACTGTGGCACAATATATTAAAAATTCCACAGAGGTTCACAGAGTCCTTTACTGAGTCACACAGTGAGCTTTTGAGAAACCCTCTTTTTTGAGGTACAATTTTGCTATTGCACTTTCCAAACCGAATCAATCACTGTTCCGTCTACCCATTTAATGGCTGCAATGATCTCGTCACCCAGCTTGGGTTTTTGTGGAACTCCACATATCTTATCCGCTTCGGCTTTGAGTTCCTGAATGGTCTTGATGGGCAGTTTACTTCCCTTCATCTTTTCAATCAGATCGGTTCGTTTTGGATTAATGGCAATGCCTCTTTCGGTTACAATTACATCCATAAGTTCGCCTGGACCACAGATGGTGGTAACTTCATCGATAATCACCGGAATTCGATCGCGGAAAAGGGGAACAGGTATTATTACCGTTTTGGAGAAGAGGCAGTTTTGCCATCCTCCAATTCCATGCAAAAGGTAACCATCGGAATGGGTAACCACGTTGGCATTGAAATTCAGGTCGATCTCGGTGGCACCAAGTATAACCACATCCACGATGCCAGCAAAGTTGCCCTTGCTATGGTAGTTGTATGAAGTAAAAGGGCTTGTCCACAAATGGTTGGGGTTCTGAGCCATGGATCGAACACCGTCAAGGTCAAAGGTTTGCCCATCGAGTATGTAATCTATCAAACCCTCTTCGAGCATTTCAACCAAATACTTATTTGATCCTCCCCGGGCAAATCGCCCATGTATATTATGCTTGCGCATAATTTCAGCAAAATAGTTCCCCACAGCCAACGAGGTACCTCCAGCACCTGCTTGAAATGAGAAACCATCCCTGATGATACCAGCCTCATGGCAGAATTGTGCAGTATACTCTGCCAGCAAAAGCCTGTCGGGGCTTTTTGTGATTTCTGTAGTGCCTGATACAATTTTCTCAGGTATTCCCACCTTATCAACCTTAACGGTGAAATCGACATAGTTCCCTTGTATTTGCCAGGGTGTGCAAGGGAATTCAACCATATTGTCAGTAACAACAATCACTTTGTGGGCATACTGCGAATCGGCTAGGGCAAAACCCAGTAATCCGCTGGCCGAAGGGCCATAAATGCCATTGGCATTCCCGAAGGGATCGGCACAACCTGCACCAATTACGGCAATGTCAATCTGAATTTCTCCATCCTGAATCGCCTGATACCTACCACCATGGGAACGAAGAACGGCTAAACCCTTCATTTTTCCTTCGGAAGTAAATTTGCCCAGGGGACCGTTCATACTCCCTTCGATATGATGAATGGTGCCATCCTCCAAGTACTTTATTAGAGGCTCGTGGCAAGGGAATGATGCCGAGGGGAACCAAACCAAATCCTTAACGCCCATCTCTTTTGCGATGTCAAATATTTGAACCGCCAGTAAATCACCATTCCTAAAATGGTGATGAGTCGATATGGTCATGCCATTCTTAAGCCCACACTTTTTAAGAGCTTCGGCGAGCGATTCAACGGTTTTATTGCCATCGGAGGGGTAATCGGCAAGGCTTGGGATTGGGGGAGCATACTTGCGCCCCTCGGGCTTATATTTGCCTACACCCATGTATGGAACAGCTGGTTTACCGTTGATTTCAGTGGGTACTATCCGACCAAGGGCGTTTTTGGTTACCTTATCGTATTTTTTCATCTCGTCAATATCTTTGTGTTTTAAACTAATATTCTTATTGCTGGGCAAGCATTTCCTCTCTCCAATTGCTTGGAATTAGGCCCATGTTAACTGCAAGATCGATGGAACGTTGAGCTCTCTTGACCACTGGAGGATCAATCATCTTTGTACCCAACGATACTACGCCAAGACCTTTTTCTGTAGCATCAATGAAGGCATTCACAATTTTTTTGGCCTTTTCAATTTCCTCCTGAGTTGGGGCAAAGTTCTCATGAATCACCTTAATTTGGCGGGGGTGGATGCAGCCCATCCCATCAAAGCCCATGGCTTTGGATTTGATGACGGTTTGCTTTAGGGCTTCCATATCCGATACATCAGAGAAAACAGAATCGATGGCCTGAATGCCAGCCGCTTTTGCAGCATTGACAACGGTACTGCGAGCCAGAAACGATTCGGTGGCCTCATTGGTTCGTTGGGTTCCCAAGTCGGCAGTATAATCCTCCAGCCCAATGGCAAGAGACACTACATTTTCGGCTGCCGAAGCAATCTCATAAGCCTTAACAACCCCTAAAGTACTTTCAATGATTGGCATTAGCCAAATAGGATTGTTGATGCCATGTTGCTTTTTAAGCGCATCAATTTTTTGGTTTAACTGCTTTATCTGATCTGCGCTTTCGCACTTGGGGACAAGAATCAGGTTTACGTTATGGGGTATAATATGCTTTATATCATCAAGTCCCTTGGGAATTTGGTTTATTCTCACCATTCTCTCGGCTCCGTAAAAATCGAGTGCCCTAAGCGCATTTCGCACAACAAGTTGTGCTTCGGGCTTTTTATCCACTGCAACCGCATCTTCCAGGTCAAGGATAATTCCATGTGGATTATGCAACCCGGCATTGATCATCAGCGAGGGAGTATTACCGGGGAGGTAAAGCCTTGAAAATCTATACTGATCCTTTTTGGTTGAGTACTTGTTCTGGGGAAGGAATTCGGGAAGTAACTCTTTGTCAGTCTCTATCAGCTGTTTTACAGCTGCTTCAACTCGCGCCATGATCAACCAGGGCAATGCTCCCTTATCATCGAGGATTACTTTAGCATTGGCAATGCCAAAGAAGGAGAGCGAATCAAGAACCAGTTTTCTAATGGAATCGCCATACATTACATGTACCTTGCTATTTAGTTCTAATGCAATGCCGCCTGAGGTGGTTAGCTCAATGGTGATATGGCAATCGGATCTTACTTTGTCGCCAGTATTTCCTGCACGGACTACTTTTATGCTCATATTATCGGGGATTTAGGTTTTTACAAATTAGCCCGAAAGATAGCAAAAAAAGGGTGTGCTGACCAAAAGAAAAATTGGAAATTGTTAAGTAATAACCATAGAATTGATATGTTTCCAAACATTGTTTGGAATCTGTTTAAAAAGGGAGGAAAAATCAATTTGATGATAAATGGATTAAGAGTTGATACGTTTTTTCGCTCAATATTTCAGAAGACTTCTGGAGATTATTGAGAAATTCTTCTTCGGTTGGTAAATCACCATCAATCAGATCGGTAATTGCCTTAATGGCAATAAACGGAATGCCGTGAAGCTGAGAAACCCAGGCAACCGAAGCCGCTTCCATATCTTTAATAATACCATTATGGCTTTGCATGGTCTCTAAATCCTTTGGAGTGTAGTCGAGAGAATTGCCCGATGAAATAACTCCGGTTTTCAACCCCAAAACTTTAGCGATATTATCACTGTTATAGCATGGGTAATACCCAATTCCATACTCCTTAAACCCGGGAAGGTCTATTCGACGGTCGTGGAAACATACATGGGGATGACCCAGATAAACATCCCCGATTGAGGCATTGTCCTTTATAAATCCTCCTGCAGTTCCTGGGTTAATTATTAAATCGGGTACAAGAAAGTCGATGGCTAAATGGGTGTTCAATATTGCTGCTTGGATTCCAATATGATCAACACCATACCGCTTACATTTTCCACTCAGTATTAGATGAATTGAAGAATTGCCGAGTTTGCCACTGTATAGCTGCATGGGTAATTTTGGATAAACTTCTCCTTGTGCAGATAATTTTAACCGGTCTATAATTGGATTTGCTTCTGCAGCCATTGCCATTACCATTGCTATTCTGCTGAAAATCATATTTTTCTTTTCGTTTTTTAAATATACGATTCTTATTTAAAATTTAATTATTTTCTAAATATATTTAAAAATTTAAGAATACATAAACGGCTTTAACATTAAGAAAGAGTAAAAAAAACAAAAAATAATATCGATGCACTAGCACCTTTAAGAACTTTTTTTAACTTTAAAAGTTTAATAAATAAAATGGAATCTTTTTTATGGAATTAAAGGTTGGTTCCCAAGACCATATGCAAAACGAGTTTTTTTCGTACAGATACTCGACCCGATTTCAGAAAGGAGAACTTGTTGAGATTAAGGTTGGTTTTGACTTGGAATATGCTCGTTTTCAGGCACGAAAGAGTTTTCCTGAAGTGCTGAATGAGTATTGGTGGCTAAAACCATCCGATGTTCCTGCACTTAAAAATATTCCCCTAAAAGTTTCCGACATTTTTTTCTATCATGGTGGTATTCCTGTACTTGTCCTTGTTACTGCTAGTGGTACATTAACCCGTAAAGCTCAGGTTTTTATCAAAAAAAAGGAAGAGTATAAGCCTTCCATCGAACCCGAAACCCTTAAGCAAATAGAGCTACTTGATGCAGAAAATTTGAGCGAATTATTGCACGATCAAAATTTGCTGATACGTCTTAAGGCAACGGAACTTCTAACGAATAAATTCCCTGATTTTTCTCCATCAAACCTTGATCAACAAATTATCTATAAGGTATTAAAGGGGAACTTCGATGATCTGATTGCCTATGGCAAAGATGCCATTGATGCTTTAGTTGAGCGTTTCTTTATTACTACCAATGCAAAGGAAATAGAGCGAATTCTCGATACAATAATAGCTATTGGCCCACCAGCATTACCCAAACTCGAAGGTATATCCGATTTCCTTTCAATTTTAGCTAGCCCTTACTACGCAAAGCGCATAAATTGGACCATTGAGCAGATTAATAAGAAGATTAAAGGGAAGGGTGCTCAAAAGTGAAACTACTAATTTTTATAGTATTACTTCAGTCTAATTTTCCAGATCCCGGTTTATATAATCCTCATAATCTGTGAGTTTTGGTATATAGACCTCGTCAAGCAATGGAGAACCAATAATAAAATCAGCCGTTGAACGATTTGTCGCTGTGGGAATATTGTATACACTTGCCAGGCGAAGTAATGCCTTAACATCCACATCATGAGGCTGAGCTTGCATGGGATCCCAGAAAAAAATCAGAATATCAATATTGCCTTCGGCAATCATGGCACCTAACTGTTGATCGCCACCAAGAGGCCCTGATTTCAACTTCTTAATTGATATATGCTTTTTTGCTTCATCACCATGCATCCGATTAAAAGCCTCTTCAACAAGTTTCCCTGTGGTACCTGTACATATTAACTTATGGCGCAGTAGTTTTTGCCAGTTCCATTCTACCCATTCAACCATATCTTTCTTTCGGTTATCATGAGCAACGAGGGCAATATTCTTTGTTTGCTTCATCTCTTTTCAATTATTTAGGCGACAAAATTACTCAAAAGAAAGCCATTCGCTTTAACATTGAGCTAAGAATTCATTTTTAAAACACTTAATGTTTAATTGATAATGATAAACTTTTAGTTTTTATCATCAGTCAATATTAATATTTACTTTTGCATAAATAGTAATGTTCTGATTATTTCTATAAAAATCTAATTAATAGTAAGATGAAAAAAATATTAATTCTTTTAACCATTCCAATTTCAACCATTATGGTTCAGTGCAAACAAACAGAAAAAGACTCTAAGGGTAGTCCAATCCCTGAGCAAGTTGTAATTAAAACAATAGAGAGTTTGATTGATAAGCATGGAAAAGACATTAATTTCCATGCCGAAAGGGGAGTGAATCAAGTGGCAAACCTTTGGCGCGATACCGATGGCAGCATCAACGATTTCGAAAAATTTTGCCAGGAGCAATTTATTGCCAACCCCGATGAACTTCATTCCCTCTTTGAAAAGTTGTCGGCTGGTTACGAGGTTCTTTTTGGCTACTTCCTTAGGATTACAAAGGACTTAATGCGTCCCCTACATTTGGATATGGGTGAGATCACACCCATTGATATGATGTTTGGAAGTTTCAATGCTTCAGCACATCTAACCGAAGATCTTTACTCCAACAAAATTGCATTTGTTACTGCGCTCAATTTCCCTTATTACTCACTAACCGAGAAAGAGGAATTGGGCGAAAACTGGACGAGGAGAGAGTGGGCATATGCCCGTATGGGCAACATTTTTACCTCACGTGTCCCAGCAGAATTGCTGCAGAATTACTCTAAGATCAGCACCGAAGCGGATACCTACATCAGCTTGTACAATATTTATATGGATAATCTTCGCGATGAAAATGGCAATCAGCTGTTCTTCGATAACAAGAAACTTATCACCCATTGGGGGCTTCGCGATGAGCTGAAAGCTCAGTATTCCAACCCCGAAAACGGTTTGCCTCGCCAAAAAATGGTTTACGAAGTGATGAAGAGGATTATTGACCAGACCATTCCCGAGGTGGTTATTGACAACCCCGATTACATATGGAATCCAACATCAAATGAACTGATGAAAGATGGTGAGAAGGTATCGTTCCAGTCCGAACCCAACACACGCTACCAGCAGGTTGTAAACCTTTTTCAGGCTTTGAGGGCAATGGATCCCTACTACCCAACTATGCCCAACTATATTCAGCGAACATTTGAAGGGAACTATGAACTTCCGGTTGAAGATGTTGAGAAGCTATTCATAAACCTTGTTTCATCGGAGCAGGTACGCGAGGTGGGAAAACTGATCAGCCAGAGGCTGGGCAGACCCCTTGAGCCCTTCGATATCTGGTACGATGGCTTTAAATCGCGCAGCAGTATCCCTGCCGAGAAGCTTGATGCTGCTGTTTCCAGCAGATTTACCAGCGCACAGACATTCGAAAAGGAGATTCCGAATATCCTGACATCGTTGGGATGGAGCAGGGATAAGGCTAATTTTCTGGCATCAAAGATAGTTGTGGAGGGCAGCAGGGGTGCCGGTCATGCCTGGGGTGGTGCCATGCGCACTGATGTTGCGTTGCTTCGCACACGCATTGGCGATGAGGGGATGAACTACAAGGGTTTTAATATAGCCATGCACGAGTTTGGGCATACCGTTGAGCAAACCATTACCCTACACGATGTGGATTACTACACTTTGAATGGAGTTCCCAACACAGCATTCACCGAGGCATTGGCATTCATATTTCAGAAACGCGATCTGGATGTGCTCAATATCAAGGATAGCAACCCAGAAAAGGATCACCTTATGGCTCTGGATATTCTTTGGTCGTGCTACGAGATTATGGGCGTATCGCTTGTGGATATTAACCTATGGAGGTGGCTGTACGATAATCCCAATGCCACAGCCGAGGAGGTGAAGCAAACCACCATTCGCATTGCCAGAGAAGTTTGGAACAGCTACTTTAAGGATGTGTTTGGAAGTTCCGACGAACCCATTCTTGCCATATACAGCCACATGATCGATAACCCTCTATACCTGTCGGCTTATCCCTTAGGGCATCTTATCAGCTTTCAGCTGGAGCAGCATCTGGCCGGTAAGCATTTTACCAATGAGATACAGCGAATATATGAGCAGGGTACCATTATCCCTCAGTTGTGGATGAAGGGTGGAGTGGGAGAACCGCTATCCATTGAACCCATCCTGATGGCGGCGGAGAAAGCGGTTTCTGTTGTAAATAAGTAACATTCGATAAGTTTGTTATAATTGCATCTGAAGATTATTAGGATAATATTTGATCATCTAAAATAAAGAGATGTATTCCATTCATTTTATTAGGAACGCATCTCTTTATCAATTATATAAGATTACTTTAGTAATATAAATAGAAGTAAAGTATATCTATTCAATAATTGTTATTTTTGAATTTTATATGATGAACGAAAAAAAGAAGTATGCTCAAAAATAATCGTATTCGTATTTTTTATTGACTATGAGACTTCTAAAGTTCCTTTCTTTTGCAATGATTACACTTTTTTGGGGATGTAATCAAACGTCGAATAATGGTGGTCGACCTTATGATGAAAGTTTAGAGATACTAAAAGCCCAATACGCAAAGGGTTTTTCCATTTCATCCATTTCAAATGGTTTTCTTATTGAGGTTTACAATCCCTGGCAGGGGGCTACTAATATTAAATATCGCTACGCTTTTACAGATGATATTTCCAATGATGGAATTAAGGGTTTCGATGAGGTTGTAAACTTTCCTGTACAAAGAGTGGTGTGCCTGTCCACAACGCATATTGCATATATCGATTTTGTTGACCAAACGGAAAGAATTGTTGGCATATCCGGCAGCGAGCTGGTTTCTAATCCCTTGGTAAGGGATGGAATAGAGAAGGGTATCATTAGGGATGTGGGCTACGAGCAGTCGTTAAACTACGAGCTGTTGGTGAGCCTTAAACCCGATGTTGTTTTCAGCTACGGTGTGGGAGCCGAATCTGCAGGTTACCTGCAAAAATTGAAGGATATGAAAATTCCCGTTGTTTTCATTGCCGATTACCTGGAGGAGAGCCCCTTGGGCAAAGCCGAATGGGTTAAGGTTTTTGGAGCCATTTTCGGCATGTATTATGAGTCCGAAAGACTTTTTTCTGAAATAGAGGAGCAATACCTTAAGGTAAAGAATAGTGTTTTTGGTATTGAGAGCAAGCCATCAGTATTTATAAACCTACCCTGGAAGGATGTTTGGTATTTCCCTGGCAGCCAAAGTTATATGGCAAACCTGATTGAGGATGCTGGAGGAAATTACATTTTTTCGTCCCTAACAGGAAATCGAAGTTATCCTTTTAGCATGGAGGTTGCCATTGAAAAGGGCATGGTTGCAGATGTTTGGATAAATTCCGGTACAGCCCATACCTTGCAGGATATTGCCCTGGAATTTCCTCGTTTAGCTATTATTCCGTCATTCAAGAGTGGCAGGGTCTATAACAACAATAATCGCACAAATCCAACAGGGGGCAACGATTTCTGGGAATCGGGAGTTACCAATCCTCATATAATCCTTAAGGATTTGGTAAAGATTTTTTACCCCGAAAGAATTGATCATGAATTGGTTTACTACAAACAGCTGCAATGACCCAATTCAGCTTAACATACAAAAATGGTCAGAGAAGAGTGTCGTTGATATTCTTGGGTTTTGCCATAATCCTGTTAGCATTGGTAATTCTTGATCTTTTGCTTGGATCGGTTAGGATACCCATGCCTGAGGTTATTAAAATCCTCTCGGGAAAGGGTAGCAATGAGGCATGGAATACCATTGTTATGGAGTTTAGGCTACCTAAAACCATTGCCGCCGTCTTAGCAGGTTCTGCGTTATCTGTTAGCGGGTTGCAGATGCAAACTATATTCCGAAACCCTCTGGCAGGACCCTATGTGCTTGGGATTAGTGCGGGGGCAAGTTTGGGTGTAGCCATTATGGTGCTGGGTATTTCTGCCTTGGGTGTGGGTAGTGTAACAGGCCTATTTACAAGTTTTACGATAGCAGGAGCCGCTTGGATAGGGTCATTTCTAGTGCTGCTTATCATTCTTGCTGTGTCGATGAGGGTAAAGGATATTATGACCATTCTTATACTCGGAATGATGTTTGGCTCTGCTGCATCGGCATTGGTAAGCGTACTACAGTACTTCAGCAGCGAGTCTATGCTTAAGGCTTTTGTTATATGGACTATGGGCAGCCTTAGTTCGGTTGCAGGCATGCAACTCTGGGTGTTTGCAGTTGCCACAGCCTTAGGTTTGCTTCTAAGCATACTTTCCGTTAGGGTACTGGATGTTATGCTTCTGGGCGAATCGTATTCGCGTAGCGTTGGACTAAATATAACAATGGCAAGAGCAGTAATCTTCGTGTCAACAAGCTTGTTGGCTGGTTCAGTTACCGCATTTTGTGGCCCCATTGGTTTTATTGGCATTGCTGTTCCGCATGTCGCCAGAATGATTTTTAAAACTTCAAACCACATGGTACTTGTGCCGGGTGTAATAGTTCTGGGTAGTTTGGTTATGCTTCTGTGCGACATCATTTCACAACTTCCTGGGCTTGATATTACCCTGCCTCTCAACTCTGTTGCTGCCCTAATGGGTATACCCATTGTGATTTACGTTGTTTTCAAGAATCAAAAATTTACGGGGGTATAGCCATGCAGGAAAGCAAAACAACCATTAGTGTAAAAGATGTTGTACTTGGGTATACTCCAAAAAATCCTATTTATCCAAAGTTTACGGTAAGTGGCTATTCGCACGAGCTTATTGCTCTTGTTGGTAGAAATGGAGTGGGGAAGAGTACCCTGCTGAGGGCTTTGGCTGGTTTGCACCCAACCCTTTCTGGTCAAATCCAAATAATGAGCATACCATACAATGAATTAACCAGGCATAAACGCGCAAAATATATCAGCTTTGTTCCTGCCGAGCCAGTTAGGGTTCCCAATTTACAAATAAGGGATTTTGTTGCAGTCGGTCGTTTCCCCCATTCAGGCTGGATAGGAGGACTAACCCAAACCGATTGGGAAATGGTGAATGCTGCAATGAAAATGGTTGGCATTGAACATCTTGCAGACAGGGATATAACTGCCATTAGCGATGGGGAGAGGCAAAGAGCAATGATAGCCTTTGCCTTGGCTCAGGATACCAAAATAATTCTTCTGGATGAACCCACAGCATTCCTCGATTTGCCCAACAAGTTTGAGATGGTACGGTTGCTTTCGCAATTGGCAAGAAACCAGAGTAAAACTATTATTTACTCTACTCACGATTTGCAGGGAGCCATGGGCGAATCCGATATGGTATGGATGATGCTTACATCTGGTTTTGTTTCAGGGGCACCAGAAGATCTTGCCATTAATAAGCATTTTCAACATCTTTTGATCAATACCGATGTTGTATTCGAAACCCAAACAGGCTTGTTCAAAAACTATCGTCGTCATAACAAGGAGATTGCCCTTGAGGGGCAAGGAGATTCGCTGATTTGGACCCGCAGATTATTGGAACGACTTGGTTATAATGTTGTTAGAAATGAAACTGTAAACCTTAAGGTATCCATTTGCACGGAAGACAATACTTACTATTGGGAAATAACCGATAAAGGCAACCTTATTTCAAGAGTTGAAAATCTTACCGATCTGGCTAGCAAGCTAAAACAAATTGAGAACCTTTAACCTTGTATCTCATACAACCAATAAATAATCAAAACCTCTGCGTCATTGCGATGAAAGTTTCGCGTTTTGAAGATTGAAGAAGCAATCTCATTCATAGATCGCTTCGTCAGCACAGAACGCCTCCTCGCGATGACGGGTTTGTGACTTTGCGATGACGGTTCCCGCTATGGACTGAGAGAGAGTGAGCACTGACTAGTGAGAAGATGAGAGGGTGAATCCCGAAGTTTCGAGATGAGGGCAAAGGGCAAAGGGCAAAGGGCAAAGGGCAGAGTATACAATCAATCAATCAATCAATCAATCAATCAATCAATCTGTCTTTTAAGCTCTTCCTCAACAATTCTCTCCAACGATTCGATTCCAAATCGTTTGGCAATTATCTTTTTATCCTTATCTAGAATGTAAATAGCTGGTGTAGCGTATATATCGTATAGTTTATGGTAGTTGGTTACCCTGTTGGGATCCCATACATTGATCCAGTTAAGCTCGTTCTTGGCAACGTAATCCTTCCATTTTTCAATTTCGTTTTGGGTGTAAATGGCAACCACTTCCATGCCTTGCGACTTCAATTTAGTGTATGCCTCCTTTAATACAGGAGTAGCCTTTTTGCAATGGGTGCAACCAGGTTCCCAAAAGTATAAAACTGTAACTTTGGCTTTGGCTGAGTGAAGTTCAAATAGCTTGTTGTTTATATCAAGCATCCTAAAGTTTGGAGCTACTTCGCCAATCAAGTTAGGTTTAAGCTCATTTACCCTATTGGCTATGCGATTAAGAAGATCACTACTTAACCAGTCCACTTCACCGCTAAGGTAATACCTTTCTGCAATATGTACGAAAACGGCATCCATGCCCATAATGGCAGGGTTTTGATATTTGCTTAGAAGATGTGATGCCATAAACTGAAACATTTTATGGTTTGATCTGGTGGCGTCGATTACCTTTGATGCATATAGTTTAACTGTGTCGGGAATGGGTAGCAGTATCCTGTCGAAGTAATTATCAACCCTATTCTGAAAAAAAGGAGTTCGTATGAGCCTGTCATCGGTTAAATCGATATTGTCGAAGTAATGCTTTTGGTTGTAATGGTAGCTCAAAACCCATCGTAGAGAGTCGGGATTAGTAGTGTTTTCAGGGATGTTAAACTCAGGAAAATCAATAGGTTTTAGAGTTCTAATGATATTGGCAAAGAATGTGGCTGGATAATTCTCAATTATTTTATCCCAGTAAGCTCTAACCTCTTGATCAAGTCGGTTGATTTCATCAACAATGCTTTGCTCAGTTTCTTCGTTTTCTGAACCAGCTTGAAGTTGCTGCCTTAATTCGCCCATCTTTAGTTGCTTTTGTGCCATAAATCTTTGGTAATTGGCAAAAGCAGTATTTTCGGAAGAATTTTTAAACTCCAAATCCTCCATCATATTATCCAAACTCGTTGAAATGCTAAATCTCTGATTATCTGCAATTAGGATATCAAAATAGCTACGCTGTGGAAGTATAACGATATACATACCCCCTGGAAGTAATGAATCGCCCTGAAAAACAGCAACACCCTTTGAGTTAACCTGGGCAGTATCAGACACAAATTTTTTCTCACCAAAATGGTAACCTAAAAGTATGGATGTATCCCTTAAGCCTTCGATATTCACCTCAATTTTATAGCCCTGAGCACATGCGGTGAAGGAGATGGAAAGGACAATAACAGTAAGAATGATAATTTTTTTCATAGCGTTTTATGTATTATTCAAGATGAACTAGAATGGCATTGAGAAAACCAAAAACTATACCATGTTAGGGATTAATCCCTTTGTTAAGCCAAAAGTATAAAAAGTTTACGCTTTTCATCCTTATTTCTTTACCATTATTTTCAACAATTGGTAGATCATTTTGTTAAATCATTAGTTTTAAACTTTAATATTATTCTATGACCAGCTCTTTCAATCGTCTTTCGGGTGAAACTAGCCCCTACTTACTTCAGCACGCCACAAATCCAGTTAATTGGTACCCTTGGGGCGATGAGGCTTTTGCAAAGGCAAAGAATGAAGATAAGTTAATACTTGTAAGTATTGGTTATAGTAGTTGCCATTGGTGTCATGTTATGGAGAAGGAGTCCTTTTCCAATGCTGATGTGGCAGATTACATGAATGAAAATTTTGTGTGCATAAAGGTAGATCGTGAGGAGCGACCCGATGTGGATCAGATATACATGAATGCAGTTCAAATCATCACCCGTTCGGGTGGTTGGCCATTGAACTGCTTTGCTCTCCCCGATGGTCGTCCGGTTTTTGGGGGTACATACTTTCGCACCCAGCAGTGGATGGATATACTTCAAAGTCTCCATTCCACTTGGATTACAGATAGAGAAAGGGTTGTAAGCGTTGCAGAGGAACTTACAAAGGAGTTATCCGGTACCCAATTAGTAAAGGTTAATGAGAATGATAAAACAATTTCGTCCGATAGGTTAAAAGCATACGTTGAGAATTGGAGCAAGTATTTCGACTTAAGGCATGGTGCCAATAAAGGTGTTCCAAAATTTCCGATGCCTGGTTCAATCAATTTTTTATTGGATTTCTCGTGGTTATTTAACGATAATTCTACAAAGCAGCACGTTAAAACAACACTTGATAGGATGTGGCAAGGTGGAATTTTCGATCATCTTGGGGGAGGTTTCTTTCGCTATTCGGTGGATGAGCGTTGGGATGTACCCCATTTTGAAAAGATGCTTTACGATAATGCTCAATTAATAAACCTTTATGCATCAGCATATAAGCATTTTAATGATGAGAAATACCGAGACGTGGTATACCAATCTATTGACTTCTTACGTCGAGAAATGCGTTCTCCCGAAGGGGGATTTTATAGTGCCATTGACGCTGATAGCGAAGGTGAAGAGGGTAAATTTTATACCTTTTCAAAACGTGATATTGATAATCTTTTGGGTAATAACGCTGAAGTTTTCTCAGTTGCCTATAGTATTTCAGCATCGGGAAATCATTTAGGAAAAAATGTGATACGAATTGCAGCATCCGATAATGAAACAGCATGTTTGCTTGGTTTAGAGCCAAATCAGGTTAGTGAAAAGTTGAAGGAAGCCAGGGCTAAACTATTTAACGCCAGGGCAACCCGAGTTCGACCCATAACCGACGATAAACAGCTGACCTCGTGGAATGCGTTAACTATTAGTGCACTGGTTAAAGCATATATCGTTTTTGGCGATAAACGTTACCTAATCGATGCACTGAATACCATGCAATTTATTGAGGAAAATCTCATTGGAGGCGATGGATCATTGCAAAGAGTTTACTGTAAAGGCAAGTCAAGTATTCCTGCTTTTTTAGATGACTACGCATTGCTGATTGAAGCGTATATCGCTTTATATAAGGCTAATTTTGATGAAAAGTGGCTTTTAAATGCTCAAAAATTGACTAAGTCATCCATTGAAAAATTCTTCGATAAAGATATGGGAATGTTTTACTACTCATCGAGCATTCACGATAATCTGATCGTAAAGAAAATGGAGTTAACCGATGGAGTGATTCCCTCATCGAATGCTGTAATGGCAGGTAATCTCATGGAATTAGCTGTATACTTTTCTAATCAGGAATACAAAAAAATGGCCAATCAAATGCTTTTGAATATTTGTGAGCAGTTACAAAAGGGTGGGCCTTACGTTTATCGCTGGGCATATAATTACCTCAAATCTTTAGTTGGACCAGCCGAATTGGTCTCAAAAGGTGAAAAAGCCATTGATTCTTTTAATGTTATAGAAAGAAAAACTTACCATCCTTATCTTATACCTTGCATTTCAAACAACTCTTCAACAATTCCAATGTCAAATACAGTTGTTGAAGGTGGTGGTTTTAAACTTTGTCAAGGCAAAACCTGCTTAGCTGCAATAAATGATGTTGGAGTAGTAATGGAAAGACTAAATGGCGTTAAAATTTAAAAGCAAAATACTTCTTGCTTCCACTTTTAGCAGTGGAAAGATAAAACTTAAGATTAGAAATACCTTTATCTAAGGGTGAAAACTTGGTAGTCGACCTTTCTTTGATCGGGCATTAGCCCATATACCCAGGAAAAAATGGCTTCTGAAGTTGTGAATTGCTCCTGCCCACCGGAGTGGTTTAGGTATTGAATAGGGGTTTTTGTGAAAACAAAAACAATTCTATTTACTTCAGGTTGTTTGCTATCCTTGTACAACTCATAATCATTTAATTCTTGACGGAATGGGAAACTAACCTTTTTTTGACCAGGTATTTGGGTGAAACTTTCTTTAAAATTTGGATATAAAAGGCAAGTATAATCATCAGCGATGGCAAAAACATGCAGGTAGCAACTTTGGGTCGCAAAAACGGAAAAAGTCAAATATTCACCCACTTCGTAAACCTGCTTGATTCCCTCTACGCGAACGTTGAATGTAGGATCAGGGCGAGCAGAATACTTAATAATTGTAGCGTCAATGGTTACCTCAACATTGGGGAGCTTAGTTTGAGGATCAGTTGTGGTTTCCTGATTGACAATGGTGTATTCCTTAACTGCTCCTTGAAGTTCGGCTTGTACATCAGAGTTGAAAAACTCTGAAAAGTCGTTATTGATTTCACTTCGGTAAAGCTGTTCGTAAACAGTAAGATGCTCAGAGACACCTGCTTGGCGCAATGCTTCTACTTTGGCTTTATTTATGGCTTCGTGTCGTGCATCCTCAAAGCTAAGCCTGCCAGCAATAATTCCAACCCCTTTCACACCGCTAACCTTAATTATTTCTTGAGCAGTAGAAGGGAAAAAAGGTAATAAAAGAGCAATGAAAAGTATACATTGTAAGGTGAAATAACGACGTGATTTCATGGCTATTCGTTTTGATTAAATGAATGAGCAATTTCAATGCCAAGATACAAATTCTTAATTAACTCACAATAGGGTATGTAGTTAATAAAAAAGGAATATTTGTAGACCCTGTTTCTAAAGGAAATGAAATCTTAATCCAATGGTGGGTGTTAAGTAAGTAAAGTTATTTGTAAGGCATTTGTTGTATTTGCCTTCGATGAAAAAACCTGAGTGGATCAAAGATTTTGATGATAAACGTGTTCCAAATAGCTTTTGCTCTACTCCAATTCTTCCAACAAGATCAGAATAAAAGCCACTTGAAGAGTTTATATTTCTCGAACCACTCTCAATACCTATGCCCAGATATGGATTAAGTGAAAAGGGAAGGTAATACTTGAAATAGAGCCCAATGCGTGTACCTCCTCTTTGCCAACTATTATTGTTGTTTTCAATCAGCGTGGGAATGATGTACCCTTCTTTTGAAAGAGAAGCATCTATGGATATTTTTTTTCTGATAGCGATGGACTGAGTGCATATACGACAAAGTCTATAGAATTGCAGATGAATTCCAGTGGGCTCTCCAATATGTATTCCTGAGCCTATTCTCCATCTGGTTTCATGGGCATTTTTATCCTGAATCCAGTTTGTTTTCTTCCTTTTCTGAGAATATGCTTGTAAACAGATTAATAATATAAATAACAGAGCGATAACATTTAACCATCTATTTTTCATTACCGAATCTTGTAAATTAAATCAATCAATTTGGAAATTCTCTTTAGACTTTTCTTTTATATACTGAAAAGTTTCGTGAAAATAGTAAATATTAATGAATAAAAAAGACCGCTAATTTTAAGGTTAGCGGTCTTTACTTACAAAGATTTAAGATTTACTCAAATTTTTTGAAAACCTCTTCAATTCTATTCATCGCTTCGCGAAGTTGTTCTTCGGTAATTACAAGAGGAGGAGCAAATCGAATTATGTTTCCATGGGTAGGTTTGGCCAAAACCCCATTCTCAGCCATAGCAACGCAAACATCCCATGCTGTTTTACCGGGTTGATTACGGATAACAACGGCATTCAGCAATCCTTTGCCACGCACAAGCTCAATTAAATGGCTTTTGATGCTACGGAATTCTTCACGAAAAATTTTTCCTAAACGCTCTGCGTTTTCAGCAAGTTTTTCCTCTTTGATAACATCAAGAGCAGCAATAGCAACCTTGCCTGCAATTGGATTACCTCCAAAAGTTGATCCATGTTGTCCTGGCTTTATGCAAAGCATTATATGATCGTCGGCAAGAACTGCAGATACAGGGAAAACACCACCTGAAACAGCTTTGCCTAAAATTAATATATCTGGACGAACACCCTCGTGATCGCAGGCAAGCATTTTCCCAGTACGGGCAATGCCTGTTTGTACCTCATCGGCTATGAAGAGTACATTATTTTTCTTGCAAAGTTCCGATGCTTTTTTCAGGTAACCTTCAGCTGGAACAAACACACCAGCTTCACCTTGAATTGGCTCAACCAAGAATCCAACAACATTTTTATCTTCAAGCGTCTTTTCAAGTGCTGGAATGTCGTTATAGGGAATAATAATAAATCCAGGTGTGTATGGACCATATTCTGCACGAGCATCGGGATCGGTACTCATGGAGATAATGGTGGTTGTACGACCATGGAAATTATTCTCGCAGACAATAATTTTTGCTTCACCATCTTTAATGCCCTTTTTCTGGTAACCCCACTTTCGGCAAAGTTTAATTGCTGTTTCGTCAGCTTCAGCACCAGTGTTCATGGGTAAAACCTTGTCGTAACCAAAGTATTTAGTTATGTATTCCTCGTACTCACCCAACACGTTATTATAGAAAGCACGAGAAGTAAGGGTTAACTTGCGAGCTTGATTAACCATGGCTTCAACAATCTTAGGATGGCAGTGTCCTTGGTTTACTGCAGAGTAGGCTGAAAGAAAGTCAAAATACTTTTTACCTTCTACGTCCCATACATAAACGCCTTCACCCTTTTCCAGAACAACTGGAAGTGGATGATAGTTGTGCGCACCGTACTTATCTTCACGGTCCATGTAATGTTTACTGGTCATCATAATCATTCTTATTAGATATTGTTATTGATTTTCAGATTTATACAATAAAACAAAAATACAAATTATTGGACTACAATCATAAGGTAACTTTTCCATTTTTCAAACATTTAGTACCTATAAACCTGTATGTTAAGCAACATATTGAACATTAATCCAAAATAATTGTTAAATGATTGTACTAAAAAAATTAAACAGATATGATTTCACGTATTCTCGAACCTATTGCCAATCGAAGGAGTGTCTTGGCATTTAACTCACAGATTATTTCAGACGAAAGCATTAATCTAATTTTTGAAGCTGCACGATGGGCACCCTCATCGTATAACGAACAACCCTGGCGGTTTTACTATGCATCTCGCTCTAATCCAGAAGCATTCAATAAAATTCTTTCGTCTCTTGCCCCAGGAAATGCTGAATGGGCTAAGGATTCATCATTATTAATAATAACGGTTGCCAAAAAACACTTAACTATTAACGGAAAAGAAAATACTTATTCAATGCACGATACAGGTATGGCTACTGCAAATTTACTCATTCAAGCGCAAGCTTTGGGTTTAGTAAGCCATGTGATGGGAGGTTTTAATAAATCTGTGGCAAATGAACTGCTCAATTTGTCTGATGAATTTATTCCTTTAACTGTAGTAGCTATTGGACAGCAAGGTGATATTGCTGAACTGAGTGATTCGAATAGAACGAGAGAAAATGCACCTCGACAACGAAAACAAAAAGAAGAGATCGCGATTGAATTAAAGTAATTCTTTTATAAGTGGGTTGATAATTTGACTAATCAAGTAATAATTTATTGTTTTTCGGTTAATTATTGTCAAGGTAAGGTAAAGAGAAAGAAATTTTTGCACCTTTTTGAATTTTGCTTTCTATCCATATTTTACCTTTGTGCATGTCGATAAAATCTTTACAAAGCATCAACCCAAGCCCAGATCCTTTTTCTCCATTTTGCCCTTTTGTTGTAACTCCAATTTCTCCAGTGAATAGTTTTTCCTTTATGAAGGGTTCAATTCCGGTGCCAGTGTCTTCAATGGAAACAATAACCTCACCATCGATCTTAGAAGCTGTAAAAGTAATTTTTCCATTGATTCCAGTAAACTTTACAGCATTTGAAACAAGGTTCCTAATAATTGCTTTAAGCATATTTGAGTCAGCATCAACTTGAATATCTTTCGGAACTTGGTTAAGAACTTGAATATTTTTTTCTTTGGCAATATATTGAATGTAAATAAGTTCTTCGTTAATTAGTTTGTAGAGATTTTGGCTAATAGGAAGGAATTGCAAAGACATTGTTTGTAACATTGACCACTGTAACAGATTATCAAGAAGCATATTACCTTTGGTAGAGCTATCGTAAATAATCCTCAAAAATGATTGAATTTCATTTTTACCATAGGTGTCATACTGAGATAGTAAAACTTCAGAATACCCAGAAATACTGTTAAATGGATTTTTTAAGTCGTGCGCAATTACTGCTATAAGTTTGTCCTTTATTTGGTTTATCTTTTCTAGTTCTTTATTTTTTTCATCAATGGCGTTTGCTTTTTGTTGAATAATCTCCTTTTGCTTCTCAATCTCTGAGTTCTTATGCTTCAGCTGTAGGTTAGTAATCTTCACTTTTCTGTTAGTTGAGATGATAAGAAAAATGAAAACTACTGCTATAGCGGTAAAAGCGAATGACAGGAAAAGAAAATATTTTTGGTTTCTAATCTTTTGAGAATTGATTTCCTGCTCCCTACGAAGCAAAAGGTTTTCCTTTGCTTGCGATTCTAGTTCGTAAGTTATTTTAATTTGACTCAGCACTTCAGCTTTTTCTTTGCTGAAAAGGCTATCATTTAATTGGCTTACCCGTTTATATAAGTGCGTGGACTCCTTGTATTTCTGTTGTTGTTCATAGATTTTTGCTAGCAAAGTTGCGGAGTTTTTTTCTTCGTTAAGGGATCCTATTTCCTTAGCCATAGAAAGGCTTTTAATAGCATAATTGGCAGCTTTGTCATTTTTTTTCATAGAGAAATAATCCTCCGAGATCTCCCTTAATATGCTGATCATTCCTAATTTATCATTGAATTGTTGAGCATTTTCTAATGCTTGATAGTGAAAGTCTAATCCCTTTTGGTATTCACCCAAAAACCTGTAGATTGTTCCAATATTGCTTTTGCTAGCCCCAATACCTCTCAGATCCTTATCCTCCTCATTTGCAGCTAAGGCTCTATAGAAATAGGTTAGTGCCAAATCGAACTTACTATCACGAAAATATACCCATCCAATATTATTTAGCGTTATTCCAATATCTTTGATAGATCCTGTTTTTTCTTTATAGTTAAGCGATTTCTGATAATACACTAAAGCCTCTTTGTCATTACCCATCTCAGAAAAAATGAAACCAATGTTGTTAAATGTTGAAATCAAACCTTCAAAATCTTCAATTTCCTCCCTTATTCTGGAGGCTTCTGCTAAATCAATCATTCCTAGATCAAATCGTCCCAAAATAGCCGCAGCGGTTCCCTTATTATGTATTGCAGTTGCTAAGCCATATACATAATCTATTTGGTTGCATAAATCGTAAGCTTTTATGGCATACTCAAGGGATAGCTTAGGATTATTTCGACGGTTTTTATGAGAAAGGTTATTTAACGAATCGATTAGTTCAGTAGATATCTTTTGGGTTGATTCACTAGTATTGCAATGAATCTTTGCTGAGAAAGTGCTAATAAATAAAGCAATTAAAATTATTTTTAACACATATTTCATCTTAGAGACAATTAATTTTAACAATGGCAATAAAGTTGGTAAATTTATAAAAATAAAAATATTAACAATGTATCTTAAGTATTTCTATAATAAATGGATGAAATATATTAAATTGAAATTGACGAATTTGAAATTAATTCTTTTTGTTCTGTTTTTTTAATAAGTTGGTTAAAATATCTCTTTTACGTACCGAAACTGGCACTGTTGTATCATCCGACATAAGAATGCTGCTCTCGGGAAAACGTTTGTAACATTTTACATAGTTTAAGTTAACAAGATGCGATTGATGGGATCTGAAAAATCCTGAGGAGGAAAGCATATCTTCAAATTCTTTTAAAGTTTTTGATACTAACACCTTAGGTTTACTAATAAAATAAAACATGGTGTAGTTATTATGCGATTCACATCTTATAACCTCATCTTTATCTACTACAATAACTGAATCAAATGTTTTTAGAATGATTTTTTGCGGTACCTTTTCATCCGATTGTATATTTTCAATAAATGTTTGAAATTTCTGGTTAACTTCTTCCTCCCAAATTGTTTCGTTTAATTTTTCTACAGCATTGATCAATTCGTTCGGGTCAATAGGTTTAAGGATAAAATCAATTGCGCTAAAGCGAAATGCCTTAACAGCAAATTCTTGATATGCTGTAATGATTACAAATTTAAAATCAATGGTTGGAAATTTTTTTAGCAAATCAAATCCAGTTCCATCAGGCATTTGAATGTCGAGAAACACTACCTCTGGCTTTTGAGAAAGGATTAGTTCGTAACCTGTTTCAACGTTATTTGCCTGTCCAATTATCTTTACATTTGGACAGAAAAGTCGCAACATATTGTTTAGGGCTTCCCTTGCTGGTGCTTCGTCGTCAATAATGGCTGCAGTCATCATAAGCTTAAGTTTTTAACTTTGCTAAAGCATGGGTATTGTAAATCGTATTAATGTGCCATGTTCTCCAATTGCTGATTCTTGTGATAGATCTTTAATCTCCATTTTAACTTGTTTTCGGTAAACTTTTTTGAGATTTTGAAGTCTTTCATTGGTTATTCTTATTGCTAACGATTCGTGTTCCTTCTTCTTCTGGTTTATTTGCATCGACTTTTCAAAACCAACTCCATTATCCTCAACTTCTAGTAGAATTTGTGAAGATAATAAAATGAAACTAATCTTTATGATTCCCTTTTTGCTCAGGTGAATGATACCATGTTCAATGGCATTTTCAATGAATGGTTGGGCAAGCATTGGAGGTATGGTTTGATGTTCAACATCAATGTCGGAGTCGATATTTATGGAATATTCAAATTTTTCTTCAAACCTTAGGCTTTGTAACTCTAAATAGTGTGTTAGTGTTTCTACTTCCTTGGAAATGGGAATCAAGTCTTTTCGTGAGTTTTCCAGAATCAGTCGAACAAGTTTTGAAAAATTTGCCAAATATTTTCCTGCTAAGTATGGTTCATTCCTAAAAATGTAACTCTGAATTGCAGTTAGAGAGTTGAAAACGAAATGGGGGTTCATTTGGGTAAGCAAAAACCTTTGCTCCAACTCAAAAATCCTTTTTTGATATTTTTTCTTGAAATCCAATATGTATAGAACTGAAATAACAATGATAAGACCAGATATTACTAATATGATCCAGAGATGGAGATTTTTTGGGAATTGTAATGCACTGAAGGACAACAACAAGAATTCCCGTATGGATAGAAATATTATATTCTTAATAAAGTGAAGCAGCATTTATCTCTTTTTTAAAGCGCAAAGAAAAAATACATCATTGAAATTTCTGCAAGGTATCATAAAAGCTAAAACAAAACAATAAAAGCATTTATTTTTGCTAAGGTATGTATTGCTTTACTCAATTTGGTGAGAGAATAGAAATGATGACTATATCATCAGAAATTTGCGGATATTTTGATGTTAATCCTTCTGGATGTAAGGTAATTAGGAACGGCGTAATGACCAGATTCGTTGTTTTGGTTCGAAACGGTTTGAACCCAGAGATATGAAACCGTGTTTTTAAAGTCGAAAAGGTTAAAGACTTCAGCACCTACCCATAAACTCTTAATCCAGGTAATATTCTTTAAAGTATTTCCACCTTTTCCTCTATCATCCTTGAATACCTTAGTAAAACCAATGTCAACCCTTTTGTATGATGGCATCCGCGCGACCACATCATAACGCGGAGAGCTAGGTACGCTGAATGGAAGACCAGTGCCAAAGAAGCCACTTATGTGGGCTCTAAATGTTGGGTTTCCGGGTAGATAGTCTTGAAAGAATGCTCCAACACTAAACCGCTGGTCAGTTGGACGAGGATAGTAGCCAGGATAGAGAGTTATACCTTGCTCGTCAATGTAGGAGTCAGATTCAATGTCCTCAAATGTTTTCATCAGCGATAGGCTTGCCCATGATTCTGCCCCTTTGACAAACTCGCCATTAATTTTAAAATCAATTCCTTGTGCGTATCCATTGGCGAGGTTTTCCCCAGCATACTTTATTCTAACATTATCAATTTTGTAAGGAATTAAATTGTTTAAATGCTTGTAGTATATTTCGGTTTGAAAACGGAATGGTCGCTCCCAGGCGATGAATTGGTATTCCATACCGAAAACAGCATGTATTGATCGCTGTGCTTTGATGTTAGGATTAATTTTTCCATTGGGATATCGAAATTCCTTATACATCGCTGGTTGGTGGTAGTAACCTCCCGATAGGTGAAATGCCATATTTCGATTCCAATTCGGCTTAAGCATGATGGAGGCTCTGGGACTAAAATTTTTTTCCTGATTAAAACTCCAGTACGAAAATCTTATTCCAGCATTTGCAGTTAACTCCCATTCTTTTATGCTGAAACGATAACTATCCTGTATAAAAGCAGAAAAACGATGGCTAAGAACACTATTGGCCGATCGTAGGTGATATGATAGAACTAAATCTTGACCATTGTAGGGAACAGAATACCCAGAAGAATCAATCAGATCCCACTCATTGATCATATCCTCAATATTCTCAATTTGATACCTTAAGCCCCATCGTATGTTATTGCCGTTGTTTGCAATTGTTCCAATATGCTCAATACGGTAAAATTCTGCATCAAGATAATTGCGGGCGTGATTTATGAACCCACCAATTCCTACGTTTATGCTGCTATCACCATATGTGGTTGAGCCCAATGAATTATCAAGTTCGTTGAGGAGATACTGCCCTATAACATCAAAGGTTTCTGCTTCACGAGCGATATAACTGGCCGCAATCAGCTTAAGAAGTACACTTTCGGAAGGACGGAAATCGGCAGTAATGGCTCCCTGCATCGTTTCGAAACGGTTAACCTCTTGTCCTTCGTAGAATACTTTTAGTTGCAATGCATTGGTAAAGCTGCCAAATCGGGTTTCACGTATTTCAGGTGCAAATTGGTACTTATTAGATGAGTAGTTACCCAAAAAACTGATTTGGAATGCAGGCGAGAAACGCCAGAATAGATTCGATTGTAAATCGATGAAGGATGGCGCATATTCACCACTAACATCAAGGGTGCTAAGTAAATATTGAGAAGTTTTATATCTTATCCCGGTAATATGAGTGAATTTATCGTTTGCTCCAATGCCTTCAACCAATCCATTGGCACCCAACAGGCTCATTTCAACTTGCGCTGCGTTTCTTGTGGGTTGTCGGTATCTGATATTGAGCACCGACGACATTTTATCGCCGAATTCAGCATTAAATCCTCCTGCTGAGAATTCTATTCCTTCTACCATGTCGGAGTTGATAAAGCTAAGCCCTTCCTGTTGACCAGATCGTATAAGGAAAGGACGGTATATTTCGATATCGTTAACATAAACAAGATTTTCATCGAAATTCCCCCCCCTAACAGAGTATTGTGAGCTCATTTCGTTGGCAGAGGAAACTCCGGGGAGAGTTTTCAGAATGGATTCAAAACTTCCGGATGCATCGGGAATAAATTCCATATCCCTTGGACTAATTCTTTCAATGTTGCCAAAACGTCTTTGGGTAGAAAGGACAGAAACCTCTTCTAGTTGACTAAAAGTTGTATTTAGGGTTGTATTAACCTGGTACCTTTGTCCTTGAGCAATTTTTAAAACATATTCATAAGGCTCAAAACCAACTGCTGAAAAAATTAGTAATAATGAATCTGAAGGAGTAATATAGAGCTTATAGAACCCATCAGCATTGCAGGCAACCCCTTGATTTGTACCCTTAACGGTTACATTGGCAAATGATATAGGACTATTATTTTCATCAGTTACTCTTCCTTCTACCAGGGCTACATTTTGAGCCACAGAGGGAAAAGATATAATTGAAAAAGTCACAAAACCAACGATTACATATATCCTAATAAATACTTGAAGGTATGATGAAATTAAAAATGACATTTTTAACAAAAAATAAAAAATTGAATAAAGATTCTAGTATCTAATGAAACGCAAAGCTATAAGAAAATTGTACATAAAAGGAATAAATGTTTCAAATGGCCATGATGAAATGATGATGAGTTGTTAAATAATAGCAAATACAGCCAATTTCTTTATACCAAATTAAAACAAAATTTACGCAAAGTGCCACGATGACATGAATTTAATAAAAAAATATGTCATTGTGGCTGAATTTTGTTTTTGGAATATTTTTTATAGATATTATTCAAAATGAATTTAAGTAGTAACCCATAAAATTTTTTAAAATATGACACTAATAAGTCTTAGGCGCCCAAGCGCAACGAAACCTAACACAAGCAGTGATGAGTACCGCGATTTTGTAAATAGTTTCTCACGAGCAGTAAATAGGTATACGAAGGAATGCATTGATAATCCTGCAGTTAATATTTTTGAGGACACCAAGCAGTTCAGAATTGAGCTGGCAGCACCAGGTTATACCAAGAAAGATTTTTCGATAAATGTCGAAAAGGATGTTCTCACCATTTCAGCAAACCCCGAATTAAATGAAGATGTTAACAAGAATTTTATTCAGTGTGAGTTTGCCAAGGGATCTTTTCAGCGTTCTTTCACTTTAGGTAAATCTATTGACTCCTCAAAAATTGGAGCATCAAGTAAAGATGGTATCCTTACGATTATATTACCCAAACGAGAGGAAGCCATTGAAAAGCCAGCGCGAACAATTAGTATTGATTAAATATTTTTAATAGCCTGAACATCTGCCCATTGGTTTAAAAAAGATTGCCAATGGGCTTTTATGTCAACTAATATTTCAGATTAAGTAGTGAATCTTTCTCTTATGATGGGGTGTTTTTTTATAAAAATCTTTGAGTATTAGTACTTATTCTTTATTTTCGTGGGCTGAAAATGAAACCGAATCTAGTAGATTACTAGACTGAAAAAGAAAGAAAAACACACTAACTCATGGAAATTAAAGACCAGAAGGATTCGATCGAGAACGATCAGTTCGGCAAAGCCGAAAGTACTTTAGAAAACTCTGAAAACATTGCTGATCAGCCATTGGAACATACCAGTGGAGAAGAAAAGAAGAGGAAAGCAAGCAAAACTTCGACCAAAAAAGAAAAAAAATCTGAACCGAAAAAAGAGCCCAAAGCAAAGAGTAAAACATCAACTGGTAAGGGGAAAAAGGTTAAGGAACAACTTTCAGTTCATGAAGATGTATTAATTGCTTCTGAAGAAAAGACAGTCGATGCAGCTCAAGGAGAGATTCAAGATGTAAAATTGGTTGTTGAAAAAGAGATTTCTCCAATTGAAGAAACTGATAAACCTGAAAAAATCCAAGGGAAAAGAACTTTTAAGGATAAAAAAGTGAAGGAAGATTTTACCGATCAGGATAATCTTGAAGAAGAAGAATTGGATGAGGAGGAATCCGAAGAAGATGAATTAACAGAAGGAGAAGAATCTGCAGATTATTCCCAAATGTCGAGAGAGGAATTGGTGGATAGATTAACACAATTGCTCACAGACAAGCCAATTCAAAAAGTTAGGGCCGAAGTTGAAAGCATTAAGGTAAACTTTTATAAGAAGCATAAGGCTGAATTTGAGAAGAAGCGAAAGGATTGGGTTGAGTCAGGAGGAAATATTGATGAATTTGAAACACCTGAAGATCCCATGGAGCCTCAAATAAAGGAATTACTTAAACAATATCGTGATTTAAAATCGCAGTACAATAGAGATTTAGAAGTCCAAAAGGTTAAAAATCTGGAGTCTAAACAGCAAATAATCGAAGATATCAAAGATTTGGTTAACCGGAATGAATCAGTAAATCAAACTTTTCAGGATTTTAGAGAATTGCAACAGAAATGGCGTGAGATTGGACCAGTGCCTCAGGCAAATTTAAACGATTTATGGGAAACCTATCATCACCATGTTCAGGCTTTTTACGACTATGTTAAAATAAACAAGGACCTACGTGACTTAGACTTAAAACGTAACCTTGAAGAAAAAATCATACTATGCGAAAAAGCAGAGGAGTTACTGCTTGAGCCTTCGGTTATTATTGCTTTTAAAAAGCTTCAGAAACTGCATAATCAATGGAGAGAGATAGGCCCAGTTCCAGGAGAAAATAGAACCGAGATTTGGGAACGTTTTAAAGGAGTAACCTCCAGCATCAACAAAAGGCATCAGGAGCATTTCGAATCGTTGAGAGAAGATCAGAAAGTTAACTTGGATGCTAAAACAGCCCTTTCCGAAAAGGCTGAAGATCTTGCGGCAAAGGTTATAAAATCTGCAAAAGATTGGAATAAGTATTCTAAGGAGATGATCGAATTGCAAAAGATTTGGAAAACTATAGGATTTGCCCCAAAAAAGGATAATAACAAGATATACGAAAGGTTTCGCACGGCATGCGATAATTTTTTTAATAATAAACGTGAATTTTATCAGGAATCGAGAGAAGAGCAGTTAAGCAATTTGCAGCTTAAAACCGAACTGTGCATGCAAGCTGAAGCATTAAAAGAAAGTACTGAATGGAAGAAAACATCAGATGAACTCATCAATCTTCAAAAGCGTTGGAAGGAAATTGGCCCTGTGCCACGAAAGCATAGTGAAGAACTATGGAGGCGATTTAGAGCAGCATGCGACCAATTTTTTGAAAATAAATCAAAGCATTTTTCTCAGGTTGACAACAAGTATATCGAGAACCTAAAAGCGAAAGAGGATCTAATCGCTGAGATTCAACAATACGTATTATCTGAAAACGTTGAGGAAAGCCTTAAAGTGCTAAAAGATTTTCAACGTTGTTGGGCTGAGATAGGGTTTGTTCCTATCAAGAAAAAGGATGAACTGCAAAAGAGTTATCGTGAGGCAATAAATAAGCATTTCGAAGGGCTTAAAATTGATAATTCTCGCAAAAATATTCTTAAGTTTAAAACGAAGATTGATACAATTCAAGGTAATCCTAGGCAGGAGAATAAGATCAGAATCGAACGTGAAAGGCTATTCAATCAAATGAAACAGCTGGAGAATGATATTGTGCTTTGGGAGAATAATATTGGGTTCTTTACCAAGTCAAAAAATGCTGAACAGCTGATTAAGGATGTGGAAGGTAAAATTGAAAAGGCCCGGGTTGATTTAAAGGTAATTGAAGAAAAGATACGTTTGATAGATAATATGGATAAAGCATAATTACACATCCAATTTATTAATGGTATGCCTCACAATACAAAGTATGTTTTCGTAACAGGAGGAGTAACCTCCTCGCTGGGGAAGGGGATAATCTCATCTTCACTTGCCAAACTTCTGCAGAGCAGAGGTTACTCAGTAACCATTCAGAAATTAGATCCATATATTAATGTTGACCCTGGTACTTTAAACCCCTACGAGCATGGTGAGTGCTATGTTACCGAGGATGGAGCTGAAACTGATCTTGATCTTGGCCATTACGAGAGATTTTTAAATGCCCATACAACACAGGCAAATAATGTTACCACTGGCAGAATATACCAATCAGTAATCAATAAGGAGAGGAAAGGGGATTATCTCGGCAAAACAGTACAGGTAATACCCCATATTACCGATGAGATCAAGCGTAGAATAAAGTTGGTTGGTACTAAGAACAAATTTGATGTAGTAATAACTGAGATTGGTGGAACAGTTGGCGACATTGAATCATTGCCTTACATTGAAGCGGTTAGGCAGCTTAAATGGGAGCTAGGGATAACCAACACAGCGTTTATCCATCTAACCCTAGTGCCTTATCTAGCTTCTTCGGGTGAACTAAAAACAAAGCCAACTCAACACTCCGTTAAGGTTCTGCTTGAGAACGGTATTCAGCCAGATATTTTGGTTCTGCGAACAGAACATCCCCTAACTGAGGAAATCAGAAAAAAAGTATCACTTTTCTGCAACGTAAGCTTACAGTCTGTTATTGAGTCAATAGATGTTACCACTATTTACGAGGTTCCTTTGTTGATGCTCAAGGAAAAATTGGATTTGACTGTGCTACAAAAGTTAAATTTGCCAGAGGGTAATAAACCCGATTTGGATGATTGGAAAAAGTTTGTGGCAAAGTTGAAAAATCCCAAATCAAATGTGAAGATAGGTTTAGTGGGAAAGTATGTTGAATTACCCGATGCATACAAATCCATTGTTGAAGGGCTTATCCATGCAGGAGCGGTGAATGAGTGTAAGATTAATTTGGAATCGATCCATTCTGAGGATATTGAGGAGAATAATCTGGATGATAAGTTAGGTCATCTTCAGGGAATTCTAGTTGCCCCTGGTTTTGGGCACAGAGGAGTGGAGGGTAAGATTTTAACGGTTAAGTATGCCCGCGAAAATGGAATACCTTTTTTTGGTATTTGCCTTGGAATGCAGTGTGCAGTAATTGAGTTTGCCCGAAATATGCTGGGGTATACTGATGCAAACTCAACAGAGATGGTTAGATACACAGCTCACCCAGTTATTGATTTAATGGAAAATCAGAAAGGGGTTACCGATAAGGGTGGAACCATGCGATTGGGAGCATATTCGTGCAAAATCAAAAAGAATACAAAAGTTTTTGATGCATACGGTAGAACCGAAACAAAAGAACGTCACCGACACAGGTACGAATTCAACAATGCATACCTTGAGAAGTTCGAAAAAAATGGGATGATGGCGGTGGGGATTAATCCAGAAACAAATTTGGTGGAAATTATTGAACTTAAAAATCATAAATGGTTCATAGGTGTTCAGTTTCATCCTGAGTATAAAAGCACTGTTTTAAATCCACATCCTTTGTTTGTTTCTTTTATTAAGTCTGCTTTAAGGGGATGATAATTCCCTTTAATTGCAAAGTCTTAAAATACTCATTATTTATGCCGTTAGTTAAATCATTTATTTTGTAAATTATTATTGTTCAATTGAATATGTAGTGTAATATTCAATATTATTTTTAGTGCTTATTTATTTGCTATCTTTGCAAATCTTATATTGTTTTAACTAGTTGGTTTATCGATAATTAATAATTTCAAAAGTTAAGAAATGGATAGAAATACTATTATAGGCTTTTTACTTGTATTAGGTATTATTATTGGATTTAGCTACTTAAATCGTCCATCAAAGGAAGAGGTTGAAACTGCAAAAAGACGAAGTGATTCCCTTGCGCTGGTGAGAGCGGAACAAGAGCAAATGTTGAGGGCAGCAGAAGAAATTGCAAAGCAGAAGATGGCTGAAAGGGACTCCCTTGCTATTATTGACCAGAAGTTAAGGCTTGGATCATTTGCTGAAGCCAGTTTAGGTGAAAGGACATTTATTACTCTCGAGAATAATTTAATGAAGATAAATGTTTCAACACTGGGGGGGAATATCTATTCAGTGGAGTTGAAGAATTATTTCACCTATAGTCAAGAACCATTAGTGCTTTTTGCTGATGACAAAAATGTTTTTGGACTTCAATTCTGGGGGTTTAACAATAATATCGAAACCCATAAACTGTTTTTTACACCCGATACACCTGAACAGTTAATCACAGTTACCGAAGCAACAGGTTCAAAGACTCTAACCATGAGACTTTTAGCCGGAGAATTGTCGTATATCGATTATGAATATACTATTTATCCCGAATCATATATGATTGATTATAGCATTCGATTCACAAACATGGATAATGTTATATCTGGTAGACCAGGATCAATCGATTTGGTATGGGACTTTCTTTTACCTCAGTTGGAAAAAGGGATTGAAAACGAATGTAATTACACTTCAATTTCTTATCGTCTTCCCAATGGAGATTTTGAGGAGTTAAACCCTCGTAGCGATAAGACTAATAGTGAGGTAAAAACAAGAATACAGTGGATTGGCTATAAGCAGCAGTTTTTCTCTACATTCTTGGTATCTGATGAGCATTTCCTCAATGCCGATTTTTCTTCAACAAAAATTGCGGATGGGGGATACACAAAACAATTTACTTCACGCATTAGCATTCCTTTTGATAGCGGGAAGGATGAGGTGCAAAACTTTAAAATGTACTTTGGTCCTAATCACTTCAATACACTTAAGCAATATGAATATGGTTTTGAAGACGTTGTACCCCTTGGTAGCTGGATTATTAAGTGGATAAACCGATATGTAATAATATTTTTATTTGACTTTCTTGATAACTATATTGGAAGTTATGGGTTAATTATTCTACTTCTTACCATAATTATAAAAGTTGTATTATTTCCTCTAACTTTTAAATCGTATATAAGCCAAGCGAAGATGAGGGTTCTCAAACCGCAGGTTGATGAGATTAATGCAAAGTTCCCTAAGAAGGAGGATGCCATGAAGAAGCAACAATCAGTTATGGCACTTTATAAAAAGGTGGGTGTGAGCCCATTGGGAGGATGCTTACCTATGCTCATTCAGTTTCCCTTTCTTATAGCCATGTTTCGGTTTTTCCCAGCATCTTTTGAACTTAGACAAAAAAGTTTCCTTTGGGCTGATGATCTTTCAACTTATGATTCAATAATTGATTTACCTTTCAGTATTCCCATGTATGGTGATCATATTAGCCTTTTTACGCTGCTCATGGCTTTAGCCATGTTTATTACATCTAAGACGAGCACATCACAAATGGGTGATACAAATGCTCAGATGCCCGGAATGAAGTTTATGATGCTTTATATGATGCCCTTGATGCTTTTGGTTTGGTTCAATAATTACTCGGCAGGATTAAGTTATTACTACTTTCTCTCCAATGTGATAACCCTTGGGCAAACATATCTTATTAGACAAACAGTTGATGATCAGGAAATTCTATCCAAACTTAATGCTAACAGTAAAAAACCTGTCACAAAATCCAAGTTTCAGGCTAAGCTAGAAGAGATGGCAAAGCAGCAAAAGCAAATTCAGAAGAAAAAGAAGTAGTTAATATACACTCAAGAAAACCGTTGTTTTCCAGCAACGGTTTTTTTTAGCTATTTATTTTTAACCGTTAGACTTGTTAAATAGTAATAAAAAAAAGCCAAACCATTGGTTTGGCTAAAAGAAATAATTATGATAGATGAATATCGAAAATAAACCGTTGGTAGTTAATCAACGATTTGAATCATCTTAAAGGGAACCTTGATAATCGATTCGTAGTCTTCTCCCGCTTCAAGCATGTCTTCATCGTCTTCTTCATAGTACCAGTTAATAACAACATCGTT
>Ga0334882_1000673_pt1 | contig 49975 bp, 52 predicted proteins | sample GraSluR1_MG_5_FD_207226 | JGI IMG/M metagenome (GOLD analysis project Ga0334882, IMG submission 207226) | Sludge microbial communities from methane-producing bioreactor in Wageningen University, Netherlands - Granular Sludge_15_04-R1 | ecosystem: Engineered > Bioreactor > Anaerobic >... | reverse complement strand
TCTGTGATTTCATTCAGACGGCAAAGATCCACAATCAATTCAAATCGACACGCGCCAATTTTGCTTACAACTAATTGTATAATAAATTATTACAAAGAACTAAATTATTTTTCTTTGGACACTAGTGGGATTGATACTGTTTATATGTGTATTGATTTATTTGATTCCTGCAATGATAAAAACACCACATTGAAATCCTGTGAGAAACTTATGTTAACCGTTAACGAATTACTATGAAACCAATTGCCTTCATTTTCTTATTGATATTAATTTCTTTAAGTAGCAATTCTACGCAAAGAGAAACTAATTGCGGTTGTTCTAAAAAGGTTGATACCCTTGAAGGCTGCTTTCAAACATCATTTGAAAAAGAAATTTCGATAGAACTAATAACAATAGTAGAAAAAGGGGAAACAGCTAGGTTTCTCATGGGTTCCTCTGATGAAGAGTTAGCGAAACAGCCATTTATGGACGACCCTGACTACAGCACTGCTGATGAGCAACCCATTCACAAAATTTCTCTTACAACTGCCTATGCAATGAGCAAATACGAGATTACAAACCAGTTATTTTGCAATGTGATGAATTGGGCAATTAAAAAAGGTTATGCAGCTATACGTAATGGTGATTTAGTTGGAAAAGATGGAGTAAAATACCTCGGTATTACCCACTTGATTGACGATGAACTGTTAGGCGTGCAGTATGGAATATCTATTAATGACAGTAAAATTGAGTTCCGTGAATCACGCGAAAATCACCCCGCGCATGGAGTTACATGGTACGGAGCTATTGCATTTTGTAATTTTTTAAGTGAAATTGAAAAGTTGCAGCCTGTATATAACTTATCTAACTGGTCGTGGGACAGTACTAAAAACGGGTATAGATTGCCCACGGAGGCGGAATGGGAGTATGCAGCCCGAGGTAATAAACGTTATACTTTTGCCTGGGGGAATGAGATTGATAGCTCTTACATTAATTACTGGGTAAGCAAAGCTTATAGGCCATTTAATACGGTTACCATGCCTGTTGGTTTCTATGATGGCAAAGAGAGGCATGGAGTAAAGACCCATAGCAATGCATCTCCGTTTGGTTTATATGATATGACAGGCAATGTTTGGGAATGGTGCTGGGACTGGTATGGTAAAATTTATTACAGATATTCGTTAACGTTGAACCCCAAAGGACCAGTTAATGGTGATGACCGGCCTCCCTATCATGTGAACGAACCCACTAAAGTATGGAGAGGTTGTGGATGGGCAGGGAACAATGCATTTAGCCGTATAGCAAAAAGATGGAGTGCAGCACCTAATATTGCTATTAACGAGGTTGGGTTTAGAGTAGCCAAGACAATTGATTAATTTGGCGCTAATAACGATGATAAGAAAGCAAGTCTAAATTGGAAATAACCCACAAGATAGAATATTGAACACCAGGCGGTAACATGCGGTATAGTTAATTGCAGTTGCAGTACGTATTCGAGCAATACAGCTCGTATCAAAAGTAGTTGTAACTTGATAGGAAAGTGCTTCGAAATCGGCAACTAACCATACCGCCATCCGTTAGCAGTCATTGTAAAGGAACAACCGACAGCATGCAGAACAAACAAAAAATCAAATTTTTATGGCACGTCCTACAACAAAACAACAGCTTCTTGAGCAAAGCGAAGAAAATTTCAAGAAACTATTTGCTCTAATAAACTCACTAAACACAGATGAACAAGAAAAAACATTCTCGTTTGAGGATAGAGATAGAAACATTAGAGACGTATTAGTGCATTTGTACGAATGGCACCAACTGTTGCTAAATTGGATAAGTTCGAACATGGTGGGAAAGAAAACAAGTTTTCTGCCCGAACCTTACAATTGGAAGACCTACCCACAAATGAACGTTGAATTTTGGAAAAAGCACCAGACTACACCCTATCAGGAAGCAATATCCGCTTTACAAAAAAGTCACGAAGAGGCAATGCGTTTGATTGATACATTTACCAACGAACAACTTTTTGCCAACAAGTTTTTTGATTGGACAGGCACAACGAGTTTGGGTAGTTACTGTGTTTCGGCAACTGCAAGCCACTACGATTGGGCAATAAAGAAAATCAAAAAACATAAGAAAAGTCTGACAGATAAATAATTGCGATAAAGCAGCTGTTTTCGAGCGATTTTATTTAATTTTGTGGATTATCATATTGAAATAAAGCTATGGCTAAAAACAAAATCATAAAAGTTGAGGGCAAAGAAATTACGGTTATTCTCGTCAAAGAGCAGGAATACATTTCTTTAACTGATATGCTAAAAGCCAAAGACGGCGATTTTTTTATTTCTGATTGGCTACGAAATAGGAATACGATTGAATATCTTGGTATTTGGGAAACGGTTTACAATCCTAATTTTAATTATGGCGAATTCGCCATAATTAAAAGTCAAGCAGGGCTAAATAGCTATAAAATAAGCGTAAAAGAATGGGTCGAAAAGACAAATGCAATTGGATTGAAAGCTACCGCAGGGCGATATGGTGGAACTTACGCTCATCCCGACATTGCTTTTGAGTTTGGGATGTGGATTAGTCCGCAATTCAAAATATATCTTGTAAAAGAATTTCAACGCCTCAAAAGTGAAGAAAACGACCGTTTAAAATTAGAATGGAATTTGCAACGAACTCTTGCCAAAGTGAACTATCAAATTCATACCGATGCAATAAAAGAAAACCTTATTCCGCAGGAAATTACCAAACAACAAGCGAGTTTTGTGTATGCCAACGAAGCCGATTTGTTGAATGTTGCCCTTTTCGGAATTACGGCAAAAGAATGGCGAGAGAATAATCCTGACAAAACAGGAAATATACGAGATTACGCAACATTGGAACAGCTTGTGGTGTTAAGCAATATGGAGAGCGTGAACGCTTTACTAATCCGACAAGGAGTGCCTCAAAGCGAAAGACTTCTACAACTTAACAAAGTAGCTATAACACAAATGAAATCGTTACTTGCAAGCAACACAATGAAGAAACTGAAATAAAAAACAACGAACTGCTAACATAGTGTATATGCCATAAGGGTTTCAGTGAGTATTCAAGCGTTATAGCCCGCTCAAACTTTCGTGTCGGTGGATAGGTAACTGCCACGCAATCCCTTACGGCACATACACTCCGTCCGTTACCTGACATAATAAAGACAAATTCAAAATGAAAAGGATTCTCTTATTGTTCTTCTGTGTATCGATATTGAATGTTATCGCTTTAAAAGCACAAGATACATCGAAGAACCTGACTGATGCGCAAAAAGCCTATGTTCTGTCAAAATTTTGTACGGAAGTAAAATATAATTATGTATTTTACAATGATTTGACTTTCGATTGGGACAGCCTATGTGAGAGCACTCTTCCCATACTTTTAGCTACAAAATCAAAGGATGAATATGTCCGCGAATTACAGCGTTTATGTACAAAACTAAAAGATGGACACACTTACATTTATGAGCAGAATTCTGAGAATGGTTTGGAATGGATAAGACCTTTTCCCTTCAAAACAAAACGAATAGGAACCCGTGTTTTTGTAACAAGCGTGCAAAGCAGCGTTTTTCAAAAGCAAGGGTTAGAAATAGGCAGCGAAATTATTCAAATAGACGGATTGAACGTAATGGAGTATGCCAATCGTTATAAACGTCCACTCAAGTCCGCATCTACATCTCAGTGGCTGGATTATGCACCTTATGCCGAATTTGAGCTGACCAAAGAGAAAGGCACTAAAGTTTCAAATATTTTATTTAAAAATAGAGATGGCAAAACTTTTACAATCGAAAGTCATCGAAACATTCAATGGGATCTTCCCGGAAATGGAATCTTTAATTTCACAACATTGAAAGGCAATGTAGGTTTATTGAAAATAAATACCTTCATGGGCAATGATTTCGAAAAAGAATTCGATGCGTTATATTCAAACATCAAGAAAACAGATGCCTTGATTATAGACGTAAGAGATAATATGGGAGGAAATTCGAGCTACGCCGATTACATTCTTCGTCATTTTTCTTCCCAACCCATTAAGAAAAGCAGATGGAGCAGCCGCATGTACATTGCCGCACACGGTTCGTGGGGATATCCACAAGAATGGTACATGGAAGCACCTTATGATATGACACCCGTAAAAAAAGAGAATATTTATACTAAGCCGATAGTAGTATTGGTAAACGCCGTAACATTTTCGTCTGCTGAGAATTTTTGTGTAACCTTTAGAGGAATGAGAAGAGGAAAAATTATCGGAATGCCTACGGGAGGAAGTACCGGTAATCCCATCAATCTAAATCTTGGGTATGGAATAGGTGCTGTAATTTGTACGAAAAATGATTGGGATATTGACGGAAACAAGTTTATCGGCATTGGAATAAAACCCGATATAGAAGTACAAGAAAGTGCGGATATCTTTTTGAAAGGAAAAGATGTAGTGATAGAAGAAGCATTGAAACAGATTGGAAGAGATAAAAAATAACGTCAGCTAACACGGGCTTTACGTCAGGCGGGGTGATGTGCAAATTTGGAGCTTCGTAGCCCACACCTGCATTCGCCTCGTGTTGACAGGACTTCGTCCCGCCAACCCGCCCGAACGCAAAGCGCCAATCCGTTACCGCCAAGTGTAAAAAGACACCGAAAAGCCACATATAAAAATTGAAGCATAAATCATTGCAAAATGACAGAAAAAAAATCATTGACAAGAGTGTATAATTGACAATTTATTGGTTTGAATGTTTTACGAACATTCTATTTTTGAAATTTTCACCTTTCCTTATAATACTTTTCAAGCCTAAAAATGGTAAAGAGTTGAATAAGAGTTATCACCAAGTTAATCTAATGTAAAATCAATAATATTTCTTGCTTTTCTAGAAAAGTCTCAATACTTTTACAAACCGACCGTCGGTTTTAAAAATATAAGCATCAATATTAAAAAAACAAAAAAAGTATGAACATAGAACTCATTACTAAACTTGCAAGTAAACCACAACTTTATGAGAAAGGGAATTCTGTAATGTGGACAGACCCATATATCTCTAAACAGCTTCTTGAACTACATATAAACCCTAATCACGACATTGCCAGCAGAAGCCATGAAAAGATAAAAAACCTTGCTGAATGGATTCTGGGTAATACAGGTAAGGAAAGAATGAATATTCTGGATTTGGGTTGTGGTCCGGGTCTTTACGCAGAATTATTGGCACAGAAGGGACATTCAGTTACAGCAATTGATTTCTCTGAAAGTTCCATTCAATATGCCATAAGCCAGGCAAAGGAAAAACAGCTAAAGATTGAATATATGGTTCAAAATTACCTGGATATGAACTTTGAGGGACAGTTTGACCTGGTAATGCTCATCTATCTTGATTTTTGCGCATTGCTCCCGGACGAAAGGGATAAGGTTTTGGAAAAAATCTACAAAGCTTTAAAAAAAGGAGGATTATTTATCTGCGATGTAGTAAACGAAAAGAACCTTGATAAGAAAATTATTGCACAATCGTGGGAGGTTCAAAAAACCGGGTTCTGGAAAAACACACCATACATTGCATTAGCCAACGGACACCATTACCCCGAAGCGAAAGTGCTTGCAAACCATCATATAGTAATTGGAGAAAAGGAAGAGGTGAGTACTTATATTTTTTGGAACCATTACTACAAAAAAGAAGAGTTAGTCCCAATTCTTAAGCAAAAAGGTTTTACCGACATTAAAACCTATGAAAATGTATTACCTGATAGCGATTGCTGGAATGGAGAGAATGTAACATTTTATCGATCAAAAAAAGAATAGCAAAACGAACATGACTGAGAAGAAAGAGAAAAGAATGAATGAGATTATTGAAGCAGCAATCACGGAGTTTATTGAAAAAGGGTATGAATTCGCTTCAATGGAGAGTATTGCCAATAGGGCAAAATTAAGTAAAGGAGGCTTATATCACCATTTTAAGAATAAGGCTGAAATACTTTATATGGCAAATGTAAAATTGTCAGAACCGGTTCACGAACTGATGCTCCGCATTGAGGATAACCTTTCCATTGCAGAGGGCTTAAAGGTTTTCGTTACGGATTACCTACATTATTGGAATCAACATAAACCGGAACTCAGGCTCTATTTTCTCACGATGAACGAATCGTTCTCCAATCCTCAAATATTGCATTTTTACAGGCAATCATCACAACAAACATTTGAGTATTTTGCTGCCCTTTTTGCAAAAGGACAAACGCTCGGTGTGTTCAAAGAGGGCAATGCCCAAGCTATGGCAATTTCGTTTATCTCATGCCTTGATGGTTTTTTGGGATACCTGCTTTTAGACCCTTCCATTTCACTTCCCGATATTGAAAAAGAGATCCAGCATATTTTTATTCACAACGCCCTAAAATAATGAAAAAATGATGGTATGGTTAAAACGAATGTACCACAAATCGTAGCAATACAGATACACAACCTTACCAGGAGATTTGGTGAGCTGACTGCGGTTAATGGTTTAAGCTTGGAAATTTACCGAAATGAAATCTTCGGGCTTTTAGGCCCCAATGGTGCAGGTAAAACAACCACAATCAATATGATTTGCGGGCTGCTGCCTGTTTCAGAAGGAAAAATCACGTTCCCCGGTAACGTGCGCAAAGACCGCAGGTCGTTCATCGGGTACTGCCCTCAGGAGAATATCTATTATCCTAAGCTAACCTGCCTGGAACAATTGTTGTTTATGGGACAGATGTACGACCAGCCGTTTCAGTTATTGAAAAAAAGGGCATTTAAGTTGTTGCACCTTTTGGGGTTGGACGATAAAACCAATGTGATGGCCGGTAACCTGTCAGGAGGAATGAAACGCCGGCTGAATATATGCCTTGCCTTGATCCACGACCCCGAAATAGTGATACTTGATGAACCGGAAGCCGGGCTTGACCCGCAAAGCCGTATGCTGGTCCGTGATTATATAAGGTCGTGCAAAAAGGAGAAAACAGTTATTCTTACTACCCATAATATGGATGAGGCCGACCGGATTACAGACCGGCTTGCCATTATTGACCATGGAAAATTGTTACTGCTTGATACGCCTCAGAATCTCAAGAAAACAATGGGTGAGGGTGATATTCTCGAAATGCTGACGGAAGATGTGAGTGAATCTGTCCTGAACGATTTTATCGAGAAAATGAAATTATTTCCTATTCAGCTGACCAGAAACGGCAATATTCTCCTTTTTACGCACACAGATATGATTAATCGCGTAGTAGAAATCAAAAAGTTAGCCGAAGAATCAGGGCTGAAAATCGAAGAGCTTAAATTCAGGGAAAACACGCTGGAAGATGTATTTATTCATTTAACGGGAAGGAGTTTGCGCCAATGAAGTTCGTAAGCATTATCACAAAGAGCTTTAAAGAGCAGATACGTAACTATTGGGTACTGCTTCTCACCCTTTCCATGGGCCCGTTTTTCCTATTCATTTATGATCTGATGACCGAATCCTCTCCGCAACAGTACAAGATTTGCGTGGTAAATACCGATCGAGGCATAACGGTCGAAGACAGTTTCGTAAATTACGGCAGCGACTTCCAGTTTTTCTTCAAACAAAAAGGGAACAGTATGGCCGCCGTAACGTTTTCTGTGTGCACCGCTGCCGGAAAAGAACAAGGAATCGAAATGGTGCGGAATAACAAAGCAGATATACTGATCATCATTGATCGTTTATTTTCTCAAACGATTGAAAAAAAACTTGCAAATGATCATACTAATTTGCCGCAGGTGGAGTTTATAGGCGATTTGACCAGTCAGAAATACCTTATCAGCGCCGTTTGGATAAATGAAATGATAAACGAATATATTTCCAAAGTTACCGGTAGCAAAAGGGTTGTAGAAGTGAAAGAAACCCCGCTTGGAGAATCGGGCGCTATTGGGGAGTTTGATCTGCTGGTTCCCGGTATATTAATCATATCGCTCATTATGTTGATGTTTACTGCCAGCATTGCCTTTGTATCCGAAGTGGAAAACAAGACCATTATACGCCTGAAGCTTTCAAAACTCCCCCCGTTGGCTTATTTTGGAGGCATAAGCGTTGTGCAATTGCTGATAGGTGTGCTGGCCGTTTTGCTGACCCTTTTTACTGCAATACTTCTTGGGTTCGGCTATAGCGGTTCGTTGCCTGTAATGGTTCTGGTTGCCGTGTTGACAAGTATGTCGATGATTGCTTTTAGCCTGGTCGTTGCAGCTATAACTAAATCGGCTAACGAGGTGCTGGTTGTCGGGTGTTTTCCGATGTTCCTGTTCATGTTTTTCTCGGGAGCGGCTTTTCCTATGCACAGCAATACCCTCTTTACGATAGCTGGTTATCCGATCACATTTCAAGGCCTTATGTCTCCTTCACATGCAATCAGTGCGTTGAATAAAACACTGATAATGAATATGAAAGTATCAGATATAATGCCTGAAATTATATCTATAATCGTTCTTTCGATCATCTACTTTGGAGTAGGTGCGCTCATATTTAAACGAAGACATTTAAGGACATTATGATGATATCAACAACCACATATGTAAGAATATTAACGGCAACAATAATTTTACTTGCCCTGATGTTTGCAAATATGGTGAATGCTCAAGATGATCTGTACCAAATCGATGAACTCGCACAAACGCCATATAGAAACGGGTTCGTAAATAGTTATTTTTTCCAAAATACGATTGGACATGATAGCGAATACCTGTTTGTTTATATTGACGGGAGTGGGGCAGGATCTGCATTAGGCCGAAAATCGTTTTTTCGATGGCGTTCGGTTACATTTGGGTATTATTTCTATAAATATATCACATTAAAATACGATTTCTTCATTCCCGAAAAACCGGATACCAAGCCGGGAAAAGTGCATAGAAAAAACGAGTGGAATATTGACCATCGAATATCCGGTTATGCAACAGCAATCAATTCATTCTTAGATGCAAGAACATATGAGAACATCATCTTAATCGGTTTTTCGGAAGGAGGAGCATTCCTGCCGGAATTATACTTCAGGCTCAATAAAAAAGAAGCTGTGAAAGGAATGATTCTGATAAGCTCCGGGGTTCTCTCTTTGTACGAATGTTTCTTCATTCAAAGAAATAATTTTTCATTGCCTCACAGCTCAGAGGTATCCTTAAAAAAAATCGAATCTTTATTGCACAAGTCCAACAGGTCTAAAAAAGAAGAGGAATGGTTGAATTATTATACGTACAATTCAACCCGTTACATCAATGATATTGACATTCCGATATTATTATTGCATGGAGAAAAAGATACCAATTGTCCTGTCGAAAGTAGCCGTTATATCGTGAACGAGTTTCATCATTCAGGCAAACAAAATTTAAGTTACATAGAATATAAAGATATGGATCATGGGTTCAACGGGAAAATTGACGTCTGTTTTGAGGATATCAGAAAATGGTTTGTAAAAAATATGTATCATGAAACAACCATGACGTTATAGACGTCCAAGCGCATGAAAAAAGAGGTAATCGTATCTTTGTGAGCAATAAAACAAAAGAACGATGGATCCTCAAATAAGTTTCAATCAAGTCGTATCCAGGTTCCATTATCGTGAAACACAAATCTATGAATTCTCATCCCATTTTTTAAACCTTGTAACTTGTTAATGAATAAATATTTAAACCATATTCGGAGAAGTTTCTCCGAACATTAATGCACTGAACATCTAAATTTACACATCATTTCCTACTAAACCTTTACAGGAATATTTTTGTGACTACGTTAAGTTTTGGCGGAATGAGTACATATTTTTGAGCACCTTGATTATGTGATATAAAAAATGCCCCCAGTTAAAGGACGAGGGCACCCTAATGTTTTCACAACGGAATAATCCTTATTGTGATTTGCTTCAAAATTGTGGAACAAATTTAAAAAAGAAAATAATAAAAGACAAGAAATATTATAATTTATTACTTATGAAACGAGTTTTAGGTTTAGATCTGGGCACAAATAGTATTGGTTGGGCAATAGTAAACGAAGCTGAAAACCAACAAGAAAAATCAGCAATCATTCGTTTGGGAGTGCGTGTAAATCCACTTACTATTGATGAACAACAGAATTTTGAAAAAGGAAAAAGCATTACTACAAATGCTGACCGTACTCTAAAGCGAAGTATGAGACGCAATTTACAACGTTACAAACTACGCCGTGATAATTTAATAGAAATCTTAAAGAAAAGTAATATTATTTCAGATGACACAATTCTTTCTGAAAACGGGCCGCGTTCTACTTTTGAAACGTACCAATTACGGGCAAAAGCGGCTACAGAGGAAATAACGTTGGAACAATTTTCCCGGGTGTTATTGATGATAAATAAGAAACGGGGTTACAAAAGTAGCAGAAAATCAAATAGTTCAGAAGATGGCACTCTGATTGATGGTATGGAAGTAGCAAAGCAATTATATAACGAAAACTTGACACCAGGTGAGTTATGTTTGAAACTTATAAATGAAGGAAAGAAAAATTTACCAGATTTTTATAATTCTGATTTACAAGCGGAATTTAACAAAATATGGCAAAAACAAACAACCTTTTATCCTGGGATGCTAACTACAGATTTAAAAGATAAATTATTTGGAAAGAACGAGAAAGTTACTTGGACAATATGTAAGGATCAATTTAAATGGGAAGAGACAGAACGTATTTGGAATAATACAGAATCTAAAAATGAAGATATATCAGTTCAAAAAACACTTGTGGGACTAAAAAGAAATGGCAACAAGCAAGAACAAAAAATCGAAAATTTCGTTTGGCGTTCAAAAGCACTGTATGAAAAACTACATCCAGAAGAAATTGCCATTGTCTTATCAAAAATTAATGCTCAAATATATGGCTCAAGTGGTTATCTTGGTTTGATATCTGATAGAAGTAAAGAGCTGTGCTTTAATAAAAAATATGTAATTGGATATGAGAATCTGCCTCCTCATAAACAAACACGCCCACAGACGGTAGGTGAATATAAAATGGCAGTTTTAGCAAATAATCCTCATGCAAGCTTACGCAATATGGTCTTTTTCCGACAAGATTATCTAGATGAGTATAATGTGCTCTGGGAAACTCAGGCGAAATTCCATAAAGAACTAAATGATGATTTGAAAAGGGAGATTCGTGACGTGATAATTTTCTACCAACGCAGACTCAAAAGTCAAAAAGGATTGATAAGTTTCTGTGAATTTGAAAGTAAAAAAGAAGAAATTGAGATTGATGGGAAAAAGAAAATAAAAACTATAGGGAGTAGAGTTATTCCACGATCATCGCCTCTTTTTCAGGAATTTAGGATATGGCAGGTGTTAAATAATGTTGAAGTATCCACAAAAGATAGAATTAATAAAAAAAGAAAGGATAAGGCTTCTTCTCTTTTTGAAGAACAGGAGGATAAATTAAAAATTTATGGTAAACGAGAACTTTACCAGGAAGAAAAAGAATTATTAGCATTGGAACTTTCTTTGAAAGAAAAGCTCACGAAAGGTGAAGTATTGAAATTATTATTTGATAAACCACAAGAGTTAGATCTAAATTTTGCTTTTATACCTGGCAATACAACACAAGCCAGACTTTTCGAGGCATATAAAAATATTGTCGAACAAACCGGACACAATTTAAACCTTAAGAATCAAGCTTTTCAAATTATACAAGATGTAGAAAAAATATTTACCGGATTAGGATATAACACACAAATACTGCATTTTGATTCCTCTAAACCATTAGATGAACAGCCAATGTACAAACTATGGCATCTGTTGTATTCTTATGAAGGTGATGATTCAACTACTGGTCAAGAGAAGCTTATTTCCCAAATTACACATAAATATGGTTTTGAGAAAGAATTTGCTAATGAAATAGCTAAAATTGTCTTTCAAGATGATTATGGCAGTCTTTCGGCAAAAGCCATTCGAAAAATTTTACCCTACCTAAAAGAAGGGAATAAATATGATGTAGCTTGTTTGTACGCTGGGTATCGTCACTCTGCCAGTTCATTAACGAAAGAAGAAATTGAAAAGAAGCTTTTTAAGGATAAACTGGATGTTTTACCGAAAAATTCATTAAGAAATCCCGTCGTTGAAAAAATACTAAATCAAATGGTAAATGTTGTCAATGCAATAATTGACACCTATGGAAAACCGGATGAAATCCGAATAGAATTGGCGCGTGAATTGAAAAAAAGTGCAAAAGAACGAGAAGACCTATCAAAATTCATAGCTGAAACGACAAAAGTACATGAAGAGTATAGGCGTATTCTAACGAAACCCCTATCTGAAGGTGGGCAGTTTGGTTTGGTCTACGTTAATCGCAATGATATAATTCGTTATAAATTATATGAGGAATTGAAAGATAATGGTTATAAAACATTGTATTCCAATACTTATATTTCACCTGGATCTTTATTTAGTGGCGATTTTGATATTGAACATATTATCCCACAATCACGACTTTTTGACGATAGCTTTTCGAACAAAACACTGGAATTAAGGGCTATAAACCTTGAAAAAGGGAATAAAACTGCTTATGATTTCATAAAAGAGAAATATGGAGAACAAGGTGAAGACAACAGTTTGGAAAACTACTTAAAAAGAATTTCTGTGTTGTATAACAAAGGCGTTTTATCTCATGTAAAGTATAATAAACTAATAATGCAAGAAGCTAAAATTCCTGAAGGCTTTATTAACCGTGATTTAGGCGACACACGCTATATTACAAAATATGCAAAAACAATGTTAGGTGATTTGGTAAAAAGAGTGGTTACTACAACTGGGTCTATAACTGATGTTTTACGCAATGATTGGCAGTTGGTTGATGTGATGAAAGAGTTAAATTGGGATAAATACGATAGGCTTGGACTGACTTATTATGAAACAAATAATGAAGGTAAGCAACTTAAAAGAATAAAAAATTGGACAAAGCGTAACGATCATCGCCACCATGCGATGGACGCACTTACGGTTGCCTTTACTAAAGATGCTTATGTCCAGTATTTTAACAATAAAAATGCAAGTTTTAATACTTCTTCCAACGAATATGCTCTCAAAACAAAATACTTTGAGAACAACAGAGCTATCCCCCCAATACCACTTGATGAATTTAGAGCACAAGCAAAACGACATTTGAAAAATACTTTGGTATCAATTAAAGCAAAAAACAAAGTAATTACACAAAATGTAAACACCACCCAAAAATATGGTGGTGTTAATAAAAAGATTCAACAAACTCCAAGAGGACAGTTACATTTAGAAACAATATTCGGCAGCATTAGGCAATATGTTACTAAGGATGAGAAGGTTGGACCTTCTTTTGATGAAGATAAAATTAAAACTGTAAGCAAACAAATTTATCGTACAGCTTTGTGGAAACGTTTACAAGAATACGATAATAATCCCCAAAATGCGTTTGGAGGGAAAAATAGTCCTATAAAGAATCCTATTTACATTGACAAGGAACAAACTGTCACGCTTCCAGAAAAAGTGAAAACAGTTACTTATAAAACCATTTACACAATTCGTAAAGAAATTTCCCCTGATTTATCAATTGAGAAGGTGGTAGATCTAAAAATTCGTAAAATATTGGAAGACAGGTTGAAAGAATATGAGAATGATCCAAGGAAAGCTTTTTTAAATATTGAAAAAAAACCAATATGGTTAAATAAAGATAAAGATATTTCAATAAAGAGAGTGACAATTTCAGGTATCACGAATGCCGAAAATCTCCATGAGAAACGTGATAAAAATGGGATTTTTTTACTAGACAATGAGGGCAATAAGCAACCGGTTGATTATGTAAACACGGGAAACAATCATCACGTTGCTGTATACAGAGATTCAGAAGGTAATATTCAGGAAAATGTGGTTTCATTTTTTGAAGCGGTTGCTCGCAGGAATCTAGGATTGCCAATAATTGATAAAGCGTATAAAGAAAAAGATGGATGGCAATTCCTTTTCAGTATGAAACAAAATGAATATTTTGTTTTTCCAAATGAACTTACTGGTTTTTTTCCCAATGAAGTTGACTTATTAAATCCTGATAATTATTCTTTAATAAGTCCATATTTATTTAGGGTTCAAAAAATTTCCTTTAAAAATTATGTTTTTAGGCATCATTTAGAAACTTCAATAAAAGACACTACAAGTAATACTCGAAATATTACCTGGACTGATTTTCGCAGTTCAAAGGGACTTGATAAAATTGTAAAAGTTCGGATAAATCATATAGGTCAAATAGTATCAATTGGTGAATATTGATTTTCATTGTAATTTAAAGTGTAATTTAAAAATGATAAAACGGACTCTTTTTTTTGAAAACCCAGCTTACCTCAGTGTTAAAAACAGTCAACTGATGATCAAAATACCTGAAGTTGAAAACAATGAAGCCTTTTCTGATTATTTGAAAAAAGAATATACAAAGACTATTCCTGTTGAAGATATCGGTGTTGTTGTATTAGATAATAACCAGATCACAATTACACAGGGAGTATTACAGGCTCTATTGGATAATAACGTGGCAGTTGTCACTTGTGATAGAAAAAGAATCCCTAGAGGATTAATGCTACCACTTTCCGGAAATAGTGTGCAAAACGAACGATTCAGGAACCAATTGGAAGCTTCTCTCCCTTTAAAAAAACAGTTATGGCAACAAACGATTCAGGCTAAGATTGCTAACCAAGCGTCTGTTTTAAGAGAATGTCGTAAGGTCGAAGTAAGGAATATGCTAAAGTGGGTTGAAGAGGTACGCAGTGGAGATGTAGGAAATATGGAATCACGGGCAGCAACTTATTATTGGGCTAATCTATTCAAAGAATTCAAACGCTATCGTGAAGGTTTTCCTCCAAACAACTTGCTGAACTATGGATATGCGATTTTGCGAGCTGTTGTCGCACGTGGTTTAGTATCAAGTGGAATGTTGCCTACAATAGGGATTCATCATCACAATCGTTACAATGCATACTGCTTAGCAGATGATATAATGGAGCCATATCGTCCTTATGTTGACAGGATAGTTGTGGATTTGTATGATAAAGGAAATGAAGATATTAATAACAATACCAGGATAAAATTACTTTCAATTCCAGTGATTGATGTTAAGATAAACGGACAAAGAAGTCCATTAATGATTGCTGTTAGCCTCACCACATCATCATTAAATAAATGTTTTAGTGGAGAGTGTCGTAAGATTCTTTTTCCTGAGATATAGTGGAACGATTATCGGAATACCGAATTATGTGGATTTTTGTTCTTTTTGACTTGCCTACTCAAACAAAAAAGGAACGAAAACAATACACTGAATTCCGTAAAAGAATTGTCAAAGATGGATTTACAATGTTTCAATTTTCAATTTATCTAAGACATTGTCCATCTCTTGAGAATGCCGAAGTACACATCAAACGTGTAAAAGCTGCTCTTCCCCCAATTGGAGACATTGGGATAATCTGTATTACCGATAAACAATTTGGTCAAATGGAAATATTTTCAGGTCAAAAAAGAGTAGAAGGGAAATGTATACATCAACAATTGGAGCTTTTCTAATTTGTAGGTAATTTCCACAAAAAAACAAAATTCACCATCATAGTGAATTTTGTTAACAGGATAGAACTCTTTTTTTAGTTCTAACATCCTTCTCAAGCATTTGATTTAGAGTACAATATGCATATTCTGGTGTGTCAGACTATGTCAAAGATACAATTTTGAAAGCAAATCACAACCTTTTTTCTGCTTGCCGTATTTCTTAGTAAGGTGTGTCAGACTATGTCAAAGATACAATTTTGAAAGCAAATCACAACCAAAGAACTCATGGTCAACAGAGCGTAAGAGGTGTGTCAGACTATGTCAAAGATACAATTTTGAAAGCAAATCACAACGCAAGGTTCTTGCAGTACTAAAAAAGCAGGGTGTGTCAGACTATGTCAAAGATACAATTTTGAAAGCAAATCACAACCGTACGATTTGCTTTGCAATGAATCGTTTTGGTGTGTCAGACTATGTCAAAGATACAATTTTGAAAGCAAATCACAACGCGTAGGCTTTCGCTGCTGTTTCGGCTGCCGGTGTGTCAGACTATGTCAAAGATACAATTTTGAAAGCAAATCACAACGTAATTTGAGACGCATCCATTCCCTTTTTGGTGTGTCAGACTATGTCAAAGATACAATTTTGAAAGCAAATCACAACCAAAGAACTCATGGTCAACAGAGCGTAAGAGGTGTGTCAGACTATGTCAAAGATACAATTTTGAAAGCAAATCACAACGCAAGGTTCTTGCAGTACTAAAAAAGCAGGGTGTGTCAGACTATGTCAAAGATACAATTTTGAAAGCAAATCACAACCGTACGATTTGCTTTGCAATGAATCGTTTTGGTGTGTCAGACTATGTCAAAGATACAATTTTGAAAGCAAATCACAACGCGTAGGCTTTCGCTGCTGTTTCGGCTGCCGGTGTGTCAGACTATGTCAAAGATACAATTTTGAAAGCAAATCACAACAGCGAACCATGATTCACGCAAAGCCCTGACGGTGTGTCAGACTATGTCAAAGATACAATTTTGAAAGCAAATCACAACGAAGTCTGCCGCCGGGACATAGTTGAACCAGGTGTGTCAGACTATGTCAAAGATACAATTTTGAAAGCAAATCACAACACGTATAAGTAGTAACGCCATCGGCTCCCGGGTGTGTCAGACTATGTCAAAGATACAATTTTGAAAGCAAATCACAACGGCTGTCTTGAAAGGAAGAATCACTGGAGTGGTGTGTCAGACTATGTCAAAGATACAATTTTGAAAGCAAATCACAACTTACTATCATAAGACACACGCCTTTCGGCAGGTGTGTCAGACTATGTCAAAGATACAATTTTGAAAGCAAATCACAACGGCTTGCAGTCCACAAACAATTTACCAGCAGGTGTGTCAGACTATGTCAAAGATACAATTTTGAAAGCAAATCACAACCATAGCGGCTATATCCCTTTTGATTTCTTTGGTGTGTCAGACTATGTCAAAGATACAATTTTGAAAGCAAATCACAACAGCAGTGATTAAGGTTGAAAAACTTGGAAGGGTGTGTCAGACTATGTCAAAGATACAATTTTGAAAGCAAATCACAACGTAACACAATCCATTGTGGTGTCATAAAACGGTGTGTCAGACTATGTCAAAGATACAATTTTGAAAGCAAATCACAACAGCCAGAACGGCGTAATGGTCAGAAGCGATGGTGTGTCAGACTATGTCAAAGATACAATTTTGAAAGCAAATCACAACCGCATCCGTCAAGCCCTTGTGGAAACCGCGGTGTGTCAGACTATGTCAAAGATACAATTTTGAAAGCAAATCACAACGTGATGGTTACCTGTACGGGGGTTGCATCAGGTGTGTCAGACTATGTCAAAGATACAATTTTGAAAGCAAATCACAACAGGAGAGGGTGACGAGGCTTTTTCCTTCTTGGTGTGTCAGACTATGTCAAAGATACAATTTTGAAAGCAAATCACAACGACAAGCAGATGACCATCAACGGCATCGCTTATGTCAAAGATACAATTTTGAAAGCAAATCACAACATCCCGATGCAGGGTTACCGACACGTCATGGTGTGTCAGACTATGTCAAAGATACAATTTTGAAAGCAAATCACAACGAAAGTGCTTGACGATGATGATCTAACATTGGTGTGTCAGACTATGTCAAAGATACAATTTTGAAAGCAAATCACAACGAAAGTGCTTGACGATGATGATCTAACATTGGTGTGTCAGACTATGTCAAAGATACAATTTTGAAAGCAAATCACAACACTTCAATAGAAATCGTGTAATTTGAATAGGGTGTGTCAGACTATGTCAAAGATACAATTTTGAAAGCAAATCACAACACAAACACCAAACTGATAAGGATTTCACCGGTGTGTCAGACTATGTCAAAGATACAATTTTGAAAGCAAATCACAACTATGTAGGAATTGGCGCACATGGGTTGCCCGGTGTGTCAGACTATATCAAAGATACAATTTTTTTCAATCAATATTTTTTAAACATAAACACTTAACTTCGATAAAAAGGCACTGTCCAGTTTTGTGTAAATGACAATTGAGTTTTCATAATTACAACAGCACCCTGTCTTCAAATATACTAATAAACTGATTCAAAACGATTGCCCAGTTTTGAATAGGCATCGTCCACTTCTTTTCTATCTCACTGATTGCCAAATAAACCGATTTTTTAACGGCATCATCATTCGGGAATGAGAGTTTGGCCTTGGTATATTTTCGGATTTTGCTGTTGAGATTTTCAATCAGGTTGGTCGTATAGATGATCTTGCGGATCTCAGCAGGGTAGTCAAAAAATGTGGTCAGATCATCCCAGTTGGTACGCCAGCTGCGAACGGCATAACGGTATTTCGAGTCCCATTTTTGCTCGAAAGCATCCAGGGCTAAAGCGGCAGCTTCCTTGTTTACAGCGCCATATATGGTCTTCAGATCAACCGTAAATTCTTTCAGGTCTTTATACGTGACATACCGGCAACTGTTCCGGATCTGGTGTACTACGCATATCTGGGTGGCGGCTTCGGGGAATACGCTCCGGATGGTATCGGTAAAACCGTTCAGATTGTCCGTACAGGTTATCAGAATGTCTTCCACGCCCCGGGTTTTGAGATCGGTCAGTACACTCATCCAGAAAGCAGCACTTTCCGCTTTGCCTACCCATAGGCCAAGCACTTCCTTTTTCCCGGTTTTGGGAAGCCCAATGCATATATAAACCGTTTTATTGATGACCTTCCCACCGTCCCGCACCTTAAACATAATACCGTCCATCCATACAATCAGGTATTGCCGCTCCAGAGGCCGGTTTTGCCACTCCTGAGCGGCCTGGGTCACTTTGTTGGTGATGATGGATATCGATGACCCGGACAGGTTTATTTCGTAGATACTGCGCAATTCTTCCTCGATATCCGAAACGCTCATCCCTTTTGCATAAAGTGTATTAAATCCAAATAACCGAGTATTTATTTAATTTATTTCAATCATTTCTATCGGGGAGGCACTCTCAGTGGCCTTCTGCCCCTGCCACTTGGCAAACCCCAAAAGGTTTTAGTGTATTAGAGACGGCTAAGCCGCCTTTTTACGTTCATATTCTGCTCTGTATTCCTGTGGTGACATATATTTGAGCCTGTGTATCATCCACTCTCTGTTATAGTTTCCAATGAAAGTTTCAATGATGCGCTGAGCCTGCTCCAGTGAGGAAAACCGTTGGATACTGAATACTTCCTCCTTGATCGTCCTGTTAAAGCGTTCAATACAACCGTTGCACTCCGGACTTCTCACAAAAGCCTTTGACATGTCAAGTTCCAGATAAGCCATCTCTTTCATGAAGTCATCCGAATCATATTGTGTCCCGTGGTCGCTTCTAAGCTTCAACGAGGTGCCTTTGCAAACACCTTTGTCAAGGCTTTTGAAGACCTTTTTTACGGCTGCTTTGACCGGTTCCATAGCTGCCCATCTGGATCCACGCTTGCATATGTGCCAGGCGATAATCTCATCGTTGAAGTGGTCGATAACCGCAAAGAACCAGCACCAGCCCAGGTTGTCTACAAAGAACTTTTTACCGTCCGTACCCCATAGCAGGTTGGGATGCTCCTGTATTATTCTGCCTTTATGCTCCTTCTTTTTCATTTCACAAGCGTGTCTGTACGGGCTCAGAAGGTCATTTTCACGCATTAGCCTGTTCACACGGCGGTTGGATACGTGGATGTGTTTCTTTTTTGCCAGTTTCTTCCAAACCTTGATGTACCCCTCACTGTGGAACAAGCTCTCTGCAATGACCTCTCTGATGGCAACAAGCAGGTCTTGGTCATTAATGGTCGGTTTTCTGCCACGTGTCTCACGCTGCGGTTGCTCATGCTTCTCATACCAGTTGGAGCTTGAACACCCGGCCACACGAAGAACCATTACCATGGGGTATCCGCTGCCGGTCTTATCATAGGTTAGTCCACTCAGGTATTCCACTAGCTCTTTCTTTGTTTGGCAATGAACTCGTTCTTTTTTTTTACCAGGTCCAGCTCCATTTCCAGCTGTCCTATTCGCCGTTCAGCTCGGGCCAGTTTGGCATTTTCCGGCTTTTTCTTAAAGCCGTTCATGCCGTTTACTATAAAATCATCTCTCCATTCAGAGATCTCGGCCATTGTCAGACCGTGTTTGCGGCTCAGTTCTTCAATTGATTCGCCACGTAACAGCTCCATTACGACACTTGTCTTGAAGCTGGCTGATTTGCGTTTCTTCTTTTCCATTTGAGTACAAATTTAACGTTTTATACCGCCTTATTTTGTACTCGGTTCTTTTAGACACTAATATACCTTTTGCATAAAGCGATATGACAAGCTTTTCTATGGATAACCCTCTGCTTTGGTGTTTAGGCACGATAACCGGTTCAAATTCACTGTTCCGGTCCCTGGGTATCTGGATGGTTGACTCCCCGTGTTCGGTCTGGATGGTTTTGGGAAAACTGCCGTTCCTTGAATTGCCCGTGTTGTTGCCCGCTACATCATGCTTTTCGTAGCCCAGGTGCGCATCCATCTCGCCCTGTAACATCTGTTCAAGTACCTGGGAATGTAGATCCTTAAAGAATTTACTCACGTCTTCCTCTGTCTTAAACTGCTTAAGAAATTCCTTGGACAACAGTTCCGGTGGTACTTCCGTTTTTTTCTTGACCATAAATTGTGTTCCCATTTGGTTTAATCCTTAAATTTAACAATGCTTTTTACACTCGCATTATCGTTTACACAATTTATTTTATAGTGCCGATAAAAATATTGTCCAGTCACATTAGACCATCTCAGCACTGTGTTTCTTTCTTGTCGTTGACATAATGGGTAAATTTAAGTGTTTTTGTTAAACTTACCCCGGTGGTCGAATTTGCGGCAGTATTATACGTTTCCCCTCAGGGTCTTTAAGCCAACGGTAATATCCACTTCGCGATACATGCAATACTTTACACATCACCTCAATCGTCCATCGTTTCGAGTTGTACTCCTTGATAAACTGAAATATCAACGACCGCTCTTGGAGATGATGCTCAATGCTTTTTTTAATATATCACGTTCTATTTCTGCCTCATTGAGACGTTTTTCCAACTCCGCAATCCTCCTTGTCTCTTCATTTAATGACTGGATTCCTTGCCCCGGAAAACTAGAGGCCCCTTTTTCCTTGTACTCCTTACGCCATCGATACAATAGAAATGGCGCTATACCCAATTCCTGGGCGAACTCAGATACGTTCCTGCGTTCTAAACTTAATTTGACCGCATTCTCTTTGAATGCTTTGTCGTAATGTGTTCTTTGTTTTCTCATGTTACACAAAATTAAACTTTTATGCTTAACTCTGTGTCCCAGCTAAATTAGTAACTCCATTTCCATGAATTCAGCATATGCACTAGCAAATGCGAATTCCAAGCTAACCCCTTTACCATTAGTCCCTATATGGTATTTTTCTAAACCGTCATTGGCTATTTCAATTCTGCACGAATAAAAGTCTCCATTTTGTTTGAACTTTTCCGTGACAAAAATCCCAATTTCTAATAATATCGACCTGATCTTATTTATTGTAAAAGAGGGGGACTGCTCTTTATAGGGTTTTATTCGATTCATAGTAATATCTGAATTTACAATCGTTCCTTTTCTTCTGTATTGGATGATCCTTTCTTTGATATTTGCCTTGTATTCCAATTTCCGAATTTCCAGGCAATAGATAATCTTATAGAGCGGGTGTCATAATAATTCGCATACTCCTGTCTTACAGAATTACTGTAATAATAATAATTTGATTTGTATGTTTTGAAAACATCATTTGCTTTGAGCTTTAATTCAATATTGTATTTGTTGTTTCTGTATACAAAACCGATATCTGCTCTAAACATATTCTCCATTTTTCTGTAATTAAATACACTCGGAAAATTATTTGTAAAATCTACGTTTAGCATAAAACTTGGATTGAAAAAAATTGTGTTGTTCATATTAATTGAACTGGACCATCCAGAGGTGTCTTTAAAATCGCTTATCTTAGAAACAAACTTCGAATAAGACACATCCCCTGAAAAAACAGTCTCAAAAATTCCATAATTGAGTTTATAATACAAATTTAATCCACAGGAGTATTCATCAATAAAATTATCTGTCATCTGAACTTGTTTTTTGAAATCTGCTGGATTTAAAACAACAAATCGTCCTATTTTATCTAAAATTTTAGTCGCATAGATTCTTCCGGAGAAACTATCACCACATAAGTACTGGAATTCCAGTAGATGCGAAATAGATGGTTTTAGGAATGGATTCCCTGCGGCATAATCATATTTGCTAATAAACCATTTAAATGGGTCTAAATACGAATAAGAAGGTCTGTCAATTCTCTTCGAATATGCTATAGAAAACCGATGTTTGGAATTATTATATCCTATGTATAAAGTAGGAAACAAATGGAATGAACGATTCTTATGTTCATTATTCTGAGATATAGAGTTTGCTTTTGTGTGGGCCAATTCTGCTCGCAGTCCCATTTTTATTAGCCAATTATCGTACACTTTATCAACACTCGAGTGTAATGCATTTGTGACTTCTGTATATTGGAAAAAATTAGAAAATGGGTCTAATAGTTCTCCCTGCAGATGTAAGCTGTTTTTTGATTCAGTTTTAATATAGGCCAATTTATACCCTGAAGTAAAAGCAAATCCACTAATAGTATAATTCGCATCAAATTGAGAAGTTAGAATATTATGCTTCATTCTTCCACTTGTATGATATAATTCAGGGCTATATGCAATATTGTTTTTATTAACTTCAGACAGCCATTCTCGATCACTCTTTACGCTGTTATTAACGTACCCTAAAGCTATTGAGAAGTTATTTTGCTTGGAAAATGAATGCTTATATATAGCATCAATTACAGATAGATATGTTCTCTTTTTTGCTGTTCCGACAGAATACAAAAGAGAGTCAATCGATTGATTGGTATGATTGTTGTGGTATTCAGTTACGTTTTCAATATCCTTGACATACTCACTGTCATATATAGGCAATTGAAGATTTAATAACAAACTGTTTGCTGTATTTATTTTATAATTCATTGTCAACACAGACTCTAACCCATTACTGCTCCATTTCTTGGGGTTAAAAGTCCTTATTTTTGCTTCTGGGAAAAAACTTGTGTAATCACTTTGATTCAGTTGATTGTTCGAACTACTCCAAATAAGTCCTTCGATGTCAAATTTTTTCGTATAATATCCGGCAAAAGAAGATAGCATAGCTGAAACATAACTGTTTTTCATAACTCCTCCATTTAATGAAGCCTTCCATCCAGAATTCATTCCTTTATCAGTTGTTAACTTAATAATGCCAATGTTTCCCGATGCTTCATATTGAGAAGGCGGGGTAGAAATAATTTCAACATTTGAAATAAGCTCAGCTGGTAACGAATTGAGATAATCGGTTAGAGCTTGCCCCGTCATTCTTATTGGTCGATCGTCAATGTAAACTACCGTAGATGATTTTCCAAAAATATTTAGACTATTATCTGATGCTTTAATAGTTGGCATTAGTCTCAATATATCAACAAGTGCTCTACCTGTTTTGTTGATCTTCTTTAAGTCTACTATGATCCGATCTGTTTTAAATTGAATAGCCTTTTTTTCTCCTTTTACTACAACCTCATCGAGTAGTGTTGCTTTTGTTTCTAGAGGCACATCAATTTGTGTTTGACTAGAAATACTTACAATTTTAGGTTGATAAAAAGATAGGGTAAAAACTAGAGAATCTGTCGGCTTTGCTGAAATAATATATTCACCATTTCGATCCGATAACGAGACGATATTTGTACCTTTAATATTTACAATGACACCTTCAAGTTTTTCTAAGCTGACTTCATCATACACTTTCCCATGTACAGTTATTCTATTTTCCTGTGCAAAGGATATTGTATTTGATAGCGTGAAAAAAAATAGCCATGTAAAGTATCTACTTATTCTCATATGCGATAAATGTGTTGTTAAGAGTTTATTTTTCTGATGTTGAAATTTGGATTGTTCCCAGCTTTAATAATAGGATATACGCTAATATAAAGTTTGATAATACAATTCCAGTATGCATCATTCATTTTACAGATATACGCAGAAGGTGTATCTGTATTTTTTGTTTCTATCCATTTAAAAGCTATACATGAACCTGAACATAAATATTTCATCCAACAATTACGACAGTCATTATATTCATTAACATTTTTGGGATAGTGTCCTTCTTTTATAACCTTGTTATAGTCAATGCCTTCATAAATACTTCCAATAGAAAGTTTATCAGTGCTATTGTGGCAAGAGCAAGAGTATATATCACCTTTGATGTCTATAATAAATACCTTCTTTTGCTGCAATGCAGCCATTTCGATTTATTACTCCCAAGTGTATTCTCTTTAAATCTTCTAATATTTTAGATGCATATATTTTAACCCCACCTTCAATTTGTTTCTTGTAGTAATCACAAATTTTTTTAAACCCATCTTCAAAACGACCCACATTATAATTTGGTACATAATGACCGTCAAAAGACTCAGTTGCAAATCCGAACACAAAGGGAATTTTGTTTCTTTCAAAAAAGCCATAGGGCTCTATTTCCCTTTCTTCGATTTGGTGTGTCAGACTATGTCAAAGATACAATTTTGAAAGCAAATCACAACCAGCGTTTTCATCTTATTAGAGTATTGAAACTGTTTATGGAACAAGTATGCGTAAAGTTAACATTTTTCCCACTGCCCCGGGCTCGGCTAATTATAAAAGGGATGGAATGTTTATAAAATGTTCAATTCAATGAAAAATTTACTGGTAATATTTTCAATTGCTTGAATGATTTACTATTTTTGCATTACAAAAGGATTGTGTTATGATACAACGTGCATTAGAAAAAAAGTTATTATCTGATATTAAACCACAAAAGGTTGTATTATTACTGGGCGCGCGCCGTGTAGGAAAAACTGTACTTATGGAAAAACTGACCGGGGCGTTTGGAGATGGCGTGGTTTTTTTAAATGGAGAGGATTTTACTACTTTAGAAATGCTTTCGGCAAGAACCATATCCAGCTATACACAGCTGTTTCAGGGAGTAAAATTACTTGCCATAGACGAAGCTCAAAATATTCCCGATATTGGTAATATTCTTAAGTTAATAGTCGATCACATACAAGGTTTGTCTGTAATTGTATCGGGGTCATCATCCTTCGATTTATACAATATGGCAGGCGAACCACTTGTGGGGCGCTCAAACCACTACATGTTATACCCCTTTTCTTTGAAAGAATTATCTCAGGAAGAATCCGGAGTTGAAACTATGCAACTTTTGGAGGAAAGACTCATATATGGTATGTATCCCGAATTGATCCATATACCTGATTTCGACAAAAAGAAACAATATTTGCTAGAGGTAGTAAACTCTTATCTTCTAAAGGATATATTGATGATTGATGGTATTAAGAACTCTTCAAAAATGCGTGACTTATTACGACTCATTGCGTTTCAGATGGGCAGTGAAGTCTCCTATGATGAGCTTGGTAAGCAACTGGGATTAAGCCGTAATACTGTAGAGAAATACCTGGATTTGCTTTCAAAAATTTATGTTATTTATAAACTGCCGGCTTTTTCTCAAAATAAGCGGAAAGAAATAACCAAAAGCAGCAAATGGTATTTCGCCGATAACGGAATAAGAAATGCGGTAATTAATGATTTCAGGGTGATATCCATGCGGGAAGATGTAGGTCTGCTATGGGAAAGTTTTCTTATCGGCGAAAGAATGAAAAAAAGGAACAATGCAAACGAGTTTGCATCATTCTATTTCTGGCGCAGTTACAGTATGCAGGAGGTAGATTTGATAGAAGAATTCAACGGTACAATTTCGGCTTTCGAGTTCAAATGGAATAACAAAATAGTAAAAGCCCCCTCCAGATTCTTAGAAAATTATCCCGATATAGATTTCAACGTTATTAATAAAACCAATTTTGGGGACTTTGTAAAATAATTAAATTTTAAGCCTGGCTTCAAAGATCGTTACGGCTTTGCCTTTGATCTGAACCCGGTCATTGTTCAATTTCACCTTTAAGCGACCTGTCCTTTTTGATATTTGCGCCGAGTCCATTTCTGCTTTTCCCAACTTCGCACACCACAGCGGCGTCAGCGCGCAATGCGCTGATCCTGTGACGGGATCTTCGTTGATCCCCGAGTCGGGGGCAAAGCACCTGACCACGAAATCTGCTTGTTTTGAATCAGACTCGGCGGTGATCATCAACTCGCCAAGTTCCTTTTTTTTCATGGATTCAAAATCGGGCAGGACGTTGGCAATTTCCGCTTCGCTGCCGGCAATCGCGATTTTCCAATTGTAGATGCTCTCATACATTTCAACGGGTTCAAAGCCCACGCATTCCTTGAAATCCCCGGGGATGTCCATCTTTTTGATGGGGTATTGCGGAAAATCCATGATGATCCAATCCTTATCTTTCCTTATGGTAAGTTCTCCGCCTGCAGCGCTGAATGCTATCGTTTTATGCGCTTTTTTCAGGCCCAGCTCATAGATGATGTGTGAGCCGGCCAGTGTTGCGTGTCCGCATAGCGGGACCTCCTTCGCGGGAGTAAAATAACGGATGGTGAATCCACTCCCTTTGGGAATGATGAATGCCGTTTCTGACAAATTCATTTCAGATGCAATGTTTTGCATCCACCCGGCAGGCGTCCGTTCATCAACGATCATCACACCGGCGGGATTGCCTTTGAAAGGCTCATCCGTAAAGGCATCTACCTGGTAAATTGTCTTGTTGTCCGTCATTTTCTTATTCATTTATCAATCCACCTTTTGAATTCACTTACCTTATCCTTGCTTACAATTATATCCTGTATGGGCTTTTTGCTTTTCAACAGGATTTTCAGTCTGCTTGACGAGTAATTTATGATATCACTTATCTCGCCGATATTAATGATGCAATTCCTGTTGACCCTGAAAAACTTGCCGGGGTCCAGCATTTTTTGCAGATTATCGAGCGAATGGTCAATGACATATTCATGATCTGCTGTTGTCCTGAGAAATGTTGCCCGCTCCCATATGTGGAAGCATGCTATCTCGGTATCCGTGATTGATTTATAATGTTCGCCCACTTTTATCAAAAAACGGTTCTTGTACCCTTTGTTCAGTTCATTCAGTAATTGCTTGATAACCTCATTGTTCAATGAAGCATTGTAATGAATGGACTTGAATTTTTCGATGGCCCGGCGTAAATTGTTTTCTTCAATGGGTTTCAGCAGGTAATCAACACTGTTGACCTTGAAGGCGGAAAGCATGTATTCATTGTAAGCCGTTGTGAAAATTACGGGTATTTCAATATTGATGGTTTCAAACAACTCAAAACAAAGCCCGTCATCCAGCTGGATATCCATGAATATCAAATCCGGATTGGGATTACCCTGGAACCAGTTTATGGTTGACTCCACGGATTCGGTAACCCCAACCACATTGATACCTGTGTCGATGTTCTTTAAAAGCCTTACCAGGCCATCAACTGCAGGTTTTTCATTCTCAATGATCAAGACATTCATGCCATCAAAGGTACTTTAACTGTGAAATTGCCGTCATGTTCTGTTACTATTATTTCTTTACCTGTAACCAGCCTGACCCTTTCATTGAGATTCTTAAGCCCGATCTTAGTTGAAACCACTTGTGTAGCCATTTTCCGGATGTTGTTATTTATGACAACATAATTTCCCTCAAGATAAACATTTATTGTCAAAGGCTTGTCTTGTGTTGCCATGTTGTGTTTAATCGCATTTTCAACCAATAGCTGCAACGATATGGGTATGATCTTGTAAGAATATCCTTCACTATTGATATCTATTTCAAGTTTTATCTTGCCCTCGTTCCTGATCTGATGCAAATAATAATAATCCCTGATGAATGCAATTTCCTCGCTCAGAGGAACTGTTTGTTTGGAACTGTTATCAAGGATATACCTGTAGATCACCGATAACTTGGCAATGAATTGTCCGGCCACTTCAACTTCAGTGTTTACAAGGGAAGAAAGTGTATTCAGACTGTTAAAAAGAAAATGAGGATTCACTTGATTCTTAAGTGTCTCATTCTGGAATATCAGATTTTGCTCTCTTAATGCATACTCCCTTTTCATGGACTCCTGCCAGGGAATAAAGAAAAACACAGGAGTAACGAATAAGAATGCTATTGCTGAAGCAATGAATGATCCTTTGAGTTCATGCACAAGCCATGGGAAATCAGGGAAACCATTGCCTCTTATCAGGTTGGATACGACCACAAAAACAGCAAATACCAGGGTTATTACGGCAAGGGCCAAAACATAAAACAATAATAACCGGAACAGGTAATCTCTGGTGAATTTTCCCGGAACACTATATTTAGATGTTATATCATATTCAAAAATGAAGATCTTCTTTGATAATAAATATATTACTTCCATATCCACTAACATGATCATGAATGTCGGAAGCAAATATTGCCAGTTGATATCCGCGCCTATGATCAAGCCCCATAAGGGAGAAAACAGGGCACAGAATAGCATGAACTTGACATGTAGTGCCACTCTTTTTGGCAGATACAGGTCTTTTATTCCTCTTGATTTCATAAGTCCTTATTCATTAATGCATTACTTTATTCTTTCAAGCTTTAGTACCCGTTTGGTACTGGTAAGCATCTTGTCGGGCATTCCCGGGATCTCCATTTCCTGCACGGTATTGCTATACATCTGGACATATTCAATTTGTTTATTTTCCAATGAAACCCAGGTTTTACCCCAATAAAGTTCGGTCCCCTTTGACTTGAACATGTCTATGTTCAATTCCACTTTATTATCCAAAGCCCTGTATTCAATGATCGCACAAAGTTTGCCGTTCATCATGGAAATCCCTATCCAGTCCACCTCAACTTTGGTATGGGCATATGTCCCGATATCAGCCATGTCAAAAGACCCGCCGACATCTTGTACGACATGTGTTTTGTTCAATTGCAGTGAGTCATTATAATCCCATGCGAATCCTTCTATTGCCTTCATGTCCCAGATCAAATTGCGGGCAAAGACGTTGTCGGTGTTGAATTCCTGGAAAAATGATTCCTCCAGCATATCCTGCGATGGGATGTACCTGATGTTTTCCATGTAATCCTGTCTTTCACCTTCACCATATGATTCGGCCGGAATGTTTACCTGGGCAATATACACATTGTTCCAGCATACATATCCGCTATCCAGCCCCCGGGTATATTCGCCCGTGACTTTTACCTTGCTAAACAAGTTCCCATAAAAATCCTTATTGAAGTATTCAGCCGTCATCAGGTACTTTTGGGGTGTTTTCTCTTCCAGTTCAATCTTGGGAAGACTATCAGGGAAATTTTTGACTTTAATGGCATGCTGGCCCGTTGAAGAACAGGAGTGAATACATAAACATGCTCCTGTCAATAAACATACCCCTGTCACGATAATTGTTAAAGCATTTTTTTTCATTTTTGTTGTATTAGTTGAACATATTTTGATCCAAAGTAAATCATATGAACAACCATATAAAAAAAAGAATCGCCCAATCGCCTGATCACCCTGCAGAACCGGGTAAAATGCCTGCTAAACCGGAATCAAGAAAACCTAGTATTGTTGCAGCGTATTCTGTGTCTTTTTCAGGTTCGGTAAAGTTTTCGGTCATGAAATGCATGTCGTCCTCTCTTATAAAAGTCTGCACATGTGACGGGGCATGACGCATAATTCTTTCAAAGCTGGCAAAGGGAACCTGGGTGTCTCCTTTCGTATGCATTATTAGAGCGGGTCTGTTCCCTAATTTCTGAATTTCTTTGACTGGTTTGATTTTCCAAACATTTACCTTATATTTAAGAACTGTCACCAGGGGTACGAATGGCTTGACCATTTTTGCCAGGAAAACAGGAGACTGGAAAGCCATCAATTCATAAAATACATCTTCCCAGGCCGAGAAAGCCGCTATGCTTATCAAACCATCGATTTCGGGTATTTCACCCATGGCGTTGATGGCAGTTGTGCCTCCCATGGACACACCAAAAATAACGACGGGAATGTCCTGGTACGCCGGATCTTCCTTGATGTGCTTGACTATTGCCTTTGCATCAAGATATTCCTTGTAGCCGAGGCAGATCATGTTTCCTTCGCTTTCCCCGTGTGCCCTCATGTCAAAGAGAATGGTGGCATACTGGTTTTCCCTGAACAAACGCGCATGTCCAAAAAATGCAGTGACAGAAGGGTTGTGTATCCCGGACATGCAGATAATGACCGCTTTGGGATTTTCCACCGGAACCTCATAGGCCGAGATCCTCAATCCATCCTCTGTGGTGACGAAGAAATGCTCTGCTTCAATTCCAAATTCTTCTGCAGTCCAAACCTCTTCGAACTCAACATGCATATTGACCAATGAATTCATTACCAGAACAGGGATGGTCACTAAAGCTCCAATGACCAGCAGAACAATCCCAAGTATAATTCCCAGAACAGTTTTTTTCTTATTTTTCTTGTTCATGACTTTCGTTTATTTGTATCAATAAATCCTTTTTTAGATAGATCATGTCTATCAGTTGTATGTCCCCCTCAAAGATAGGGTGGTTGTAATTGTCTGTAAAGAAATTCTTTATCCGGTGTGATTGTTCAAAACCACAACTTTCATAAAATGACAAGATGGCCGTTACGTCACCCGTCCCTACAAGCATGGTGCGATAGATGTCCTTGTAGTGACCGGCAATGAACCCGATCAAAGTCCTGCCGTACCCTTTGCCCTGATATTCCCGGTAGGTCGCTATATTTTTCAATTCGCAGGTTTTGCTGTCCAGGGGCAGCACGACACATACACTTTTCAAGTCACTGTCATACAACGCGAACAAGTCCCCATCCGGCAGATACTTGTCAATCATATCCTCCTGCTCGTCTGCCAGCAACAACAAGTCAAGGAACTGTTTCTTATTGTTGATTATTTTTTCAATCCTTATCATGTTTTAGTCACCTTTCTGCAATAACAAGCATCTCATAATCTTCAGTCGTTAATTTGTCTTCACGGGAAAAAGCGCCGAGTTTTGCCCCGAATATCCCGATTTTTGAAAATCCAAGGGTTTTCAGCAACCAGGTAATTTCAGACGGCATATAAAACCTTTCGTTGCATTCCAATACTTTTTCTACTCCATTGTCATCAACAACTTTTGTAATGTCCTGATCCCGTAAGGTCATTAAATCAAAATGCTTGCTTTCGTAGGTCGCATTACCTTCAAGGGCATCTCCGGCATAAAATTCATTGAGAGAGTGGAACAAGGGAAACAAACCGTTTAAAGTGGTAAAGATGAATTTCGATTTAGTCTTCAATGATCTGGAAACATTCTTGAGAATTTCAAAATTCATTTCGTCAGTTTCCATCAGGGGGAAGCCACCTTCACACATCATGATAGCTACATCAAACTGGTTTTCAAATGGTAAATTTCGCGCATCGTGTTTGGAGAAATCAATAGACAATCCGTTTTGCCGGGCTTTTTCTCTCGCTTTTTCCAATTGGGATTCGGACAGGTCAATCCCGGCAATCGAATATCCTCTTTTGGATAATTCTATTGAGTGACGGCCTGTACCACACCCAATGTCAATGATCTTCAAATTTTTGTCATAATTCAATTCCTTTTCAATGAAGTCACACTCCCCAATTGTCCCCTGTGCAAAACTTTCATTGTCGTATCGATTGGCATAATTCTCAAATAAAGTTTCATACCATTGTTTCTGTTTCATGCTTTCTTTCTCCTTAAATTATGTGACTTCATGGTGGCTTATATGGCATACCTCGTTCTGCCCCGGTATTTGACTATATGGTTGCTTATCTGGTAGGCCTCGTTCTGCTCTGGTGTCAGAACACTGTAAGTCTTTCTGGAACAGAGGTGTGTAAAGTTACCATTTATTTGAAAAAAGCAAAGACCCAAAAGAAAAGGGGAGCCTGGACGTACCAAACTGGCTCCCCATTCTAAACTGGCTCCCCGTTCTTCCCACCAGGCGCACTCTTGCCGTATTTTCGTACCTGGTGGGCCCTAAAACATACCCACCAGGCGCACTTTTGCCCGTTTTTTGCGCCTGGGGCTTTTGGCTGATCAAACGGAAATTTTGTAACAACCTATGAATGTGGTGTTTAATGAAATTCACAATTTTTGACATTCATGACCAGGCGCACTTTTTTGGGGGCAAACCCGGTTTACCGCGCAACGCCCATTTGCGAAAATTTAAAAGCCAGAATATCAACTGTTTATAAAACGCGAAATTTCTATTGCGCGGCACTCCGGGTTTGCTACATTTAAACATGTAGCCGTAGTAGGCTTTGTACTTGTAATACAACCGGGCTTCATTGCGTTCCATTGCTACGAATTCTTCTGCCGTTTTATTGCCTTTGTGCTTTTGCAGGAAGGATTCCAACCGGGGAGCCTGCCAGGTATAATAATCTGTCCAGATGGTTTCGGGCAGCATATAGGTGGCAACCGGAAGGTAGCCTGCTTTGTTCATCTGGGCGACCTTATTGGGAATGATATCTATCTGGGGATAGGCTTTATCCCAAAATTCCTGAATTTCGGCAGGTCGCTCATCGCTGAACCAGGTGTTCTCCGTGACGGCAATGTAACCGCCCTGTTTCAGGAATTTGCGCCATTCCTTCAAACCACGTTCAAATCCAATGTTATAAATGGCTCCTTCGCACCAGATCAAGTCGAATTCTCCTTCCCGGAAGGGGAGGTCTTCCATATCGCCGACTATGCCTTTCACCCTGTCCTGAAGGTTGTTGTGCCGGGCATCAAGGTTGAATTCATTTATGAAGCCGGACCAGGCATCAATACCAATGATCTGGCAGGGTGTGTTTTGCCCCAGCACCATTGTCTGACCCCCTGTGCCACAACCGATATCGGCAATTTTGGACTTTGGGGTAAGACCTTCAATAAAACTCAATGCCTTGAGCGTTTCTTCCGGACTTCCGGGACCCTGGCGTTTCGTATTGGCAAAGAAGTCACAAATAATACTAAGGTCAAATTCGTGAATTGTTAGTTTTTCGTTTTCCATGTTCGTAAACAAAATAATACTTAAATCAATAAAAAATAAATAGAAAATTGCCCTCTTAAAGAATTTCAAGAGAACAAACACAGATACAATCTATACAAAAAGTACAGATTGTTTACAGAACAATGTCCGGATTATAAATAAACATCCAATAGTTTTAGCTACCACGAAGGTATGAAAAAGACATTAAACTTGTTACCTTTAATAATTATTTAAAGATTGACCTATGGAAAAGCCTGATTATCCTATCATAACACTGTGTGGCAGCACGCGATTCAAGGATGATTTCATGCGGGTTCAGAAGGAGTTGACCCTGCAGGGCTATATAGTATTATCGGTGGGATTGTTCGGGCACAGCGGGGATGAAGATGCCTGGACAGGGGGCACCAAGGAGATGCTTGACGATATGCACAAGCGGAAGATCGACCTGGCGCAGGCCATTTATGTAATCAACAAAGACGGATACATTGGTGACAGCACCAGGAGCGAGATAGAGTATGCGAAAGCAACGGGGAAGGCAATATATTACCTTTATCCATAGAGTAGTTATAAGATTAAGCGAAGATCACCATGGTTTCTGCCACCATCATTATTAAAGGTAAAGAGAAACCTGACAACGAATTGAGGATATGAGTAGTGATAATACTGAATGTTGTAATTTGAATTTGATTGTTACTGATTTTTATGATCAGTTGAAAAAATATTTGGTGGGAAAAGTCAGGAATTATGAATTAGCTGAGGATATTGTTCAGGAAGTGATGCTAAAAGTAGTTACAGCACATCATAAAAATTTGCAGGTTAAAAATTTAAGAGCCTGGATATTTCAAATTGCCCGTAACTCATTGATTGATTATTACAGAAAAGATCAAAAAAATCTTAAGGAGTATGAAGATTTTACATTTGATGAATTCTTTGGATCGGATGACCAATCATTAAGTTCCAGTGAGTATATGATCCCTATGATTAATTTGCTTCCTCAGGAATACAGAGTTCCGCTGTTGTTAAGTGATATTGAATCATTGCCACAAGCCATAATTGCTAATAAACTAGGCCTCTCTCTTTCTGCAACTAAAATGAGAATTCAAAGAGCCAGAAAAAAGTTATACAATTTGTTTATAGAATGCTGCGATATAAAATATTCTGAAAATGGAGCCCTTTTACACTGTTCGGTAAAAAAAAGCTGTGTTCCACTACAAAAAATGTACTGATTTTCATAAAATATGTGTCTTTAGGATATTTTACTTCGTCTTCCCGGAAGTGATTAATTTTTATCTGAGCGCATATGAACACATTAGTTGAAACACTTCAGTATTTTGTTGTTATTACAATTGAGTTAATTGCTCTTTTTATTGGGATAACGGCAATCGTAGAATTTATTATGATGCACATACCAGAGGATAAAGTACAAACTTATCTGACTGGCAGAGGTCTGTGGGGAAATATCATAGCAGCAGGCCTTGGTGCTTTAACCCCATTTTGTGCATGTTCGACTATTCCCATGACTGTTGGATTAATTAATGCAAAAGTTCCTTTTGGCGCCTCAATGTCATTTTTAATAGCTTCGCCTTTACTCAATCCAATTATTATTGGAATGCTGGCAACTCTTGTAGGTGTTAAAGCAGCTGTTCTCTATTTTGTTTTGTGTTTTATTTTATCTGTATTTTTTGGGTTTTTACTTGAAAAAACAGGATTTCAAAAGTACGTAAAAAATGTACGTGTTAAAGAAGGTATGAAAACGAACGATGGTTTAGCCAACAGAAAGTCACTACCTGTTGGAGTCAAAATAAAATTATCCCTTAAAACCGGATGGGATACATTACGTCCCGTGATGGTTTATTTGTTAATTGGTGTTGCTATTGGTGCAGGAATTTACGGTTACATGCCAGATGATTTTTTAATAAAGATTGCAGGTCCTGATAATATTTTCGCTGTCCCTGTGGCAGCTATTGTAGGAATTCCCTTATACATAAGAGCGGAAACAGCTATTCCTATTGCTGTATCCCTTATAGGAAAAGGAATGGGAGTCGGAACTGCCATTACATTAATTATTGGCGGGGCGGGTATGGCAATTCCTGAAATGAGCATGCTGTCTGGTATTTTTAAAATTAAACTGGTAGCGGCTATAGTTGCTGTAATTTTCATCACAGCTGTAGTTAGTGGATTTGTTTTCAATCTTATTCTATAACAACTTTACAAGGAAAAGAAAAAATCTAAAGGTTTTTTGGTGGTTTATTCGCTCCTAAACAAAATTCGGGATGTTGCAATCTTCAGTTTGAAGAAATTTCTGATAAAAATGAAACATCTGAAAGTCAGATAAATAATAAATCAGATGATATGGGTAAGACTTGTGATAGTTGTTGAATTTATGTAGGTAGCTGGATCATATTTTTTTATTGCCGTTTGTATTATTACGAACAGTTCGTATATTTGCGAACAACTATAATTCACGCTAATGAAAAAAATCGATTACACATCCTATCAAATTCAAATTGCATTGTATGCTAAGGCTTTGTCTCACCCTGCCCGGGTGGCCATACTGGAGTTTCTTGCAGTCAGGGAATGCTGCTTTTTTGGGAACCTGCACGAAGTGCTGCCTATTGCCAAGGCTACGGTGTCTCAACATTTGACGGTGCTGAAAGAATCGGGGCTCATACAGGGAGAAATCCAACCACCGCAGGTAAAGTATTGTATAAATAGAGAAAATTGGGAGACTGCCCGTGCTTTGTTAGCCGGTTTTTTTAATGACATAAAGAAAATTGATTCATGTCGTTGAAAATATTGATATTATGTACCGGGAACAGTTGCCGAAGCCAGATGGCACAGGGTTTCCTTCAATCGTTTGATCATTTGCTGACCGTCCGTTCAGCAGGCACGAACCCTGCAGGAGCAGTGCATCCTCTTGCTGTGAAGACAATGTTAGAAGTTGGTATTGATATTAGCCAGAATGTTCCCGCCCTGGTGGATGATTTCCTTGACAATGAATGGGATTATGTAATAACTGTATGCGACAACGCCAGGGAAAGCTGTCCATTATTTACCGGGAAGGTAAAGCATCGGTTGCATATGGGTTTTGAAGATCCTGCGCAAGCCCATGGCACATCGGACCAGGTTGAGGCTGTTTTCAGGAAAGTTAGAGACCAGATCAAAGAGGAGTTTTTTAACTTTTATAAAGAAAAAGTGCTGAAAAGCGCTATGGATTGTGGATAGGAAGAGCACATTTTGAATACAAAATATAGCTGTATGAATAAAATTGTTTTTTCTTGCTCGGGATGTAGTGATTTAGGACACATTTCCGATTTGTTAGCCAGAAGACTTAGTGATAACAGAGTTCGTAATATGCATTGCATAGCTACTATTGTAGCATACCCCAATGAATCTGCAAAAGATTACATCGGTGCAGATATTCTTGTTTTGGATGGATGTTCTGTCAGCTGTGGAAAAATTGTTCTGAAAAAGGCCGGAATTGAACCTTTTAAAAGTGTTCTCTTGACAGATCTGGGGTATCAAAAAGGGAAAACACCGGCCACTCAGGACATTTTAAATGAGATATATCTTAAGGTTGAAACTCTTTGAAAATAAGCATGAAAACAAATAATGGCATATCATTTTTTGATAAGTATTTGTCTGTCTGGGTGGCTTTGTGCATTATTACCGGAATTTTCATTGGGAAGGTCTTTCCTTCCATACCCCTTTTATTGGGGAAACTGGAATATTACAATGTCTCTGTTCCAGTAGCCATACTTATCTGGATCATGATCTTTCCAATGATGTTGAAGATCGATTTTTCCAGCGTTGTGAATGCGTTAAAAATGCCAAAAGGACTCACCATAACACTGGTTGTTAACTGGCTTATAAAACCGTTTACCATGTTTGGTCTGGCCTGGCTTTTCTTTCATGTATTGTTCAAATCATTTATCTCTCCGCAGCTAGCCGATGAGTATGTTGCCGGAGCGGTACTGCTGGGAGCAGCTCCCTGTACGGCCATGGTTTTTGTCTGGAGTCATTTGACCAAGGGGAATCCTGCCTATACACTGGTCCAGGTAGCCATAAACGATTTGATCATTTTAGTCGCTTTCATTCCCATTGTTACCTTTCTACTGGGTATCACCGGTGTGGTCATACCTTGGAATACGTTCATACTTTCTGTCGTACTTTTTGTTGTTATCCCGCTGGGTGCCGCAGTGATTGTTCGTCGCGCAGTTATACGCAAAAAAGGAAAGGAGTATTTTGAAAATGTGTTTCTGGGTAAATTTAAGGGAACAACAATAGTTGGTCTTTTATTGACGCTGATCATTATTTTCTCCTTTCAGGGAGACCGAATTCTCAACAACCCGGTGAATATTTTGTTGATTGCTGTCCCGCTTATTATTCAGACGTACCTGATATTTTTTATTGCATACGGTTGGGCCAGGAAATGGAAAGTAAGTCACGATATTGCGGCCCCGGCTGCCATGATAGGTGCCAGTAATTTTTTTGAACTTGCCGTAGCCGTTGCCATTGTGATGTTCGGAATGGATTCGGGAGCCACATTGGTAACTGTTGTAGGGGTATTGGTAGAGGTGCCCGTTATGTTGACATTGGTCAGAATTGCGAACAAAACAAAAAATATTAATAACTAATTATCATGGAAATTAAAATTCTCGGAACTGGATGTTCCAAATGCAAGGCTTTGGAAGAAGCCACAAGAAAAGCCGTCACAGAAATGAATTTAGACGTGCAGATAACAAAAATTGAAGATATTACAGAGATACTCAACTACGGGATTATGACCACTCCCGCTTTGGTTGTTGACGGGAAAGTTGTGCTCAAAGGCCGTGTAGCCTCTGTAGAAGAGATTAAAAAAATCTTTAAATAAAGAATTCTATGAAGAAAGTACTCGTATTACTGGCTTGTTCATTTATTGCCTTAACATCTCTTGCAGAAGAAAAAAACGATTTGTCGGGAATTGAGGTCTATTATTTTCATTATTCCAGACGTTGTGTTACTTGTCAGGCCGTTGAGGCTGTTGCTCAGGATGCTCTCATTGATTTCTACGAAGGCAAGATTGTTCTTAAATCGGTGAACCTGGACGATAAGGCTAATAGTGCCCTGGCAAAGAAACTGGGGGTCAAAGGTCAGTCCTTACTGATTGTAAAAGGGGATAAAAAAATTGATCTTACCAATGAGGGTTTTCTTAATGCCCGGTCAAACCCCGATAAATTGGCCAGTAAAATTAAAGAAACAATAGACGCTTTAAAATAGCCCCGCCAGATGGAGTTTCTGCAAAACCTGCTTGCGAATGCACAGTTCCCGTTTATCTCGGCTTTTGTTCTGGGCCTTATGACGGCCATCAGTCCCTGTCCCCTGGCCACAAATATTACGGCCATTGGTTATATAAGCAAAGATATTCAAAGCCGGAAGCGGGTGTTTTATAACGGTCTTGTTTATACCCTTGGACGTGCTATAACCTATACGGTTATTGGGCTTATTTTGTTCTTTAGTGTGGGGGAACTGAATGTTTCCGGGTTACTGCAGCAATGGGGAGAAAAACTGCTGGGACCGCTGCTAATTATTATCGGGTTATTTATGCTGGGTGTTTTTAATTTTATAAAATGGCCCGGATTCAGTTCATTCACCAATAAATGGGAGCAACGGGCAAATAAAGGATTCTGGGGAGTGCTGCTGTTGGGGATAGTGTTTGCCCTGGCATTCTGTCCCTATAGCGGGGTGCTTTATTTTGGGATGCTTATCCCTATGACAATAAACAGTGCGTCGGGATTATATCTGCCCTTGATTTTTGCCGTTGCCACAGGTATACCGGTAATTCTTTTTTCCTGGCTGATTGCTTTTTCCTTGGGGTCCATAGGGAAAGTGTATAATAAAATTAAGTCTTTTGAGTATTGGTTTAGAAGGATAGTGGCCGTGCTCTTTATTGGTATTGGAATATATTATGTTGTTATATTGTTCCTGTAATTTATAGTTTTATGGATTATAAAAAAGAAATAAAAATACTTTTATGGATACTGGTGGTTTTTACTGCCGTGTTCTTTCTGCCCCTTGAGAGCGTTCGCTTTACTACGGCTATTTCAGCAACCCTGGACCTTGCCAAATGGTATGCCAGGGAACATGTGGTCATGTGTCTGCTTCCTGCTTTTTTCATAGCGGGGGTGATCTCGGTCTTCCTGAGCCAGGGCTCTGTGCTCAAATATTTTGGAGCGAATGCTAAAAAATGGATTTCTTATACCGTGGCAAGTGTGTCGGGCGCCATTCTGGCTGTTTGCTCATGTACCATTCTTCCTTTGTTTTCAAGTATTTACAAAAGAGGCGCGGGATTGGGACCGGCGGTAGCTTTCTTATACTCGGGGCCGGCCATCAGTATTCTATCCATAATATTGACTGCAAAAATATTGGGATTTGAAATGGGACTTGCCCGGGCTATTGGCGCAATCCTGTTTGCAATTGTGATAGGACTTATTATGTCATTCATTTTCAGAAAGGAAGAAAAGGTTAAAAAAGAAGAGCAGATGAACATAACGTCACCCCCCGAGAAACGTCCCATGTGGCAGACTTCTTTTCATTTTTTCACCCTGGTGCTGATTTTGGTCTTTGCTAACTGGGGTGCACCGACAGCCGGCGATACCACCAGCACGTGGTATTATATTTTTACTTATAAATGGGTTATTACCGCTGCTTTGGCACTGTTTCTCTGCTACTCACTCATACATATTCTAAAGATTAACTGGCGCTGGGTGCTGGCCGGTGCTGTTGTGACCGCCGCCTCGGCTTTCCTGGCGAAAGCGTATGTTTCCACGACCAAGCTGGTGCCCATGATTCCCATGATCACCGGAATTATCTCGCTCTCACTCATGACCTTATTTGACAAGAAAAATGAGGATAACCGGGAGTGGACACTGTCTGCATGGGCTTTTGCCAAACAGATTCTCCCGTTGTTAGCAATAGGTGTGGTGACAGCGGGGTTCCTCCTGGGCTCTACACATGACAATGTGACCATTCCGGGTGTCATTCCCAATGAATGGATTCAATGGGCGGTGGGTGGAAATTCGTTTCTTTCCAACTTGTTTGCCAGTGTTGTGGGGGCTTTTATGTATTTTGCCACATTGACCGAGGTGCCCATTGTACAGGGTCTGCTGGCATCAGGTATGGGAAAAGGACCTGCGTTGGCGCTATTGTTGGCCGGACCTTCTCTTTCTTTGCCAAATATGTTGGTAATCAGAGGTGTGATGGGTACGAAAAAGACGGTTGTCTATGTGTCACTGGTTATTGTGATGGCTACTTTTACCGGGTTATTATTCGGCAGTTTGTAGGAATAATTTTCAATTTTGCTTCAAAGATCGTTACGGCTTTGCCTTTGATCTGAACCCGGTCATTGTTAATTTTACCCTTAAGCAACCTGTCCTTTTTGATATTTGCGCCGAGTCCGGGGCAAAGCACCTGACCACAATGTCTGCCTGTTTTGCATCCACCCAGCAGTCGTTCGCTCATCAACGATCATCACGCCGGCGGGATTGCCTTTGAAAGGTTCATCTGTAAAGGCATCTACCTGGTAAATTGTTCTGTTGTCTTTCATTAGTTTACTTCTTTACATTTTCTTTTCATTTTCCGGTCATTGCGCACCCGGGACCCGGAAAAAATTAGTGCAGCAGGCGTAAATACCGGATCAGGCAAGTTTCTTGGAGTGCACAAAGCAAAAAGTCGTTATTTAAAGCGACTCCTCTTGAAAACAGCCCTCTTTTTTAGTTGAAAAGGCGCTTTTTTTGGTCGGTTTTTTCGACAATCCTTGTAAATCATTCACCGAATATCTAAATTTATACATTACTTCCTACTAAACATTTACAGGAATATTTTGCAGCTTCGTCATGTTTTGGCGAAATGAGTACATATTTTTGATCGCTAATACTTATAACGAATACTAAATTTATTGGTTAATGAGATTTCAAATTACTTTCAACAGAATAGGAAATAACAAGCTGCTACCTGTTAATTACCAGTATTATATAAGTGCCTGGATTTATAAAATTATTGCTTCTGCAGACAGAATTTTTGCCGATTTTTTACATAATGAAGGGTATCGGGAAGGGAGCAAGAACTTCAAATTATTTAATTATTCTCCTTTGGATTTTGGGAAGCCGGTGTTATGGAAAGAAAAAAATCTATTTGAGATCAAACGAGATCATATTTTACTCAATGTATCTTTTTTCTTGAGTGATGCTGCTGAAGCGTTTATTGTAGGCTTATTCCGTAATCAAGAAGTATACTTGGGTGATTCTTTTTACGGTTTAGAATTGAGGGTTATTCAAATTGAACGGTTGCCAGAAACAGAAACTGCAGAAACAATGCACTATCAATCCTTTTCTCCGGTTGTCATCAGCTTGAAATATCCCGGATTATCTTATGCCAGTTATTTATCACCTGATGACAAGGATTATGCCCATTTATTTCACAACAATCTTCTGAATAAGTACCGTACAGTTCCTAAATCTACTCCTCTCCCGGATTCATATTTTTTCAATTTTAAATTGAAAGGTATTCCTCGCTCAAAATTGGTTACAATAAAGCAAGGCACGCCGGAACAAAGCAAAATCAGGGGATACTTATTTAAGTTTGAACTTACCGCTCCCCATGAAATACACCGATTAATGCTTTCCTGCGGTGCAGGCGAGAAAAATTCATTGGGGTTTGGATGGTGCGAGGGTAATAGATGGAGAATGAGAGAGTGTTTGTAGTTAAGGTGGGTCATAATTTGATTATGAGAAATTTAATTTTATTCATGTTAAATCGATAATAATTTTAACTTATTATGAGACTATATTTTAAAATTAAAACAACAAATCAAACGATTCCCTTTGATCATCAGCCATTACTGACGGGAACAATTTATAAGTGGTTAGGACGCAACAAAGAACATGGTAAGGTGTCTTTATATTCATTTTCCCAGTTATCTGGAGGGAAAATAGTTGATAACGGATTAAAATTTGAACGTGGAACTTCTTTTTTCTTTAGTTCATATGATTCTACACTGATAAAAATGATGATTGCAGGTATACATTCATCGCCAGAAATGTTTTATGGATTTATTGTATCCGAAATTATTATTCAAGAAGATCCTGATTTATCTGATCGCAACGTATTCAGTGTTGCAAGTCCAATTTTCATTAAGCGAAGAGTTGGAGAATGCATAGAGCACATATTGTATAATGATCCGCGTGCTAACAATTGTTTGAAAGAAACTCTTACAAAAAAAATGAATAGAGAAGGGCTAATTGATGAATCTCTAGATATCCGATTTGATAGCTCTTATCGCAGAGCCAGTACAAAAAAAATAACTTACAAAGGAATCGAAAACAGGGCAAATTGGTGCCCCGTAATTATTGAAGGTAAGCCATTAACAAAATTGTTTGCTTGGAATGTTGGATTGGGAAATTCAACCGGAATAGGATTTGGTGCAATAAAGTAATAACCAAACCTGATAGGTATTTTAGTGTCTGTCGGGCTTAAATACAATAAACATGTTATATATCGTAAAATATTCAGGTCCCTTTGGGTTTATTAAACCATGGACCGCAGTAAGAGACAGCGAAACATATAGCCAACAGTTTTTAACGCCCTCAATTATCGCTGGTATAGAACGAAAGTTGTTCCCTAAAACACTTTCCTCGGATTTTAACATTTGTAAGATCAAACGCCATCGTTTAACTTATCAGCAAATAGCACAACAGCAAGAACAAACACAACCGCGTGGATGGAATGCAAAAGGGACAGTTCAAAATCGCAGCTACGAAAGGCCGTATGCTATTTTAATACGAGGAGTAATGGTTAATCCTGTTCTTTATTTGGCTTTTGAAAACCGTGAAGATGCGGAACATGCAGCTACACAACACATTTGTTTAGCACGTAACGAAGATATTCTTTATCCTGACCAAGAAGTGCTGGAAGTAACCGAAAAAGAGTTTGAAAACAATGATGAATTATTCTATGGCTTTGAACTGATGCTGGAGAAAAATGAAAAATCGTTTATGGTTGGTTATAACAGAATGAATAACAATCAACCTATGTATGGATGGTTAAAAATTGTAGGCAATCCGGTCAAAAACGAATTCAAATGATTTGGCCTGAAATAAAAGCAAAAGGTAAACCTGATTTTACACCATTAACAATCCATCTTGAACAAGTTGCAATGGTTGCGGAAAAAGTTGCCATTGGAATTGGATCTAATGTTGAAGTGGCCCGTTATGGTGCTATTTTACATGATATCGGAAAAGCTCACCCGGAATTTCAAAGGCGATTGGACAAGGAATACCGAATTGGAGATTTACCTTTCCGACATGAAATCACATCTTGCCTGTTTATTTCCTTATTTGACAAAACCATTCAACCTTCGTTAATCGATATGGTTATTGCCCACCATAAATCTTTACGAAGAGATGTGAGAGAAAAAGGGCTTCTTGATTTGACAGAGGAATATGGACCGGAGGAAGTCTTTGAGTTTCATGCGTCTTGCTGGGAAGAATGGAGTCCCAAAGCATTGGATATTCTTTCCGAATTAGGAATAAATGTAAAGTCGATATCCAAAACGGAAGCTGAGGAAAATTTTTTTTACGTGTATAATTATTGTCAGAAACGCTTTAAAGAAAAAGGATATTCTATTGATCGCGGGATATTGGAGGCAGCTGACCATTTTGCATCTGCTTTTATTGATAAAACAGAATTTTATACACAACGTTTATTTCAAAAGTTGAATCTGAATTTTTATAGCCGAACACATCCGCAATATCCTCTTTCTATGAAATCTGCGGAATCGAATAAATCACATACTATTGTTGTTGCTTGTACAGGGGCGGGGAAAACCGATTTTCTGTTCCGTCGCTGTAAAGGACGGATATTTTATACCTTACCGTTTCAAGCATCCATCAATGCTATGTTTCAACGGGTTTCAGGTGAATTAAAGAAAGACAATCCAAACTTGGATATTCGCTTGTTGCATTCGGCATCTTCTCTGGCCATAAAAGGGAATACTGTTGAAGAAAAAATAATCCAAGGGCATATTGGTTCAGCCATTAAAATATTAACCCCGCATCAGATCGCCGGAATTATATTTGGAACAAGTGGCTACGAAGCCACTTTAATCGACATTAAAGGATGCGATGTTATCTTGGATGAAATTCACACTTATACCGATATTACCCGTGCTATAGTGCTAAAGATTGTTCATGTACTGAAAAATCTGGGATGCCGTATTCACGTTGGAACAGCCACTATGCCTCCTGTTTTGTACAATCAAATTTTGGAGTTGCTTGGAAAAGAAAATGTGCTGGAGGTAAAACTAAGCGATGATGAATTAGATCAGTTTGACCGCCATATTGTGCATAAGATAGATTCTTGGAAATCTTCTTTTGTGATAATAAGTCAAGCTATTAAAGAAGATAAAAAAGTGCTTTTGGTTTGTAATCGGGTGCAATCAGCTCAACAGGTCTTTGCTCTCATAAAAGAAAAGTACCCGCATATTCCCTCCATGCTTCTGCATAGTCGTTTTAAGCGCGGGGTAAGGGCAGAAATGGAGACAAAGTTAATAGGTAAAGACAAAAAAGGCCAATCAACCGGATTTTTCAATACTTCCGATAAAGCCTGTGTGGTTGTTTCTACGCAGGTTGTTGAAGTGAGTTTGGATATTAGTTTCGATTTGCTGGTAACCGAATGCGCGCCGCTTGATGCCATGATTCAACGCTTTGGTCGGATTAACAGAAAACGGGATGAAAAAACTATAGGCACATTAAAACCAGTCTATGTAATTGTCCCTCCAAAAACTGAAAAGGAAGCGAAACCTTACGATTTGCAAGTTTTGCAGGATAGTTATGCTCAGCTTCCTGAAAATGAAGTTTTGCACGAACGGGATATTCAGCAAAAGATCAACGCGGTATTTCCGGTTATTGAAATGCCCGAAATAGAAGAACATGCCATCTTTAAAAAAACTGGAGAATGGACTATTCATGAACTAACGCACCGGCCAAAATCATTCTTACTCGAGCGGTTGGAAATTGACAGTGTGTCCTGCATTCTGGAAGCCGATGAGCAGCGTTACCTGACATCCAACTTTGAAGAGTGTATACAGATGGAAATACCTGTCAGATATTGGTCAGTATGCAGATTCAATCAATTACAGGAAAGAAACAAGCCTTTCGTGGTTCCCAATTCTGCTTATACAGAAGAATCAGGATTGAATCTGGATACATTGAAAGCAGCTAAATCAGATATAAACTATCAAATACTATAAACTATGATTGCAGCAACCATTGGACGAACGTTTCTGAACGCCTGGAATGAAAAATATCAGAAAGAATACTCAGCCAAAGAATTCTTCGAGAATGATTTTATCCCTATATTTTTTGATCATCCCAAATATTTAATGACTGGAGGTAATTCACCTTTAGAAAATCCAAAAATTCAATGGAAAAAGGGGAAAACTCTCTCTGCAGAAGAAAGAAAAGATAGAATTGAAAAAACTTTAGATAAAATCAATTCTAACTCTTGCGATGCAAGTATTGCTTTAGGTTTTCCTGCATCAGAAGAAAATGAATTTGCAACTACATCGGGATTAGTAACTGATATCGAATTACAACATTCACCAGAGGACAAAATGCTAAGTTGGATTGGCGGGGGATTAGGCATTGGAGTGGCTGGAGGATATTCTATCTTTTTTGATCATCCAGGAATATTGCTTACGCTATATGATGGATGGAAAGTATATCGTCGGTTTCTGAATGATCCAACCCTTGACAAAATGCGCGGGAATCAAATTAACACATGGAACGGCCAGTGGCTTAATTATGCCTACAGTTCCGATTCTGAAGAGAACCCCGACTTCGGGTATTTATTAAACTATGATATATTTACTCAAAATGAAAAATTGATTGAAGTGAATACCATCTTTTGGGCAAAGTTCTATTTCAATCTTTCTGAAAAGTTGAACGATGAAACTGTAACGGCTTATGTATATAGTTTAGGTCAAACTAATAAAACGTTGGGTTTTATTCCTTTCAGGTTTTATCAGGGACGTTCTATTCTGAACATTTATAAAATCCTGTTTGGAGAAAACGATGCGCTCAAGCAAAAGAAGGATTACGAAAGTCTGTTTGGCATTCATATTAAACGAGCTTGCGAACTTGGAGCTGTTGGTTTGCAAGCATTGGAGCCAAATGGATTACGTGAGTATTTTGATAAGGCTAAAATGCCAGACTATTCGACAAAAAAGATGATTTCTAAAAAAGGGGAATCCTCTGAAGCGTTCGAAGAACGTCGAAATAAATCAAATCAAAAAGAATACGAGAATTTAATTTCATTTCGAACTTATAAAACTTGGTTATTAGCAATGATTACAAAAAACAAACAAGAAGACCTCCACTATTCCGAGGAGGTAGCGATTGCTCTGAAAAAGTTTAGGGCTGATGCAAAAAAAAGAGATCGGGCAAATCTGATAGAAAAGGAACTGCTTCAAGCAAAAACAAAAAAACAGTTTTTAGACGGATTGGCATCTTTAATCAAGGATGTTGAACCTGAATTATTTGAAACAATCAAAGTACTTCGCGACAAAGTGCATTTAATGAATGCCGAAGATTTTGGATACTTTGTAGTGTTGCTCAAATTCGACTATGCTTATCAAGAAAAAAAATCATAAACAATCAAAAATCAATTAGTATGACAACAATTTATGTTAGAACACTTAAAAGAGCGGAACATACAGTGTTTTGTGTTCAGGATGGGCAAAAATTTTATTACGATTCTCAGTTCAACCGTCGTATTCCCTATTCCAGCGGACAGCAAGTGAAACGTTCTGTGATAGACAAACTAAGTTCAGTATTAAATGAACAGCCTGCTCCTACCACGTTTTTATTTGATGTAAATAATAAGAATGAATTAAAAGAAGGAGAAGTATTTGCAACTTGTGATCCGAGCTATCCTGATCAATTATTTGGTGGTTGGATGAAAGCAGCCAAAGGTGGTAATGAAAAAACCATTAAACGCCGTAGCCCACTTTCAATTTCAGCGATGCGTGGCCTGCACCCGTTATTAGCTGGGGTTGAAAGTGAAAATATATCCTTTGACAGAAGTGACCGTTCCAATAATCGGGTTATTGTCCGTAACGAAAATGGAGAGACCCTAACAACAGAAGAAATCGAAGCTTTTTTAACTGGTAAAGATAGAAGTCTTAGCCGCAAGTGGATTCAGAACAACCGACGCGCTGGAGGATTGTTTGTATTGGATATCGCAATCGATCTACGTCGTCTTTTTTGTGTCACTTTAAATCCGTTAGAGCCGGAAATATCTGCAGAAACCGAATCTCGTTTACGCAAAGCTGAATGGATAGAATCAGTTAATGTATTTGGTAGATGTTTGGTTGCCCCGGTAGCGGTTCGTGAAAGATTGATCCCTGCATTAGCAGAAGCTATTGTTGAATGGAGTATTACCTCTAATCAAGCACGTACTTTTAGTTTAATGGAAACACTAGCTTTAACTATTAGTGACAACGCCAATAAAATTGCTGCTAGTATTCGTGCAAAATTATCAGAAGTGGAGGATAATAAAGCTTATCCGATTATTGAAGAAGAACTTGATGGTGTTTGTACTTATGTAACCTTATCTGCTGGCGGATATATCCGGACTAAATCGGAAACATTCGATGCTCTTGACCAAGCCAAACAAAAATTAATCGATTTATTGACAGCATTCAATTACGAGGATCAGTTGCTATAATATTATAAAAATCTTGCCAGATTTTATAATCTGGCAGGGTCTATTGATTATACAAGTATTAGGATACCTTGTATTTATTATTTTTTGTAATATGCATATTACCGGCACTCATTTCAATTATTTTCTAATTTGTCACAGGAAGCTATGGTTGTTTACTAACGGGATTCATATGGAATCAAATTCTGATCTGGTGTATGAGGGGAAGTTAATCCATGAGACCTCCTACTCACGACGGAGTGATAAATACCAGGAAGTTGAAATTAACGGAATTAAGATTGACTATTACGATCCAAAAAATAAAGTTGTTCATGAGATTAAAAAATCGGACAAACACGAGGAGGCTCATGAATGGCAGGTAAAATATTATTTGTATGTTCTTGAACAGAATGGTCTTACAGGAGTAACCGGATTGCTGGAATATCCCCGTTTACACAAGATACAGGAAGTTACACTTTCTGATTATGACAGGGAAACCATTAGGAGTTCTATGACTGAAATAGAAAGCATTATAAATAACGAACAATGTCCCAATAAGCTCCCAAAATCCAGATGTAAAAATTGTAGTTATTTTGATTTCTGTTGGAGTCACGAGATTGAGTTATGAAAAAGACCTATTACCTTTTTAATCCGGGAAGGCTTCAACGACAGGATAATACATTAAAATTTACGCCTTATGACGAAGACGGAAATGAGCAAAAACCTAGGTTTTTGCCAGTTGAAAATGTTCAGGAACTTTATTGTTTCGGGAACCTGGAGGCCAACTCGGCCCTTTATAACTTCCTGGGCAAGGAACAAATTTCCGTTCATTTTTTTGATTACTACGAAAATTACACCGGTTCATTTATGCCTCGGGAAACCTTGATTTCCGGGAAAATGCTTATTTCCCAGGTGCGTTTTCAACAAAATAAAAAGAAGCGAATTGATCTGGCACAACGTATTTTGACAGGGGCAGCATTTAATATGGTCAAAAACCTTAAATATTATAATACACGTGGGAAAGACCTGGAACCTATTATTGCAATTATTGGTAATTTATCGGCTCGGATTAAAGAAACAAACAATATTAATGAATTAATGGGTATAGAAGGAAACATCCGCAAGAATTATTACCAGGCATTTGACCTTATAATAAATGATTTTAATATGCAAGGCCGGAGTTATCGTCCACCATTAAACGAGATAAATGCATTAATCTCATTTGGCAATATGATGTGTTATAGTCAGTGTTTAAAAACTATTCACCAGACACAGCTTAATCCAACCATTAGTTTCTTGCACGAGCCAGGAACAAGGCGTTTTTCTTTGTCATTAGATCTTGCCGAGGTTTTTAAACCATTGCTGGTAGATAGGGTCATTTTTAAGGTTCTCAATAAAAAAATGATACAGACAGGTGATTTTGAAGAAACCATGAATCGGATAGTACTCAGAACTAATGGGAAGAAAACATTTGTTCAGGCATTTGAAGATCGTCTTACTGAAACCATTAATCACAGGACGTTGAATCGCTCAGTTAGTTATAAACACCTGATAAAATTGGAGTGTTATAAGCTTCAAAAGCACATATTGGAAATAGAGGAATACAAACCGTTTAAAATGTGGTGGTAATGTATGTAATTGCAGTGTATGATGTGGGAGAAAAGCGTGTTAGCAAAATGTTGAAACTATGTCGCAAATACCTTAATTGGATTCAAAATTCGGTATTTGAAGGTGAGATATCCGAAGTAAAACTTATGGAATTGCAGTATAGAGCACTAGAAATTATGGATGAGGAAAAAGATAGTTTAATATTTTTCAAGACACGACAAGAAAAGTGGTTAAATAAGGAAATCATTGGCAGCGAAAGACAATCGCTTGAAACTATATTGTGAGAAGGTTGTCGTTTTTGGAATCATATGGAACTTTTTTAATTGAATGCCCCGGTATTTAACCAAAACGCTCTTTGACATAATGATAATCAGATAATTATAAATGTCGTCGAACCTCACTATAAATATCATTTTGTGAGGTCGACGCATTTTATATTTTATTTGCTAATTTTACAAGAAATAAGTCATTGATAATGATTTATTTTTTTGAAATCGTCGAACGACCTTTAATCGAACCATAGTGGAATTGAAAT
>Ga0334882_1000672_pt1 | contig 49980 bp, 53 predicted proteins | sample GraSluR1_MG_5_FD_207226 | JGI IMG/M metagenome (GOLD analysis project Ga0334882, IMG submission 207226) | Sludge microbial communities from methane-producing bioreactor in Wageningen University, Netherlands - Granular Sludge_15_04-R1 | ecosystem: Engineered > Bioreactor > Anaerobic >... | reverse complement strand
ACCTGGCCTTCTTTCCCTATCTGATGCCCAGCATGGCCTTCGGCGCCATCTACCTCTCCATGTTCGCCGCCAAGCGGGGCTTCATCCCGCCCCTCTACGGCACCTTTACCCTGCTGGTTCTGGTGGGAGCGGTGAAGTACCTCCCCTTTGCCTCCCGGGCCAGCGTGGGGGCCATGCATCAGCTGAGCAACGAAATCGAAGAGGCCGGAACCATCCAGGGCATCGGCTGGCTGAAACGGATGCTGAAGATCATCATCCCCATCCAGAAATCCAGCTTCCTGTCGGGATACTTGCTTCCTTTCATTTCCTCCATGCGGGAGCTCTCCCTGTTCATCCTGCTGGTCACACCGTCCACCAGGATTCTCACAACCATGCTGTTCCAGTACAACGAAAAGGGCTGGAACCAGTATGCCAACGCCATCAACCTGCTCATCGTCCTTTTTGTGGTGATCAGCAACGTGGTGGTCAACCGGGTTACCGGGGCATCCATCGACAAAGGTATAGGAGGGCAGTAGAATGCCGGAAATCAGACTGAAAAACATAACCAAGCGGTTCGGCAAGGCTGTGGCCGTGGAAAACCTCAATATCACCATCGACGACCGGGAGTTCGTCACCCTCCTGGGCCCTTCGGGATGCGGAAAAACCACCACCCTGCGGATGATCGCCGGTCTGGAAACCCCCACGGAAGGCGAGATCTTCATCGACGACACCTGCGTCTTCTCTTCGGATAAGGGGATCGACATCTCCCCGGACAAGAGAAACGTGGGATTCCTGTTCCAGAACTACGCTCTCTGGCCCCACATGACGGTGTACAAGAATATCGCCTTCGGCCTGGAAAACATGAAGTGGGATAAGGAAAAAATCGACCGGCGGGTGAAGGAGCTTCTGGCCCTTCTGCGGATCGAAGAGTACATCGAACGGTACCCGTCGGAACTTTCGGGGGGACAGCAGCAGCGGGTGGCCATCGCCCGGACCCTGGCCACGGGACCCAAGGTGCTCCTCATGGACGAACCCCTGTCCAACCTGGATGCCAAACTGAGGATGGAGATGCGTACTGAGCTCAAGCGGCTTCACCTGGAGACCGACTCCACCTTCGTCTACGTGACCCACGACCAGCTGGAAGCCATGACCCTTTCCACCAAGATCTGCCTCCTCAACGAAGGGGTGCTGCAGCAGTTTGAGCCCCCTCTGGACATCTACCGCCACCCCTCAAACTTCTTCGTGGCCGACTTCGTGGGCAGTCCCAACATCAACATGCTGGAAATGACAGGCACCAACGTCAACCTGGACGAAGTTAAGCTCTCCCATCCCGACCTGGAGTTTCTCTACGTTCCCTCCTCCTCGAGCATCACGGTCCACCAGAACCAGAAACTGCTCCTGGGGATAAGGCCCGAGGATATCAGCCTGGGCGAAAAGGGCGTCCTGGACGGCAAGGTGTATTCGACCCTGCCTTCGGGGATGGAAACCATCGTCAAGGTGGAGGTGGGAAAAACCATCCTCACCTGCGTGGTCTTCGGTGGGGTGGATTTTCAGGTGGGTGAAAAAATCGCTCTGTCCTTTCCGGGGGAAAAGTATATACTGTTTGACGGGCAGTCGAAGAAAAATATGGCCGCCGGAAAACTAATGTAGTCTTCTCCAGGAGGAACTTCATGGATCATCGGGAGCAGCGGAGCAGAACCATTCTCATCGTGGATGACGAAGAACACATCCTCCAGATGCTCCTGATGAACATGAGGACCCAGGGATATCGGGGGCTTACCGCCATGACCGGCGCCGAGGCCCTGACCCTGGCGGAAAGGGAACTGCCCGACCTGATTCTCCTGGACGTGATGCTTCCCGACCTGGACGGAGTGGAGATCTGCCGACGCCTCAAGGCCAATGCCAGGACCGGGCGGATTCCCGTCCTCATGGTGAGCGCCAAAAGCGAAAGCCGGGACAAGATCAACGGCTTTCAGGGGGGGGCCGACGACTACATCACCAAGCCCTTCAGCCTGGAAGAACTATTTCTGCGGATCGCCGCAGCCCTGCGCCAGGTGGACCTGCTCACCGCTTCCCCTGCGGAATACCGGCAGGGAAACCTGACCTTGAACACCGAGAAGTATCAGGTTTTGACCGAAGGCCATAAAATCGATCTGACCCTCACCGAGTTCCGCATCCTCCATCTGCTGCTGAAAAACCAGGGCCGCCTGGTCACCCGGGAGCTTCTTGCCGAAGAAATCTTCGAAATGGACCCCGCCGAATCGAGCCGGTCCCTGGATGTGCACCTCCGGAATATCCGCCGGAAACTGGAAGGCAACCGCGTCATGGGCTGTGACATAGAAACCATCCGGGGACAGGGCTATCAGATCGGGTAAACCATGAAAAAACCGGTTCATCTGACCCTGATGGGTATTAATACCGGGCTGCTGCTGTTCTGCGGGCTCTTCTTTTTTCTTTTTACCGTTAATATCATCGTCCGCCAGGCCCACGACCGGGGCCTTTCCGATGCCGGCCAGGTCTATCAGGACCTGCAGGACCAGGCTTCCCGGGGGGAGACGGTGGACTATCAGAAAACCGCCCTGACCCAGGCAAAGCTCACCGGGGCTCACATCATCATGGTGGATGGAGACTCCCGCCTGCTGGCCGACTCCTGGCAGGGGTTGTCTTTGACCCCGGGAAAGTACATTAACGCGGAAATGATCGAAGCCAAAACCGCAGGATCCGCCGTCAGCACCCTCCGGAGCCGCCGGACCGGAACCCTCTCCATCTCGGTGGCCCTGCAGAGAGACCTGAATCCCGGGGTGGTGATTATCTACCTGTCCTATCAGATCGGAGAAGAACAGAAGCTCATCACCGCCTTTACGGTCCTGGCGTTCGTCCTTTCGCTGCTGGTAGCCTCGCTGATCTACCTGATCCTCTCCTATCTCCTGAGCCGGTTCAAACGGCCCCTGAAAAAGCTGCTCAAGCATACCGCCGCCGTATCCCCCGGGGGATACAACAAACTCACCGTGGAGACCGCCGACCCCGAACTGGGCCAGCTGGTGGAAAACTTCAACAGCCTGGTGGATCACTACAACCACCTGATTGAGGCGGACAACCGGAAGTACAGCCGGATCAACACCCTCCTGTCCAACCTGAGTACGGGAATCCTTATGGTGGATCCGGAGAATAAAATTACCCTGGTCAATCCCGAGGCGGAAAAACTGCTGCGGATCGACAAACTCAGCCTTTTCAGCGTCCGGGACCGCCAAACCCGTGACAACATGATTCTCGACGGGATCCTGGAGAGGACTCATGGGGCCATGGAGCCGGGGGGAAAAAACAGCCGTTACACCACCACCACCCCGGAGGGCGAAATTCTGGATATCACCATGGAGGTAACCCGGAGCAAATATGAACCCCACGATGTCAGCGGCGTCCTGGTCCTCTTGCGGGATGTGACGGAGATGCGGCGCATGGAGAAGCTTAAAGACGAGTTTGTCTCCAACGTCTCCCACGAGCTCCGTACCCCCCTGACGGTGATCAGCGGTTTCGTGGAAACCCTGAAAGGGTGGGACGTGCTCACCGGCTACGACCGGAATACCGCCCTGAACATCATCGAAGTGGAAACAGAAAGGCTGAAGAAACTTATCTCCGAGATTCTTCTTCTGTCCCGGATCGAAGGAGAGATGAGTCAAGTCAGGAAGCGGCTGATTCCCGTGGCCGCAGCGGTGAACCAGTCCGCCACGTCCCTGCAGCCCCTGGCAGACAAAAAGAACATCCGTCTGCAGCGGGAGATCGCCTCCCCGCTGGAACCGCTCTACGGAATCGCCGGCTGGTTCCGGCAGATCGTTACCAATCTTTTAGACAATGCCATCAAATACACCCCACCGGGGGGAACCGTGACGGTGAGACTCTACGCCGACGGGGACAGCCTCTGCCTGGAGGTGGAGGATACGGGACCGGGAATTCCCGAGGCCGAGAGGGAAAAGATTTTCGAACGGTTCTACCGGAGGGATAAATCCCTGCAGGGGAAGAGAACCGGCAGCGGCATCGGGCTCACCATTACCAAACACATGGTCGCCGAATTCGGCGGCACCCTGGAAGCGGCGGGGGGCCGTTCCCGGGGAGCCCTCTTCAGGGTCCGGCTTCCCTGGCAGCAAAGCCCTTCAGAAACAGACAACAGGAGTACCACCATATGACCCACCATTTTTCACCGGAGATTTTAAAGGAAGGAGACATCCGCGGCGTCTTCGGCACCGAACTGAAACCCCGGGACGGCTACTTTATCGGTCGCTGCTTCGGTACGGTCCTCAACACCCGGGGAAAGGAAAGCTGCGTCCTGGGCCGGGACGGCCGGCTCAGCTCACCGGAACTGCACCGACAGGCCCTGCAGGGGCTGATCGATGCGGGGATCGCCGTCTTCGACATCGGGGTGGTGCCCACCCCGGCGGTGTACCATGCCGTCTTTCATCTGAGAGCCCAGGCGGGGATGATGATCACCGCCAGCCACAATCCTCCGGAATACAACGGCTTCAAGTTCATCACCGATGAAGGCACCTTCCACGGAGAAGAGATCCAGGGCTTTGCCGCCCTGGCCGCCTCGGGGGAATTCACCACGGGGGAAGGCAGTGTGACGACCCTGGATCTGACAGGCCCCTATACCGCCTACCTCCACTCCTTTCTTGACATCCGGGAGACCTATCATCCCCGGGTGGTCTGGGATCCCGGCAACGGCGCCGCCGCCGCGGTGCTGCCGCAGTTTCTGACGGGGCTTCCGGGAGAACACCGGGTGATCTGCGGCGAGGTGGACGGCACCTTCCCCCACCACCACCCCGACCCCAGCATCCCGAAAAACGTGGAGATGCTGGCCCGGACGGTCCGGGAAACCGGTGCCGGCCTGGGAATCGCCTTCGACGGCGACGGGGACCGGATAGGGGTGGTGGACGGCGAAGGAGTACTGCTCTACGGTGACCAGCTCCTGGTTCTCTACGCCCAGGATTATCTGACGGTGAAGCCCGGCGCCGCGGTGATGTCGGAGGTAAAGAGCAGTCAGTTCTTCTACGACGAAGTGGCCGCCCGGGGAGGACGGCCGGTGATGTGGAAGGTGGGCCACACCAACCAGAAACAGAAAATGCGGGAAGATGATATCGGCCTGGCGGGAGAAACCTCGGGGCACATCTTTTTCGCCGAAAACCGGGGCTACGATGATGCCCTCTTCGCGGCGGTGAAGCTGCTCAACCTCCTCTCCCGCCGTACCGAAACCCTGACCGAAATCAGGAAGGCCTTCCCCGTCTACCACGACAGCGGCGAAATCCGCATCGCCCTGGACACGGCGGCCCGAAACAGGGTGATAGCCGAAATCAGGGAACGGCTTGCCGGATCGGACCGCCCTTTTGTAGGTATCGACGGTATCAGGGCCCCCCTGGACATGGGCTTCTGGATGCTCCGAAGCTCCCAGACCCAGCCCCACCTGACCATCCGGGTGGAGGCGGCCCGCCGGGCCACCCTGGAAGCGGGGCTGAAAGAGCTGCGGGACCAGCTCCGGCTCTCGGGGGTGGAGAGCGGGGAGCTGCCTTAAAAACTGAAGGCGTAGTTCACCGACAGAGAAAATGGTACAGGCCAGATGAATCCCGTCAACGATTTCACCGAGTACTTTGCCGTATTGGGGTTGTAGTTGTAGAACTCCCAGGAAACCAGAGGAAGGGGCAGAAACCCGCCGTACCCGCTGCTATCATCGGAAGAGAAGGCCATGTTGTAAGCCCCGCCGATGCCCAGGGTCCAGCCGCTTCCCTTCTGCTGCAGGGTAGCCTGGTCCATGGGCTTGAACTTGAACCAGGTGTAGCCCACCGTGGCCTGCCCCATGGCGTATCCGAAGACATTGGTTTCGGTCACAGTCTCGGGATACCAGCCCCCGCCGGAGTAGTCGTAGGTCTCCATGGTCATGGCCATGATCTGCAGGTTCGCACCGGCCCGAAGATCCAGGCCCTTTCCCTGGCCGCCCTCGGGGCCGGGAAAATCTCTCCCCCCGTTGGAGAAGGACCGGTAACTGACTCCCGCACTTCCGCCGACCATGGAGTACACATCCGAGAAAGCCAGGTTAGCACCGACATTGGCAATTTTAAACGCCACCTTCTTCACCGGCTCGTAGTTTCTGGTAAGGGTCTCTTGCTTGATCTCAAAACCCAGCCCCTTTTCTCCCAGAAGACCGCTTTTTGTCACCGTGGTGACACTGACGGCGTTCCCGTCGGCATCGTAGACGATATCCTCCTCACTGGTGGAAAGCCGTAAAAGTTCCCCGTCCTCCAGGCGAAGCTCGTACTCCTTCTCGCCGTAGGAAAAACGGGCCATCACCTCTTCGGCCCGGTGATTCTCTTCGATTTTCTGCCGCTTTTCAGAGATCCGGAACAGAAGGTCCTCTGTGGCCTCCAGGGGCTTCCCCGAAGAAAGGATTCTCTGGGCTTCCTGCTTCAGCTGCTCCACCTCCCGGAGAAGATCACGGGTCATGCGGTTCACATCCAGATCCATCCGGACACCGTTGGAGAAGAAAGCCTGGCTGGAACCCGAGGCGGTCTGAACCGTGAAGGCGCCCTCGGCCTTACCGTCCCGGAACATCCCCTTTACCTCCCGGCCTTCGGGATCGATGATGGTGCAGAGCCCTTCGGGCTTGCCGTCGATGAAATAACCGATGGTCTTGTACGGACCGGCAATCAGGACCCCCTGGCCCTGAGGCAATCCTCCTGAAACAGTTCCCACAAACCGGTCACCGTTGGCCAGCACCACCGGGTTGGCGTCCGTCCCTGTATTGGAGGAGGAAGGGGAAGCCGGCGCGGGAGGCGCAGCGGCGGCACCGGCTGAAACGGTTGATTCCTGAACCGGGGAAGCTGCAGCGACGGCCGGGGCGGCCCCGGCTTTTTTCACCAGCGCATAATCCTTATGGGGGAAAAAGAAGGACAATCCCGTACCGATGTTCATGTAGGTATCGACAGTTTCAGTCGCCCAGCTGCTCAGGTTGATCCGCATGAACTCCAGATTAAAGTACAGCGCCACCCGGGGATTGAGGAAAAAATACGACTTCAGGATGGGCCAGATATAGAAACTGGATTCCCTGGTATCGCTTCCCAGACCCAGAAAACCGACATCGAAGGTAAAACCCATGGCGGAACCGGTGGTGGCTCCGGGGGGCATGAGGGGGAAGATATAGGAAACGGGAATCCGGATGTCAAACAGGCCTTCATCATAATAGTAATCGTAGTCATAGTTCAGACGGACACCCAGGGAAATCCCCTCGGATACGAAAGTATTCAGGGACATGCTGTAGTACAGGTCGTAGTAGTCGGACGTATCATCCAGGGGTGAATAGTAGGTAAAATCGAAATCCAGCACCGCTCCGCCGGGCTGAAAGTTGGCCCGGACACCACCGTCGATTTCCTGAGGGGAAGAAGCCGGAGCTGCGGAGGACGGCGGCTCCGCTGTCCCCGCGGCAAAGCAAACAACCGAAGCAAAACCAATTAAAACAAAAATCAACATTTTTTTCATCTGATACCCCTTAATAACGAACCGCGGGCAGGGCAAGAAAGATGCATTGGCTCTTTTTATATTTAAATCAAACTACCATGGAATAACTGAGGAAGCAAACTTTTTTTATATTCCCCCTTTTTGAAGAGCGAGGTAGAATGGCCTTATGCTCAAAGTAACCCGCAACGATACCATGGTATTTGAAAGCAACGGAAAATGGCTCCACCCCCTGCTGGAACTGGGGGAAAAGATACAACAGGAAGGCTGGCCGGCGGAGGAACTGTTCCTCCACGACAGCGTCATCGGCCGGGCGGCGGCGCTCCTCATAGTCAGGATGGGGATTAGAAAATGCCGGGGAGACCTGATGAGCCGCCGGGCCCTGCCGGTGCTGGAGCAGGCCGGCCTGGATTACACCTGCGGCACCCTGGTGGACAAGATCGCCTGCCAGACCGAAGACCTGCTGGCGGGGGAAACCGATCCCGAAGCGGCGTACCGGTTTATCCTTAACCGTATCGAGGCCCGCCAATGAGCGGTCCCCTGATCGAAGCGGCCCGGGAGCTGTCGAAACGGGCCGATGCCCTCTCCTTCGGGGGAGAGGTGGCGGCCCTGTACAACCCCCTGACCTACGCCTGGGAGCCCCACCGGCGCTACCTGGAAGCTTACGGCGGCGGCACCAAAAAGGTACTGTTCCTGGGGATGAACCCCGGCCCCTGGGGGATGGCCCAGACGGGGATCCCCTTTGGAGAGATTCCCGCCGCCCGGGACTGGCTTAAACTGGAGGCACCGGTGGGCCGCCCCGAAAACGAACACCCCAAGCGGCCCGTCCAGGGCTTTACCTGTCCCAAGAGCGAGGTCAGCGGCCGCCGGTTCTGGGGGCTCATGAGGGAAAGGTTCACCACTCCCGAAGCCTTCTTTATGGATCATTTTGTCCTGAATTACTGCCCCCTGGTCTTCATGGGAGAATCGGGAAAGAACCTGACCCCCGACAAGCTGCCCAAGGCCGAATCAGAGCCCCTCTACCGGGTCTGTGACGATCATCTGCGGAGGGTCATCGACATCCTCAAACCCGAAATCCTCATCGGGGTGGGCAAGTTCGCCCTGGAAAGGTTTGAGGCGGCGGCCCCGGAAGTACCCCGGGAATGGATCATCCACCCCAGCCCCGCCAACCCCCACGCCAACCGGGGCTGGTCCGAGGCGGTGGTGAAGAAGCTGGTAAGTCTGGGGGTGTGGGAAGGGTGACGGAGAGTCAGCCGCAGATCTCTATCTTCATGTTTTTTGCGATTTTAATTAAATCTTTATCATTGCTTAATAAAGTTGAATCGTTTCGCCGGGCCAGAACGGCATAGAAAAGATCGTAGCCGGAATGGTCATTTTTAATACTTTCACTTAAGACCTCTTTCCACATATCCTTTTCTGTAAAAAAATCATCCACCAATTGGATACCATCTTCGATGTACTGCAGGCACTCTTGGTGGGTTAGAATTTTACTTTTATAGTATTTCCACAGAACATTTGTAATTTCGGAAATATATAATTCCGGGGCAATGACCCATGATGCCTTCCGAAACGGTTCTTCAAAAAAATCCATTCTGTCCTTTTTTAAAATTATTTGAACGGCAGCACTGACATCCAATACAATTGTCATCGATCTCTATCCTCACGAATCAGGGCAACATCATCAATTGTATTCACCTCTTTTTTTGCCTCTCTGCCGTGAATTTTTTCAAGCAGAGCATTCCTGCGTTCCACGTTTGGCTGATCTATCTGTAACCCCTTTTCAAGTAGGGAAACAATCTGCTGAGCAATGGTCCTGTTTTGCTTTTTAGCAAAGTAAGAAATTTTTTTGTATAAATCTTCGGGACAATCTCGAACCTGTAGTAACGGCATAATTTACCTCTTCATACAATATACAGCCTATTGTATGCATGCGTCAATCCGAAGTAATCACCAGCTTGATCTGCTTCACCTGCCGAAGCGCCGAGTCAAAGGCCGATAGATCCGTATACAGGGCAGCTTCCTGATCCAGCAGGCCGCTGTGTCCCGCCAGTTCCAGGAGGTAGCCTGCGTCCTGACCGGTCACCCGGGCGGTATAAATCAGGGCGGGCTGGCCCACCCAGCCGTTACGGTCCTTGGTGAAGGTATCGTTCTCATCCCCGGCGGTGTTTATCTCGGCAATGATGGAGAAGGGCGGACTCGTCTGTTCCAGTTTTGTTTCCAGAGAAAAGTCATTGGAGGGGGTGGCGGAGGTAACCGCATCGGTGTAGGGACTTTCCGGAGAGGGAAGCCTCCGCCCCGCTTCGGACATCTTCCGGGCCCAGAGGGGGAAGGATTCTCGGAAAAACTGTTCTCCCTTTTCCTTTTTTGCCGCGTTCCGCATCTTCGTGTAATCCGCACCGCTGACATAGACCGTTTCCAGCAGCCGCCCCTCCCCGTCTTCGGTCCAGATGACAACCTGGGACAGCACGTTAAACACAAGAGGCCCTGCCTGCATCTTCCGGCTCCAGGCATCTCCGGTCTCAAGATCCAGACGGATGATTCTTCCCCCGCCGTCCTGCCGCAGGACGATGGCCTCTTTTTCCAACGACACCCTGTTCATCACGCAGCCCGAAAGCACCAGGCCCGTCATAATGAGAAAGAGGCTTGCCTTAAAAAAACGATTTTTCATAATTTACCCCGCTGGTATACTGATCTACCTACTATAACCCCCTGGAAGGAGAAAAGTGTTACTTTTAAGGGGCGGCGATGAGGGAGGCAAAAGTTCTCAAGCTTCAGAGCCGATAACAAGAAGATGTGAAGCTGATACCGGATCATCTTTTACAAGCTCCTCCATCTTTTTATCCATGGTGACCAATCTCCCCCCTTTGTTTACAGCCAGGCCCAGAAGGCAGGCATCGGTCACCTGCCGACAGCCCCAGACGCGGAAAGCCCCTGCGGCCTCGGCGGCGAGCCCCTTGCGTACCAGCAGTGAAAGGACGGCGCCTAATGAAGAGTTGGTTTCTTCTGCCAGGGACCTGGTAATACGGAAAATATCTTCATCCAGATTAACGGTGGTTCTCATGATTACATCATTTCATCATGATGCGTTGATGTAATCCTTCTCTTTTCCATTCATTATGGAGCAAATCTTTCAATTTCGATATTGGGAATGAATTTGTAGTGCTTGTCGTTGGCGGTGATCAGGATTTCACCCACCTGAATGGCCGTTGCCGCAATCAGCGCATCCGCCATTTTCATGGAATGACTGAGGCAGTATTCCTGAACATAAAAAACAGCCCGGGCAGACATATCCTGATCGATGTGAATAATTTTGGTATTCCAAATTCTCATCTGCTTTTGAAACTTTTTGAATTCGTTTTTATCCTTCATACCCTGAACAAGTTCCATGTAGGTAACCGCTGAAAGAGAGAAGGGGATATTTTTTTCAACCACCCCTTTCGCTTTAACATTTCCCCTTAAGTACCAGATCAGCACATCCGTATCGATGATCAAAACGGCCTCTCCTGCCGCATGTTTCTGACAAGTTCTTCCACCGATTCTTCCTGTTTACGGGACCCCCACATTCCAAAAATGCTCTCTTCATCCGCTGTGGATTTACTTTCATCTGATTGAAGGGGTACAATTTTTGCCAAAGCTTTACCCCGAAATGTCACCGTTACTTCTTCACCTTGGGTGACTTGGTCAATAATCCTGCCAGGCTGGATTCGCAGCTCCTTGGTTGAAACTTTCATCGGACCTCCTTAGTGTACACTTTATAGTATACACTCAAACGAGAGGTTTTACTAATTAATAAACATCTCAGCAAAAATCACAGTGGTATCCGGGAAACTCCTGTTCAAACTCCGCCTTCAAGCGCTGCTGGATGGTGTCCCGGATCTTTTCATTCACCACGCTGCAGACGAAGCAGGAAAGCCGGGGCTCGGCAATATCCATGGTAACCAGGATCTCCCGGGCCGAATCGCTGAGGGTGACTTTTTTGACAAGGCCCAGTTCGGCCACACTCCGGAGGGTCTCCGGCTCCTTTACCTTCTCAAGAATACTATCAATGGTCTTCTGTACTTGCGAATTCACCGGCTAACCTCCTTGATTCTCATCCTTCCAGTTTTCAATTTTTAAACCCTCAACCCGCATAAATTCCATCAAATTGTTGGTAACAAGGGTTGCATCATGATACAGGGTTGTGGCAGCGATTATTATATCGTTAGGGCCGATGATGCGGCCCTCCTTCTCCAGTTTACTTCGAACCTCGCCATACCGGTAGACGGCCTGATCATCAAAGGGTACAACCTCGAAGGGCTGAAGAAATTTTTCTATTTTCTCAAGGGTTTTTTCGGGAAATTGACCTTTATAAGCTCCCAGTATCAACTCTGCCTTGACAATCGAAGGTATGGCGATTTCGATAGGCGGTGTCATCAGTATTTTCCTGCGGATACTTTCGGATCGGCCGTTTAAAAAATAGATACAGGTATTTGTGTCGAGAAAGTACATCAAAGGACTTCCCGTCTTGAATCTTCCTCAAATCCAACCTCCGCTGGACGGCGAATTTCGGATTCCTCCACCGAACCATAGAGATCTTCATACCCATCCGGATAGACAGGGTCAATCTTTGAACGTATTTGTTCGGAAACCCACTTTGAAATGGACAGGTGCTGCCGTTTCGCGGCATTCTCCACTTTTCTCAAGGTTTCTTCATCGATATAAAGGGATATTTGCGGCATAAGACCCTCCTCTGCAAGTATAATATATACTTGCAGAGGGTTGAATTCAAATTGTTTTTGGCTTAAGTTAATAAAAAGAGGTTTATAGAAAATGGCCGTAGTATCGGTGCGTCTTAATAACGAAGAAGAAAAGATTCTCACTTATCTGTCCGAATATTTCCATGAAGACAAATCTACTCTTCTGAGGAAGTCTCTCTACGAGATGTATGAAGATATCCAGGACATCAAATTCATCGAAGCCTACCGGGAAACAGCATCCAACCGAAAGTATATTTCCGGGGATGAGCTGCTGGATTAAGACCCCTCTTTAAAATTGATTCACCCTTCAGAAAACTTCACCATCCCTTCGGCGGCGCGGATACCGCTGGCCCAGGCGGCGGTGATGCCCCGGCTGGTGCCCGCCCCGTCTCCGGCCGCCCAGATGCGGTCCCGAACCCGGAAGCTGCCGTCCCGGAACCGGGGTTTGTTGGCGTAGAGTTTGATTTCGGGGTAGTACATGATGGTGCCGGGGTGGAGCACCCCGGGGATGATGGTGTCCAGAATCTTCATGGATTTCCAGATGGCCCGGAGGATCCGGGCGGGCATGGCCAGGCTGATGTCTCCGGGGGTACACGCCTTCAGGGTGGGTTCGAAGTCGTAGAGATCATGGTTGAAACCCGCGGCGGTGCTGCGTTTGCCCAGGCGGAAGTCCCCCACCCGCTGCATCAGGGGCTGACCGCCCCCCAGGAGGGCCGCCTGCAGGCCCAGCATCTCGGCGTACCGCTGGCCGCTGGCCAGGGGCTCGGTGAGCCTCACCGTCTTGAGCATGGCGAAGTTGACCAGGCCGTTGGCCTCCCGGTTCTCTGACCAGGCGTGGCCGTTGACGCTGGGAAAGGGCCGCCCGTCCTGGGTCAGGTACTTCTCCCGCACCACGTGGGCCGCCCCGGAATTGGTGCAGAAGGTCCTGACCCGGTCGGGGAAGTGGAACTTGGGGTCGTAGTAGTCCTTCACGATGGGGTAGTTCTCTTCCCGGGTCTCCACACGAATGCCGATATCCACGATGTGGTCCACGTAGGGGATGTCCAGGTTTTCCATGAGCCGCTGGAGGTAGTTGAACCCCTGCCGCCCCGGGGCCACCAGGAGGGCGCCAAACTGCACCGGCCCTGCCGACGTTTCCAGCACCCGGGCCTCCTCGTCCACATCCCCCGCCTCCCGGCGGGTCTCTACATCCACTCCCAGGGCGCCGAGGTCGGCCACCAGCCGCTTAATAAGCTCCAGGCCCCCATCGGTACCCAGGTGGGACTGCCGGATCGACAGGAGCTCCGTATCGAGCCTCCGGGCCCGGTTCTGGTAGATCTCCATGTTCCGGGTTTCCTTGATGGGGGGATGAAGGTGCTCGATCACCTTCTCGAGAAAAGCCTCCCCCTCGGAACGCTCCCAGTTATCCTCGGGGAACCCGATGGGCCAGGAGAAGTTCATCTTGCAGTCGTTCCGCAGTCCCCCGGAAGAGGCGGACCCCTTTTCCAGCATCAGGATGGTGCAGGCAGGCTTGAGCTCCTTCAGGCGGAACGCCGCCCCCAGGCCGGCGGGGCCGGAACCTATTAGAACGTAATCGTATTTCTGCATGAGGAACCTCCCGGGGGTGGTGTGGTCTGCAGCCCGGACTAACGGGCAAACCTTTTAGGTTATAGCATGGAGGGCCAGGAGAGGGGAAGGGTTTCCGGGTGTGATGGGTCGCTCTTTCCATGAAAAGAGCCTTGACGGAATTTAAAAAGGGCTGCCCCCTTAAGGGCAGCCCCAAAACTTAGTTCGAAGGAAAACTAAAATCTCATGTACGCCTTGATCTGGGCGGTCAGGGTGTTCATGACGGAAGCGTTCTGTCCCATCAGGGGCAGCTTGTAGGAAACCTGGAACTCCACCGGCAGGGGCAGGGAGAGAACCATCACGCTGGCACTGGGGTTGATGGCCAGCACGTAAGAGGCGGCTTCGCTGACGGGTTCGGCATCGTCGTAAACCTTCTGGGGGGAGTAGGTGAAGACCACGGGCAGGCCGGCGCTGAAGAGCAGGGTGTCCGAGATGGGGGTGTCGTAGTTAAAATCCACCTCGCCGGTGAGCTTGTAGCCGTAGTTGACTTCTTCGTAGGGGGCCAAGCTATATAATGCCCGCTCCATGTTTGTTGCGGTAGCGACAAAATCATCTTCCGCCGCCTTGGCGGTGTACTTGATAAACTCGCCGTAGAGATTGACGAAGAAGTTTTTATTCACCACATAGTCGGCATAGACCCGGCCGCCAAAGGCGAAAACACCGTTGGAAGGGTCAACGTTATATTCCTGGCCGGTACCAGCATTGGTCAGCTCTTCGGTCACATCATAACCAAAGTTCATGGGAATCATAACCCCGGGAGCCACGGCGAACCGGAATTTGTCGTTCTTCACCAGTCCCTGGTCGCCCAGGATCTGGATCTTGGCGCCGGCGAAGAGCTCGAAGGCTCCGTTGGCGGACTGGTTATCAATTAATTCAAAACTGGAGGTCAGGTTGTAGCCCGGGGCCCACTGCAGGGCGGCGGACATCCACTCGGTGACGCCCACTTCCAGGGCGGCGCCCAGGTTGAATACGCTAACAGCACCGCCTTTTTCAAGCGGCATGTCAACCTTATCACCATCAGCATTAAATTCCTGGCTTGCGAACGCATAGGAAGGAACCAGGTAGGTCCGGATGACCCGGGCGGGAAGAACCTTGGCGTCATCGGCGAAAACGGCGAAGGCCAGACAGGCGATAACGAGAACTAGCAATGCTTTTTTCATATCAACTCCTTGATACAGTTATAGACTTTAACCCATAGTACCGCCGGAACGGCGATGGGGCAAGAATTATTTTTTTGACACACCGGCTGTCGGGGCATGAAAAAACCCCGGCCTTGCGGCCGGGGCAGTCATTCAGGTTAGAACGTAAACCCTTAGAAGGATACGGTCACACCAACGGTGAAGAGACCCTTGTTGTTGTCGAAGTCGGCAACATCGTCGCTGGCGTACTCAACATTGAGAACGGCATTGTCGATCACGAGGGGGAAGTCGGCACCGATGGTCAGGGGGATCACGCCGTCTTTGTCGTAACCGGTTTCGAGGTAGGGAACCACGGCGCCCAAGTCGTAGGCGGCTTCAAGAGTAGCTTCCCAGCCCATTTCGTCGGCGGTCAGGTCTTCCAGGGTGAAACCGAGAACCAGGGTCAGCTCGTCAGCCAGGGCGGCATCGAAGGTCAGACCGGCTTCCATGTAGTCGCCTTCAAGAAGACCAGGAACAACAGTTTCCCATTTCTGCATCAGGAAGTTGACGGTCAGGGTACCAACACCCACATCAGCGCCGAGTTCGGCGGAGAGGTCCATACCATAGTCATCACCCACGGTGACATAGTCGAAACCGAGATCCAGGGTGGCAACACCGAAGTCGGCGGCTACATTGGCACCAAAACCCATGAGGGCATCGGCAGCGGTGTAGGAAGGATCGTAGGCAGCGTACACATCCACAACGGCGGGGCCGGCGGTGATGCTGGCGTTCAGGCCGAAGAGGTAGTTGTTGTCGAGGTTGGCGAAGTCTGCAGAAGAAGCGTCTTCTTCAGGAGTGGTGTCGTACCATTCATCTTCTTCAGCTACAGCTGCTTCAGCATCGTCGGCGCTGTAGTCTTCCTTGGATTTCACACCAACCTCAAAAGAGAAGGCATCGGTGACGTAACCGAGGGAAATACCGCCGGTACCTTTGACATTGGCGTTGAAGTCCTGGAAGTCTTCCAATTCAACAGCGTTGAAGGACAGATCGGGTTCGCCGAGACCGATGTACAGGGCGCCCATGACGATCTTGGCGCTGACGGAAGCGTCGTAGGAAACTTCATCGTCACCGTCTTCACCATCAACGCTGAGACTGATTTCGATGTCGGAGATGGTGATTTCGGCGTAGACACCGCCGGAACCGGCGCCGGTGGCGGAACCGCCGGCCAGGGGAACGACCACGTCAACACTGGCATCGTTGTTGAAGCCGCTGGCTTCAAGATCCAGGTTGTAACCGAAGGTGGTGGTGATAGACCCAGAAACACTGGGGGCCTCAACACCGGTTACCTCTGCGAAAGCAAAAGAACCCACAAGGGCAATGGCAAGAAGCATAAGGAAAAGTTTCTTCATTTCTTTATTTCCTCCAATAATACTCAGGGCCCTAGTCAACGACCGGGTTCATCCCTATTTGTATGCGTTGCCTTAGTATAGCAACGTGGCTTAAAAGTTGTCAAGGAAATAGTTTTTTTTTGTTACCCCCTGTAAACAAGAGCATCTTTCTGTATGGTAACGAAATAAACCGCCGAAATACCTCGGCCGAGCGGCTGAAAAAACTGTTAAAAAAGGATTTTTCTATTAAAAAACCGTCCTTTTTCACCCCCTGCGGCATCTTTTTGCCGTAATAAGGCGGCTGTTACAGGCAGATAAATCGGGCCTGACCGCCCCAAAAAGATCCCTATCCGGTCTTGAACTGCTCCAGTTCCCGGTTCAGTTTGAGGATATTGTCGGAATTACGGGTTCCCAGGGCGGAAAGATCCGTCAGAGCCTGGGCTATCTCCTTCATCCCCTGGGTTATCTCCTGGATACCGTGAAAATTCTGGTCCGAAAGCTGCCCCAGGCTGACCATCTGGTCCGCCATCTGCCGGGACCGCTCCTTCACCTGGCCGGAGGTCTCCTTTACCTGGGAGGAAGAGCTGATCATGTCCCCCAGGCCGGCGAGGATCTGGTCCGACCCGGCGGAGATCTCCTTCAGGGCCTCCACCACTTCCCGGATGGTGCCGGTGACTTGGATGATTCCCTCGGTCATGGCTCCGATGGAGTCCTGGGTGCGGCCCGCCCTTTCCTTCATGCTGACGATGCGGCTCAGCACGTCCTTCACCGAGGCGGAGATACGGCCGGCGCTGTCGCCGGTGGTTTCCGCCAGCTTGCGTATCTCGTCGGCCACCACGGAAAAGCCCTTCCCCGCCTCGCCGGCGTGGGCCGCTTCGATGGCGGCGTTCATGGAGAGGAGGCCGATCTGGTCCACAATCCCGTCGATCATGGTCAAGAGTTCCAGGATCACCTCACCGGACCGGTTCACCTCGCCGATGTCGTCCATGGTGATCTCCATCTCCCGGCGCCCTTCCTCGGCCTGGCCGCTCAAGGACTGCAGAAGCTCCTGCTTCTCCCCCGCCCCGCTGCCCAGGTTCTTGATGGAGGCGATCATCTCCTCGATGGTGGCGGAGGACTCGGTGATGATGGCCCCTTCCCCTTCGATCTGCCGGTCCACCTCGTCCATCTGGTGCTGATTTTCCTCCAGGGCCGCCCGGCTCTGCTGGAGCTCCCGGTTGAGCACCTCGGTTTTCTCCCGCAGAGACACCATGGTGGCGTTGATTTCCTCTACAATGGAAGAAATTTCCGTGGCCGAGGCGGCCAGGTCCTGACCGATGGCCTGGTTTTCCCCGCTGGAGTTTTTAATCCTCTTCATGGTCTCCTGGAGCTTCTCCACGAAGGCGTTGAAGTGACGGGCCACCCGGCCTACCTCGTCGTGGCCTATCCCGGAGAGACGGCGGGTCAGGTCCCCCTCCCCCTCGGAGATATCCAGCAGCACCTCGGCGGTATCCTGGAGCTGCCGGGTGACCCGGCGGACCACGAAAAACACCGAACCCATGAGAATCAGCAGGAAGACCCCGCCGGAAATGAGGATGATGTTCCGGATGTCCCGGCTCTGGGCGAAGATGTCGTCTTCGTAGACGCTGTAGACGATGACCCAGTCCAGGGGCTTGTACTGCTTCACGAAGGCGAGCTTTTTAAAACTCCTGTCTCCCCGGCCGGGACGGGTGTAGTTGTATTCAAACACCTCCTCGTCGGCGGAAAAATACCGTTCGTTCAGGCTTTCGCCGGTGACGGTATCGCGGGAGTCCTTCACCTGTCCCACCAGTGACTGATCAACGTAGGCGATGTAGGTGCCCTGCCGGTCCTTGATGAAGGGATAACTGTCCATGAAGGTGCGCTCGTAAAGAGAGCTGTTGAGATCTGTCAGAAACCGGAAACGGCTCTGCTCCAGGGCTTCTTCGATATCATCGATGTAGATGCCCGTACCGATCACCCAGCCCCAGGGCTCGAAGTAGCGGCTGGCGCTTACCTTTTCAGAGGGCTCGGTTTCCCCGGGCTTGGGGAACCAGTAGTTCACATACCCGCCCCCGTCAGCCAGGGCTGCCTTAACAAGTTCCCTGAGGATGAAGGTCCCGTTGGAATCCTGGATATCTCCCCGAAAGAATCCTTCCGTCGACGGATTGGGGGGGTTGAGTACATTGATAAAGTCCACGGTGTCGATGAAAAAATATCCGTCATCCCCGTAGAGCATGGGACGGATCGTTTCCACCGCCCCCGCCCGGGCCTGGGCGGCCGCAAGCTCACCCCGGAGGGTACGCTGATAGTAAGCCTCCAGGGTCCCCACGGCGCTGTCCAGAAGAAAGTCAATCTTCTCACGGGCCTCTTCCTCCAGGCTCTCCCTGGTATACCCCAGGGTACGGTCAAAGGTCTCCACCTTCTGATACACCATGTCCAGGGCGAACTCCGCGTTCTCCAGCACCTGCCGCCGTACGGCGGCCTGGTTACGCAGCGTGATCACTCCCAGCATGGCCCCCATGGAGACGGTCATGACAACCAGGACGGGAATCAGAATCTTCCACCGGATTGATTTCATGGGGAACCTCCTGTACATTAAATATGATTTATTTTATTGCCATAAGCAAACAGTAAGAAAGAGGAAAACCATGATTCCCGAAAAGGTAAAAACCGTTCTCCAGCAGCACGGCCTTGAGGCCCTGGAGTTTGAAGAGGGCTCCACCCCCACCTCGGAAACGGCGGCGGCGAAACTGGAAGTTCAGGTGGGTCAGATCGCCAAATCGATCCTCCTGAAAGGGAAGGACGGCCGATATTTTCTGATGCTCTGCGCCGGGGACCGGCGGATCGACTCGAAGAAGGTGAAAATCCTCACCGGAACCAACACCCGGATGGCCCGGCCGGAAGAACTGAAGGAACAGACCGGCTTCAATCCCGGCGAGGTTTGCCCCTTCGGCGTCTCGGGACCGGAGATTTTCCTCGATGCCAGCCTGAAACGGTTCGACACCATCTATCCCGCCGCGGGAACCGACTCTTCGGGGGTGCCCGTGACCTATGACCGGCTCCGGGAGATCATCGGCGCTGATGAGTGCGATGTGTGCGGTCCTGTGATACAATGAAACCATGAGTGAGATCCGTTTCAACCCCGCCCAGGTGGCGGAGGAATTGAAAAATAACATACCAGATATTGCCTTCGCCCTCCTCTTCGGATCAGCCCGGGAGGGCCTCATCCGAAGCGGATCGGATCTGGACCTGGCGGTTTACCACGGAGGTCCGGGAGAACCGGATGCCCGGTTCGTGGAAGAAACAACCGGCCTGGTGGAACGGGTGGTACCGGGCTGTGAATGCGACCTTACCATCCTGAATAACGCCGGAGTCATGGTGGCCTTCGAGGCGCTGAAGGGGAAGCGGCTTTTTGTCCGCCCCGAGGCGCGGGACCTCTATGCCGGTTTTTTTTCCCTGACGTCGAGGCAATATGAAGAGGCAGTGTGGTGGATGAATACCCAATTGAGGTACCGGGGCTATGAAGTATAACGGCGTTATTGAATCGAAATTAAGAACCATCGAAGACAAGCTGGCACAGATCGAAAGCTGGAAGGTCGAATCCTACACCGTCTTTGCCGAAAGCAGCCTTCTGCAGAACGGGGTAGAACGGGCTTTGCAGGTGGCGGTGGAAGTTATGATTGACATAAGCGAGCGTATTCTCGCCCTTGAGAATCAGCCTCCGAAAAACTCTTCCGCCGAGAGCCTGGAAGCCCTTGGCGCCCTGGGTATCATACAAGACCCGAACAAGTACACCGCCATGATCCGCTTCCGGAACTTCATCGTTCACCGCTATGAAAAAGTCGACACCGAAATTGTCTACGATATCCTCTCCACAAAACTTGATCTCTTCAGGGATTTTATCCGGGAAATCCGCTCGGCCTGAGGGGAGAGGGCAGGGTTTTTCAAAGAAAATTGTGTTATATTCAGAGGAGGAGAATTGTCATGAATGTTCAGTACCTCGTGGATAGTCAAGGAAAAAAAACCGGGGTGTTTTTGGGGTTAAAAGAGTTTGAACACCTAATGGAGCTCCTGGAAGAGGCCCAGGATTTACGCGATTTTCGAGATGCCAAAGCCGATGATGATGGTTGGATAACCCTGGAAGAGGCTAAAAAGCAGCTTGGTTTATAAGATACAAATCAAGAAGAAAGTCATCAAATACCTTGAAACTTTACGCAAAAAGGACGCTGAAAGGATTATTTCCGCCATACAGGCTCTTGCGATAGAACCGCGACCGACGGGATTTAAAAAACTGACGGGAGAGGATGCCTACAGAATCCGGATAGGAAACTACCGGGTGATTTATGAAATATTGGATGATATGCTGATCGTATACATCCTCAAAGCTGGTCCCCGCGGAGATGTCTATAAGTAGGATCGGCGCTCCCCAGGGCCTCCAGCACGTCCCGGGCCAGATCCAGGGGGAGGCCCCCTTTCTTCGCCACCTCCGCGGCGGCGGCTCCCTTGAGGGCGTCCAGGGAACCGAAGGCTTCCAGCAGCTTCCGGCTCCTCGCCGGACCGATGCCGGGCACCGATTCCAGGGTTTCCGCCTTCACTTCTTTCAGCCGGAGCCTCTGGTTCAGGCTGGTGGCGAACCGGTGGGTCTCATCCCGCACCGCCTGGAGCAGCTTCAGGGGCTCCGACCCCACCGGCAGGATCACCGGCTTTGACTGACCGGGGAGGAACACCTCCTCTTCCCGTTTCGCCAGCCCCGCCAGGGGAATCCGGGCGAACCCCAGGGCATCGAGAATTTCCCGGGCCGCCCGGACCTGGCCCTTGCCGCCGTCGATCAGGATAAAATCGGGGGCCTCCCCTCCCTCATTGAGAATGCGGGTGTAGCGCCGGGCCACCGCCTCCCGGATCGATTCGTAGTCATCCACCATACCCTCGGTGGTTTTCAGCCGGAAGGAGCGGTAGTTTTTCTTGTCGGGCTTGCCGTTCCAGAACGAGACCAGGGACGCCACGGGAAACTTGCCGTCCAGCTGGGCGATGTCGAATCCCTCGATCCGCCGGGGCAGCCGGGGCAGGGACAGGGCCTCCTGGAGCGCCTCCAGGGCGTCCCGGTTCTCCCGGCTCCGGCGGCGTCGGTCCATGTCCTGCCGGGCGTTCTCAAGGGCCATCCCCAGGACCGCCCCGGCCCGTTTGTCCGCCTCCCCGGAGGAAATATCCACCGCCGTATGCTTTTCCTTAAGAAAAAACTCCGTCAGCAGCCCCGTCTCCAGGGGGATGGGAAGGTACAGCCGGGAGGGAGGATCGGGACTCTCCGAATAGTACCGCAGCAGAAACAGCGACAGCGCTTCTTCCTCATCCACGGGGCTTTCGGTACGGTAGAGATCCCGGCCGGTGAGCCGCCCCCCCCTCATCTGGAAGACCGTGAAGGTGTAGAGGTCCTCCTCCCTGACGAAGGCCACGTAATCCCGCTTCTCCTCTTCGAAATCCACCACCTTCTGCTCCGTGGCCACCTGGCGGATCGATTCCAGGGCGTCCCGCAGCTCCGCGGCCTTCTCGAACCGCAGCTCCGCCGCAGCCTGGGTCATTTCGGCGGTGACCCGGGCCTCCACCTGGGCGGAATCGCCGTCGAGGAGGGTCTTGATCTGCTCCACCCGCAGATTGTAATCCTCCTGGCTGATCTTGCCGGCACAGGGGGCGGAACAGCGGCCGATATGGTGGTAGAGGCAGGGGGTGGTCCGTTTTTTCAGCTTCCCCCGGCATTGGCGCAGCGGGTAGAGCCGGTTCACCAGCTCCAGGTAGGCGTCCAGAACGGCGGAACTGGGATAAGGGCCGTAGTAAGTGGATCCGTCCTGGATGATCCGGCGGGTCCGGTAGATCCGGGGGAAGGGTTCACTGGTTATTCTGATGACGGGATAGGTTTTTCCGTCCTTCAGGTTTATATTGTACCGGGGGTTCCACTTCTTGATCAGGGTGTTCTCCAGAAGGAGAGCCTCGTACTCGGTCTGGGTGACGATGGTTTCGATGACCCGCACCTTGCTTACCAGGATGGCGGTTTTGCGGTCCTTGGTGCCGGAAAAATAGGAGGATACCCGGTTTTTCAGGTTTTTCGCCTTCCCCACGTAGATAATCGCCTCCTGGCGGTCCTTCATGAGATAGACCCCCGGGGAGGGGGGAAAATGGCTGATCTGGCGGCGCAGTTCTTCCCGGTTCATCCTTCTCCTAAGATAACAGAGGCGCCGCCAAAAACAAAGCGGGAAGAGCGGGAACCAGCAGATCAATTTTTGGCGGTTAACATAACGAAAAAAGTCAGCCGTTTTTGGATCGTGAAAGACATTTGAAAATTTTTGATCCAACAGAAACTGTTGGATCAAAAATGTCCATTATAGAAACCGCCAAAAATTGTCTATAGCTCCCATTTTGGTGAAGAGCTTCTCTTATTTGGTAAAACGAAGATGTAAAGGATGGGTGCCAGCGCGATTTTATTTGAGCGCAGGTGCACATCCTTGGGAATCTTCGTTTTACCCAAAAATCGGCTTCACCAAAATGGGATCTACTGGCAGGAACGCTCAATTACCGGGCCCGATCCGCCGATAAGATAGAGAGGTTTCCTCAATCCCGACCCATGAGAGATGCCGTGAAGAAAGGTAAATGGATTCTGTCTGTTCTCATCCTCCTCGTGTCCCTGCCCCTGGGGGCTTTTGAGGAGACCCTTGTGCTGGGAGAGGAAACCCTCTGGTCGGAGCTCTACCGGACCAGCCACATCCGCCGGATTCCCGGGTTCCGGGGATGGCCGGACCTGACCCTGCAGGACGGGGAGTACCGGAAGGACTCCTCCACGGAGGTGCTGCTTCACTTCAACGGGGAGCCGATCCTGCCCCCCGACGGGGCCTACCGCATCCTCAACACCGGAGGGTTCATCACCAATGACGAGAAGGTCCTGGGCGACGGCGCCGTGGCCTTCACTTCCCGGGCCCCCGCCCTGGAGTGGGAACCTGCTCCGGGAACGGTCCTGGCGGCGGGGTCGGTGCCGGGGGATTTTTCTCTTGAGTTCTGGCTCTACCCGACCCAGCTGGCCGACGGAGAGGATGTTTTCCTCTGGAAGGGGATGGAACTGACCCCCGAAGCCATCCGGCCCCAAACGATCCGGGCCCGGATCGTCAGGCAGCGGCTGGAATGGGAGTTTTCCCATTTTTTCCAGGCCCCGGGAGACGAAGAGACCTTCTTTTCCTTCACCGGCATAACCCGGCTTCTGCCCCGGCGCTGGCATCACCACCTGATCCGGTACCACGCCGAGACGGGGCTGCTGGAGTATCTTCTGGACGGAAAGCCTGAAGCGGTCCTGTATACGACACCCACAGGGGCGGAACACGCCGAAGTGTATCCTCCCCGGGTGGGGAGCGCCCAGGCGGCCCGGATTTTTCTGGGGGGCGGCCATCTGGGCCTTATGGATGAGTTCCGGATCAGCCGCCGTTTCGTAGAAGAACCCTCCCTGAGCCGCTACTCCCTGGAAACAGGAACCGCCGAGACCCGGGTTCTGGATCTGGGGCAGCCGGGGGTGCGGTTCCTGGGGATCCAGGCCCGGCAGATCCTCCGGGGCAACAGCACAATCAACTACGCCTACCGCCAGTCCGACACGGTATTCCTGCCCGATGACCGGGCCAAACCATGGATCACCCTGAACCCCGGTGAATCCCTCAGGACAAACAACCGGGGCCGGTACCTGCAGCTGCGGATGGTTTTCATTCCCGACGGATCGGGAAACGAGGCGCCCCAGCTGTCTTCCCTCCGGATCAACTATGAAACAGCCCTGCCCCCCCTGCCGCCCACGGGCTTCACCGCCCGGGCCGGTGACGGCAAGGTGTTTCTGAGCTGGAACCGCGGGGCCAACGCCTCCACCGACGGATACCTCCTCTACTTCGGGACCCGTCCCGGGGTCTACTTCGGCAGCGCCGGCGGACTCTCCTCTCCGATTGATGTGGGAAATCGGGAAGAGTACACCCTGGAGGGGCTGCAGAACGACACGGTCTACTACTTTGCCCTCACCGCCTACGGCGGATTTGAAGGCAGGCTGAGCAGCGAATATTCGGAGGAGCGGAGTGCCCGGCCGGGACTGCTCCTGAGAGAGAAGCCATGACCCCGGAAGAATCGGTCGCACGAATCAAGAAGTCCATCTCCCTGGGAGACCTGGATCCCGCCCTGGAGATGGCCCGTAATCTCACCCTCTTCGCCCCGGAGTCCCCGGGGTTCTGGCTTTTAAGAGGAAATATTCACAGCCGAAGACGGGAATTCTCCCAGGCGGTGGAATGCTACCGGGAAAGCCTGAAACGGGACAAAGAAAACTTCGAAACCTGGAACAACCTGGGGGTGGCCTACAAGGGGGTTAACCGGTTTGAAGACGCCCGGGAGGCGTTCATGAAAGCCCAGGGCCTGGCTCCCACCCAGGGCGAGGTAACCTATAACCTGGGAAACCTCTATAAGGTCCAGGGAATGGCGGGGGAGGCGGAAACCTGGTACCGGCGCACCCTGGAACGGGAGGGTGACTCGGCCCGGGCGGCCAACAACCTGGGAACCCTGCTGGAAGAGCAGGGCCGGGACGACGAGGCCCTGGAGGTCTACGAGCGGGGCCTGGAAAAAGATCCCTACAACCCCAACATCCTCTACAACATCGGCATAGTCCTGGAGAAACAGGGCCGGATGGAGGAAGCCCGAAGCCGGTTTGAGGAGGCCCTGAAAAGACGGCCCCGCTGGACCAAGGGACTGAACAACCTGGGGATCACCCAGATGAAGACCGGCCTGGTCCGGGAGGCGGTGGAAACCCTGAAGAAGGCCGGTGCCTCGGAGCCGGAGAATCTCCAGATCCGGAGCAACCTGGCCCACGCCCTGGTGGAAAAGGGAGACCTGGACGGAGCCGAAGAGGTCCTCACCGGAATTCTCGAAGCCGCCCCGGATCACAGCCGGGGAGTTCTCAACCTGGCCCGGCTCCATCTGCGCCGGGACGAACCGAAAAAGGCGGACCAGATTCTCTCCCGGATAGCCGACTGGGAGTCGGCCAACCCGGAATTCCGGAGCCTGAAGATCCAGACCCTGTTTCAGACCGGACTGGAAGAGGAGGCGGAAAAAGAACTGGCCCGGCTTGTTTCCGAGTTTCCCAAAGCCCCGGAAACCTACACCACCCTGGGCATCGTCCGGACCCGGCAGGGCCGGCTGGAAGAGGCGGAAGAGGCTTTCCGATCCGCCCTGGAACTGAATCCCGCCATGCCGGAGCTCAGGCGGAGCCTGGCGGAGGTGCTGGAAGCCCGGGAGAACCTGGGAGAGGCGGAAAAGGAGCTGAGAGGTTACCTCCATCAGGCTCCCCATTCCCAGGAGGGACATCTCGACCTGGCAGGCCTTCTGAGGCGTCAGGGCCGGGCGGAGGAAGCCCTTCCCCTCTACCGGGATCTGGAAACCCGGAACGGCGGGAACCAGCAGGTCCTTCGGGGTCTGGTGCAGTGCCTGAAAGATCTGGACCGGGAAGAAGAAGCCATCCGGTACACCGAACGGCTCGCCGCTGCGACGGAGGGGAATCCAGCGGATCTGGATATCGAAAACCTCCGGGCCGCGGTGGAAGAGATGGACGCCCTGACCCGGCAGATGGCGGACCGGATGGCTCCGGAGTGGGAGAAGAACATCTACCAGCTCAGCGCCCGGGAGGACGAAGGGCTGGTCTCCTGGGAAGAGGAAGAAGAGGAGAGCCTCATCTTCGAGGCGCTGCCGGACATCGCCGGTGAAGTGGTTCCCATCATCGATGCCGGCGGCATTGACCCGATCATCTCCATCAACGAGGAGCGGGAAACGGTTCAGATCACCGATGAGGAGGAAGATATCCCCCCCTACAATCCCGAGGAAGATCCTCCTCCGAAGATCGAGACGGCGGGGTTCACCCAGGGCCCGCCGGCTCCGTCCCCGGCCCCCGGGGCCGCTCTCCCGGCACAGCCTCCGCAGTCCGGTTATCCCGGAACGGGTTCCCCTCCCCACGGGTCCTTCCCGCCTCCCGGTTCCTATCCCCCGCCCCCGGCTCCGCTGCCGATTCCCGTAAATACCACCATGAAGGTGGACCTGGGAACCGTGAAGGTCATGCACGTCCCCGCCCCTCCTCCTCGGAAAAAGAAGCCCCGGCCGCCCGCCACCGCGCCTCCGCCCCCCCGGCCGGCGGCACCGCCGGAAAATACCAAGGAGACCAGCGAAAAGGAAAGGGAAGACCTGTTTGCCTACCTGAAGAACCTGACAAACTTTCTTCCGCCGAGGGAGAAACAGGGATTCCAGGCGAGCGGCATGGCTGCCCGGATTGAGAGCCTCCGGGATCGCATTCAGAGCCGGGGAGGCCTTGAAGTGCTGGAGAAAATCCGGGCCACCCCGGATGACCAGGGCTTTACCCCTTCGGTGCCGACCGAACCGGTGGAGATCACCGGCGAAAAGGTAGCCAGCACCCTGAATTTTATCAACGAAATGGCCCGGAACGTGCCGGACCGGGAGATTCAGGAGAATATCCAGCAAAGGATCGGCCGGATACTTGAGAAATTGCGGAAAATAGACTAAAAGGAATTCAGGCCTATGAATGATAATCGCGTTCCGGCGCTCAAATCCTACATTGAAAAAATGCCCAGCCTTCCCACCACGGTTACCAAAATCATGGAAATCTGCAACGACCCCCGGACCAGTCCCGCCGATCTGAACCGGGTGATCAGCCTGGACCCGGTCCTCATGGGGAAGGTGATGCGGCTCATCAACTCCGCCTACTACGGCCTCTCCCAGGAGATCACCTCCCTGGTGCGGGCCATCATCATGCTGGGCATCAACACCGTCAAGAACCTGGCCCTCAGCACCGCCATCCTGGGAACCCTGGGTAAAAAGGAAGACTTCCAGGCCCTGAATATGGACGGATTCTGGCGCCACTCCCTGGGAGTGGGGGTCACCGCCAAACTGATCGCCAAATACCGAAAGGTGGATCCCAAAACCCTGGAGGAGTACTTCATCGCCGGGCTCCTCCACGACATCGGAAAGATTCCCCTGAACAACCGGTTCCCCCAGGACTACGTGGCCGCCATGGGGATATCGGACCGGGACAACAGCCCCCTCTTCGCCGCCGAATCGGAGATGATGGGACTGAACCACGCCCAGGTGGGAGACCTGATCCTGAAGGCATGGAACCTGGATGAATCAATTCAGGACGTGGTGCTTCACCACCACAAACCCGAAGGCTACAAGGGTCCCCACAAGGAAAAGCTCTATACCGTGGTGCTGGCCAACTATTTTGCCAACGACTTCGAGATAGGTTTCTCCGGCGACCGGTATCCCTCCCCTCCCCACCCGGGGATCTGCCAGGCCCTGAAGGTTACCATGGAAACCCTGGAGGATATGGAAGATCAGGTCAAACAGGAAATCGAACGGGCCAGCATCTTCCTGAAGCTGGCTAAATAGAAGGGATAACCCCCTTAAATAAGGAAGAGATATGCTGAAAATCAAGTTTTGGGGGGTTCGGGGATCCACCCCCTGCCCCGGTCCCACCACGGTCAGGTACGGCGGAAACACCGCCTGTATCGAATTCCGCTTCAGCCACGATAACAAGGAAAAGCTGGTGATCCTCGACGCCGGATCGGGCCTCCGGGCCCTGGGGAACGAACTGATGGCTAAGGATCTGCCTAAGGGCCCCCTGAATATCGACCTGCTCATCTCCCACACCCACTGGGATCACATCATGGGCTTTCCCTTCTTCACCCCCATCTATGTCCCCGGAACCCGGATCAACGTTTACGGCCCTGTGACCTACGAGGATGACGGGCTGGATAAAATCATAGGAGACCAGCTCTCTTACCGGTATTTTCCCGTCAAACAAAGTGAACTCTCCGCGGACATCCGGTACTATCCCCTGAAGGAGCGGACCATGGAGCTGGAAAACGGAGTTTTTGTCACCTCCAAATACCTGAACCATCCCATCCTCTGCCTGGGTTACCGCTTCGAGTACCGGGGCAAATCGGTGGTCACCGTCTATGACAATGAACCGTTCCGGAATCTGTTTCCCACCGACCCTGCCGACCCGGATTACGACGAAATCGCTGCCCGGGAGGGAGAAGCGGCCGCCCGGGAGGAAAACGATAAACTCCTCCGTTTTATCAGCGGCGCCGACGTGCTGATTCATGACTCCCAGTATACCCGGGCGGAATATAAAAAGTCCTTCCTGGGCTGGGGCCATTCCACCTTCGAGCATGTGATTAACACGGCTCACCGGGCCGAGGTGAAGAATGTCTACTTTTTCCACCACGACCCCCTCCGGACCGATGACCAGCTGGAGGAGCTGCTGGCAGAGTACCGGGCCAAAATAAAGGGAAAGACCCCCCTGGAACTTCATTTAGCCCAGGAGGGACTGGAAATCCTCCTGTAAATGGCTTAGTCTGAGGCCATGAAGATTTCATTTACCGAACAGGATATCGTCTTCAAAGGGGAAACCCTGAATGAAGTGATCTCCTACTACCTGGACAGCCTCGATGAAGAATCCCGGGAGGGAGTACGGAGCGATCTGAACCGGCTCCTGAAAAAAGCGGAGAAGGAAAATCGAGCCGCCTACTCGGAAACCCACAATCTGGAAGGCTTTTTCGACGCCCCCACCCACACCTACCTGCTGATCCGGCGGGGAGCCTACAACGCCGCCAACCTGCTCTACAACCTCTTTGACATTCTGGTGGAGCACCCCCAGGGAGAACCGGAAGAACTGGAAGCCCGGGCTTTCCTGGATATCGACCGCTACATCGGCGAAATTGAGGGACGGGAAGGAATCAACCTGCTGGGACAGAGGGAAAACCTGAAACAGATCTGCCGGGAAATGATCCACACCCTCTGCCTGATCGACGAGGAGGATTTTCCCGACCGGGAGCTGGAAAAACTGTCCGAGACCATCGACCGCAACTACTACGAACCCATGGCCCTGATTCTCCAGGAGATCCTGATCCAGATCGAGAAGCCCGCGTAAACCATCTTTCAGGAACCCCGAATTGGGAATGTGCGTGCCAATTGACAAGGGGCGGGAAAGTCCGATAATATGCAGCGGTATGCGGGGCTGTAGCTCAGTTGGCTAGAGCGGTTGGTTCGCAATCAACAGGTCGTGGGTTCGAGACCCATCAGCTCCATCAGGGCCGTTCCTTCGGGAACGGTCTTTTTTTTCTTTACTCATGGTGAATAGCAATTAATATAGTACCTGAGAGGTTTTTATGTTTGACTATCTGGATTTTGAAGAGGTTCCCGGAAAAGACACGGGAAAAGATCTGAAACTGCTGGCCCTTTCCACCTGCGGATTCTGCAAACGGGCCAAGGCTTTTCTTAAGGAGTTCGGTCTGGCCTACAAGGTCATCGATGTGGACGGCCTGGACAAATCAATTCGTCTCCGGATCCGGGAGGATTTTTCTTCCCTCAAGGGGAAAGCTGTTACCTACCCCACCCTCATGATCGGAGAAGATGATTATCTCACGGGGTTTATCCGCCCCCTCTGGATGAATACCCTGGGGCTGGAGGAACAGGATGACTGAGGAAAAAATTCGGCAATTTATGGAAAACACCGCCCGGACCAAAGGCTGGCGGCTGACCCCCGATGAAGAACAGATCGGCTATCTCCTGGAAGGATTCGCCGTTAACGTAAACCGGTACGGCTATCTCCAGTGTCCCTGCCGGGAAGGCAGCGGCAGCCGGGACAGGGATAAAGACATCCTCTGCCCCTGCGATTACGCCGACCCCGACATCGCCGCGTACGGCCAGTGCTACTGCGGCCTCTATCTGAACGAAGAGACCTTCCTTCAGGGAGGCGCCCCGGGATCCATCCCGGAGCGGCGGCCCGAAGAGAAGTTCAGGGAAGATTGAGAAAGCCCCCTGCCCTGCCGGTAAGGCAGGGCAGGGGGGATGGGGTCATTATTCCTGATCGGGGTAACGGGCCTGGATCTGCTTGATCACCGGGAGAATCTCGAAGAAGATATCCACTATCTCGGGATCGAATTTAGTTCCCCGTTCCTCCCGGATGGTGGTGTGAACCTTTTCCTCGGTCCATGCTTCCTTGTAGACCCGGTGGCAGGAGAGGGCATCGTAAACATCCGCCAGGGCGACGATCCGGGCATGGAGGGGGATCTCTTCACCCTTGAGGGCCCGTTTTTTCCGGTTTCCCTTTTCTTTTTGTCCTGTTTCCACATCGATGAAACCGGGATAGCCGGTGCCGTCCCAGTTTTCATGATGCCGCAGGGCAATTTCCCGGGCCATGGTATCCACTTCACTGTTGTCATCGGGAAAAAGCCGGGCTCCGATCTGGCTGTGGGACTGGATGATCTTCCGTTCCGCTTCGTCGAACCGGCCGGGTTTTTTCAAAATCGTATCCGAGATGCCCACCTTGCCCACATCATGCAGCATGGCGGTGACCCGGAGGGTGTCCTTTCCTTTATTGATCTCGTCCTCGTTCTGGCCGTGACGGCGGGCCCAGGCCTCGTAGATCTCCGCGGCGTAGGCCCCCACCCGGTTGACATGGGCGCCCGTTTCCTTGGGATCCCTCATCTCCGCCATCTTGATCATCCGCATCAAAATATCCCTGGTCATCTGGGTTCTCTGGATGGCCATGGTGGCGGTGGAAGCAAAATGGCTCAGAAAGGCCTGGTCTTCTTCAGAGAAGGGAATAATCGTTCCCTCCGCGTCGGTGGCGTTGATCAGCTGCAGCACCCCCAGGATACGGCCGTTATTAGCCTGGAGGGGAAAGGTCAGGGTACTGACGGTCTTGTAGCCCGACTGTTCATCGAACTTGGTGTTGAAGCTGTAGGGCTTTTCCGGCGGGATGGCGTACATGTCGGGAACGTTGATGGACTGACCGTGAAGGGCGGCAAAGCCGGAGATGGTGGCTTCGTTGATGGGGATTCGAAAAAAGGAATAAATCAGTTTCTGTCCCGGCTTGAGCCGTTTGGTCAGGGTGTCGTTCTGTGAGTATTTGATGGCCAGCTGACCATCCTCGACGATATAGATGGATCCCGCATCGGCGTTTACCACCCCCCGGGCGGTGGTGAGAATCCTCTCCAGCAGGACATCGAGGTCCTGAATCCGGTTGAGATCCTTGTCAAGTTCGAGAATCTTCATCAATCGGGAATTACTGTCCATACAAACCTAATTATAACCAATCTTCTCCCCTTTCAAAAGGGGGATGCGGCAAACCATCTCCTCCAGAGCCAATTATACCCTCTTTTACAGGGTATAACTGAACGAGAAGGCCAGTTGATCGAAATACCAGAACGCCGATTCATATTCACGGTTCTGGAACCAGTTGTAGAAAATCGTTTCATCGGTATACTTTTTCCCCCGGGCGAACCCTGCCAGGATGACCACCGAAGCCTTATCACTGAGCCGGATATTACAGAGAGGACTGATGGTGACGGAAAGGAAATCCGACCCCCAGCCCCCCTGGCCCATGGGTGAAAGATTCTTAATATCCCCGCCGTTCCAGTTAGTCTCCACCATAATCCCCGCCAGGTTGACCTTCAGGGGCATCTGGTAGGCCAGGACCAAGGTGGTGTAATACCTCATGCCGTTGAAGTTCTCCCCCGAATCCCCCTGAAACATCCAGGACTCTTCTGTTTCGGCCCGTGAATAGGTTCGATACTCCGCTTTAACCGTGGCCAGGGTCACCACGTGATTCCAGTCCCCGGGGACCACCGCCGCCAGGTCAAACTGGAAGGTCCCGGAACCCCAGACTTTGGATACCAGACCGTTGAAAGCCCCCTGGTCGGGAATCCCCGAGCCGTCCCGGTTCAGACCCAGGCCGTTAAACCCCAGGGCGGCCCAGCCGGTGCCGAAATAGGCGCCGGCTTCAAAATTCAGGAACGCCACAGGGGTCAGAATCGCCCGGGCAGAGACGCCGGCGGTGACCGGGGAGAGTTCACCCCGAAAGTTGAGGGACAGGTTGTTTCCCGCCGTCAGAGGCCCCGGTCCCTGGAGAACCGGCAGGGTTATTTTGTGGGCCAACCAGCCCTGGGCTTTCACACTGCCCCAGGTATTTCCCAGCTCCCGGCCTTCATCAAGGCCAAGAGGAACAAAGGTGTCCGGTTCTGGTATGGGAGAATAGCCGGGAGACACCCATCCGCCCGAATCCCATCCCTGATTGTGGGGGGGGTAATAAGCGCCCTCGAAGCCCCAGGAAGTCTGATGTTCCGCTCCCTGAGCAAACAAGCTTCCTGCCAGAAGAGCCGCGGCAAGAACGGCGACGACGGTTTTCCTGTTCATAATGACTCCTCCCAGAGCCGGTACTCTGAGGACCGGACTCCCTGTTAAGTATCGGCAAAAACAGGAACGAATAAAAGCAGGAATCGTATTTTCCCATTCAACCCCGCCGGGGTTTCTGATACAATTTATCCATGATACCCCTTTCCGCCGCCATTCTCGTGGGGGGCCGCAGCCTCCGGATGGGAGAATCGAAACACCGCCTGATCGTGGGGCAGGAAACTTTTCTGGAGAGAACCGCCCGGATTCTGGCCCCTTTCGGGGAGAAGCTTCTGGTGGGGGGAGATCCCTGGGATGAGCCTCTTCTCCGGCGGCTCGGCGGTTTCCGATGGGTGCCCGACCTGCTCTCCCCCGCCACCGCCCTGGGGGGGGTTCACGCCGCCCTGAGCCAGTGCCGCCATTCCCGGTGCCTGGTTCTGGCCTGCGACCTTCCCCTGCTGGATCCCCGGCTGCCCCGGGCCCTGGCTTGTCTGGGAACTCCCGGCGAAGCGGTGATTCCCCGGACCCCGGCAGGGGTGGAGCCGCTCTGCGCCGTCTATCCCCGGGCCGCCGCCGAGGCGGCGGCCCTCCTTTACGAGCGGGGAAACTTCCGCATCCAGGCCCTTCTGCCACTCATTTCCTGGATTCCTGCAGAGCCGGAGAGTCTGGGGATTGCCGATTTGCAGGCCTGCTTCACCAACATCAACACCCGGAGGGAGTATGAAGACATCCGAAACCGCTCCTGAAAATCTGTTCCGGCAGGGCCGTCTTATCCCTGTATCCTGCAACCGTGACTGCGGCGCCGGCTGTCCCCTGGCGGCGGTGATGGAAGAGGGCCTGCCGCTGAGAATCATCGACAACCCCCTCCGCGACCCCGGTTCCGCCGGTTGCATCCGGGGTTACCGGGCCCTGGAAGCGGCCGCCGCCCCGGACCGCCTCACCGCCCCCCTGAAGAGAACGGGACCCCGGGGAAGCGGCCGGTTTCGGCGGGTCTCCTGGGACCAGGCGCTGGATGAAATCGCCGAAAGGCTGGAAACCCTGAAAGACCGGTGGGGTACGGAGGCCCTCTTTGTGCCCCCCGGGTCGGGCACGGGCCGGGGGGCTCTCCACCATACCGGGGTTCTTCCGCTGAGGCTCTTCCGGGCCTGGGGACGGGTTACCTCATCCCAGGGCTGGTATTCCAACACCGCCTCCAACTTCGCGGTTAACGAGGTCTACGGAACCCGTCAGGCGGGGATGGATCCTTCCCTGCTGGCAAAGAGCCGGCTCATCATCCTCTGGGGCTATAACCCCCGGGATACCCGGTTCGGTTCGTTCATCGAGTCGGCCCTCAGGCAGGCCCGGGACAGAGGAACCCCGATCTGGGTGATCGACCCCCGGAAAACCGCCAGCGTCACCGGGTTCAACGCCCGCTGGATCCCCATTCTTCCCGGAAGCGATGCGGTCCTGATGGCGGCGATCCTCTACGAAATCCTCCGTCATGGATGGGAAGACCGGCCCTTCCTGGACCGGTTCACCCACGGCTTCGCCCCCCTGGAAGAACACATTTTAGGAGAAGATGACGGGGTTCCCAAAACCCCCGATTGGGCCGCCCCCCACTGCGGCATATCCGCGGAAACGATCCGTCAAATCGCCCGGGAGTATGGGGAAACTTCTCCGGCGGCCCTGCTGCCGGGGCTCTCCATCCAGCGGGTCCTGGGCGGGGAGGAAGCCTACCGTCTGGCCGCAGCCCTCCAGGCCGCCACGGGCAACAGCGGCCGGGCCGGGGGCTCCTCGGGAGTCTGCATCTGGAACGGCCTGCCGATTCCCGGGGTGGAAAAGATCTCCCCCGATACGGGCCCGGAACCGTTCCGGCTGCCCATCAACCTCTGGTCCCGGGCCGCCCTGGACCGCCTGGCCCCCCGGGAGAAACACTGGCAGCCCCCGGCCCCGCTGAAGGGCTATTACGGCGTGGGGAACAACTACTTCCTCCAGAGCAGCGACATGAACTCCACCCGGCAGGCCCTGGAACAGATGGACCTGGTGGTGGTGCACGACCTCTTTCTCACCCCCACCGCTTCCATGGCCGACTACGTCCTGCCGGCCACCCACTTCCTGGAGCGGGAGGACCTGATCACCGGCAACGACAACTATCTCTTCTACAGCCGGAAGATCCTCGATCCCCCCGGGGAAGCCCTGGACGATTTCGAGATACTCCGCCGCCTGTCCTCCCGCCTGGGCCTGGAGAACGCTTTTACCGGAGGAAAGACCACCGAAGAGTGGCTTGAGGAGTTCGTGAGAACCTCGGCGGTGGACGCCCCCGATGATTTCCGGCTCTTCGGCATCTACCGGGGAGAAAGACACGACCGGATGGGACTGGAAGCTTTTCTTCAGAATCCTGAAAAAAACCCGCTGTCAACCCCGAGCGGCCTCATCCACTTCGATTCACCGGCCTTCCTCCCCTGGAACTTCCCCGCCCATCCCTCTCCCCGTCCCCCCGAAGCTCCTCCCGGTTTTCCCCTGCGTCTGATTACCCCCCATCACAAACTTTTCATCAATTCCCAGAACGCCAACCTGGCCTGGGTGGAACAAAAAGAAGTCCCGGGAATCCGGATGCATCCCGCCGATGCGGCGGCCCGGGAAATCCGTGAGGGGGACACGGTGAAAGTCAGGGGCGAGACGGGGGAGCTGTCCACTCTGGCACGGCTTACCGCTGAGGTCAGCCCCGGTGTCGCCTGGATGACCCAGGGAAGCTGGAGCGAAGGGGAACAGGTCAACCGGCTCACTTCCGATGAATCCACCTACCCCTCCGGAGGATCCCGGACCCACCTGGTATGGATCGACATCCAACGGGCCTGAGAGACCGGTGGCGGAGGTGACGCTCAGGGAGAGTCGTTGAACTTTTAGGAGGGAATTTCAAAAACAGCCGGCTTTAAAATCGGCTCATTATTCTATATTTATATCAAGGAGGAACTGCCATGGAGTGTCCCCAATGCGGAAAGGAGCTTACGGGGAGAAAATATCAGTACCGTTGTGAAAACTGCGGCGCCCGGTACGAAGTAGAATTTACCTGTGAAGTTTGCGGAGAGGTTCCGGAACTGCTGGCGGGCTGCGGTTCGGTGAGCTTTTACTGCTCCCGGTGCCGAACCGTCAAATCCCGGTCAGCCATGAAGAAAAGCTATCAATCCCTTCCGTCCTCTCCATTGGAATGACGGGCCCCCATCTTCACGGAAAGCACCGCCAGGCCGGAACAGAGGTCTTCCTTCTGAACCACCACCGAGGAGGGAGTCTTTAATTTCGTTGGTGAGAAGTTCCAGATCCCTTCGATTCCCGCGGAAACCAGAACATCCGCCACCTCCTGGGCTGCTTCGGAAGGGACGGTTATAATGCCGATCCGGACGTGCATCCGGGAAACCAGTTCGGGAAGCTCTTCCATGGAGAGGACTTTCATGCCCCGGATGGTCTTTCCCACCCGGTCGGGGTCTTTATCGAAGGCCGCCACGATGTTGAGTCCCTGGTGGCTGAAGCTCTTGTAACCCAGCAGGGCGGAACCGAGAGCCCCGGTTCCCACGATCACCGCGTCGCTGGCCCTGGTCCAGCCGAGAAAGTTCCGGATGCTGGTGATAAGATCCTGAATCAGGAAACCTTTTTTCGGTTTCCCCGTGATGCCCGTGAAAGACATATCTTTCCGGACCTGAATCGGTTTTAACGAAAGCCGCTCGGCAATATCGGTGGCGGAAATCCACTGATTTCCCTCGGCCTGGTACTCGTAGAGAATACGAAGGTACGAAGGGATCCGGCGGATGGTGGGCTGAGGGGCAATTTTATCAACACTGTAGCTTTTTTCGTCATCCATGGCTTAACTCTAACCTACCTTGAGATATATGGCAAGAATTTCGATAAATTCCTACCTATTTACGGACGGGAAGGGTGATGGTGCGGTTCTGGGGGTCGTAGGCCTGTTTATAGAGTACCGCCATGTTTCCCAGAACCCTGACAAGCTCGGCATGGGCCTGTTCGGCCAGCCGGGAAGCCAGATCCCTTTTTTCTTCCTTGTGATCCACAAACTTCACCTTGATGAGTTCATGACTCTCCAGGGCGGCCTTCACCGCTTCAACAACTCCGTCGGTAACGCCGGCGCCACCCACCATGACCACGGGGCTGAGGGAATGGGCCATTTGGGAAAGATAGCTTCTCTGAAATCCTGTTAACTGCATAAGGGGCATTGTACCGCGAAAAAGCGGAAACTGTCCATTGCTGACAAAAGGGATTGAAATAACTCGCGAATCGGTTAATATGGTGGGGGAAATATTATGTCAAAGAGATCACCCCAGCCGATGTTCAATCCGGGAGAGCTGGACAGGACCCGAAGAAATTTGGGAAACCTTTCCCGGGAAGAATCGAAGCGCATGGCCGTTCTCCTTGGCGGAGAAGTGGGTATTGAGAAGGACGATTCAGACCTTTCGGAAAAATACGCCCGTCTCCGCGCTCAGAGCCGGCGCCGAACCGATATTCCCGGTATCTCCTCCGGGAAACCCCAGGCAGCTTCTTTCCGGGGGGAGACGGCCCTGCTGGAGCCGGCGGATGAAACATCCGCCGAAAATGCCTCCGCCTTCCGGGCGGTCTCCCCAAGAAGAGAAAGGAAACCCCCTCCCCGCCCCTCTGACCGTCCCCCCTACTGGGCCCGGGTGCGGATGAATTTCCTGGCCGCCGGGCGGGATCACAAAGTGATGACCCTGGGGAGCGCCATCTCCACCCTGCTGCCTTCGGGCGATCGAAACGACCGGATCAACCCGGCCTTCCTCCCGGAGGTGGAGAAACATCTTCTCCCCCTGCTGACCACGGTTAAACAGGGGAGTCTCTCCCTGCTGAAAGGGGGGAACCGCCGGGGAAGCCTCCACCGTCCCGACCCGTTTTACCGCCGGATTCTGGAAATTCTCTCCGACTGGCCGGTGGATTCCGTGCAGGGCGAGTTGAAGAGACTGCCCCTCCAGGGCCGGCAGCTTACCATCTCCCAATGCGCCCCCCTCTGCCGGGCCCTCTACCGTCCCCTGGTTCGTCTCCTGGCCCTTACCCCGCTGCCGGGGAGACGGGGTGAAGATGATCCTCTGGAGTCGGCGGTACGGCATTATTACAAGCTGAATCACCTGTTGAATTCCCAGGAAGCTCAGAAAAAATATAAACAAACCGCCCTGGATGTCCTCAACAGCCTCCCCCTGTTGTTCCAGCGGCTCCACTACGGCTATTATCCCCTGCTGCTGAAACTCTCCAGCACTTCCTTCTTCCGTCACGACGAGTTCTTTCTGGATCATAAATCGGAATATCTGCCGTTTCTGGGACTTCAGGAGGAAGATCTTCTTCCCTGTCCCGGCACCCTCCCGCCTGTCTCCCCCGAGGAATTCTCTGATCTACCCGGTCAGGCGGTGACGGAAAAACCGGAAGAACCCAAGAAAATCAGCGGATCCTTTACCGAGGGGCTCAGGCTGCTGCAGGATATGTTTCCCCAGGCGGGATTTGAAGACCTGAGCACCGGACCGGATCTTCTGCCGTATTTTAAAACCCATATTCCTTTCCCCAAGAACTTCGATCTCATCAACCCCGCCGATCCCCTGCAGAGTATTGTGGTCATCATGGGAATCCTGCGGGAACTGTTTTTTGCCTTCGGCGGAATCAAGATGGGAACCCTGAAGAACGATGAATGGGATGTGGAGGATCTGCGGCAGACTTTCGAGAGCTACACCCTGCAATGGTTCCGATACCTGGAAGATTTTATTCCAAAACAACTGCTTGAACCGCTGCTGGAACATTGCCGGGAAGTGGAAAAGGGCAGCGCCGAGAAATCCGAGTACGCCCAGAAGCTGGAAATGAACTACATCCGTCTGAAAAAGATGCTCTATCTTCCCCATCTGGAGATTCCCAAGTCCAACCAACCCCGCCCTCCTGTGGGAGAAAGGCAGCCCAAGCTGTTTAACCTAACCGACGACATGGTTAATCTTCTCTCCAACATGATCCGGGAGCAATCGGCGGGAGGGGAACCCCGGGCCATCCTGAACGGTCAGGACCCGATCCAGTTCGAAGTTCAGAGCCTGGTCTCCCGCCGGTTCCTTTTAACTCTGAAAAGACGGGAGATCACCCCGGACAACAGCATCCTGATTCGTTATACCACCGCCCTGGCGGAAGTTCTCAATGAGTTCCTCAACAATCCCGCCAGCTTCTACTACCGGGCCCCCCTGACTCCGGTTTACCGGACCCTGAAAAGCGGAGGCACCACCCCCCAGTATAATGTGCCGCCCCTGGAAACAGAAAAGCTGTTAAAGGAGCTGGACAAGCGTTACGGGAAGGATCAGATCCTCGCCAGGGAAGAAGAGCGCCTGTCCGAAGAGAATCTCCTCACCGGAATATCCGAAGCGCTGGAGCAGCTGCAGGCAGAGAAAATCGACTGGAGCCTCATGCTGATGAAGCCAACCGGGGATTTGTGTGAATCCCCCCTGGAACAGCTTCTGCGTCAGACCCTGCGGGAGGAGGATCACTGGTATCACCGGGAAAAAAGCGGCTTCGGCATTCTGCTCCGCAACACCTCCGCGGAAGGCTCGGTTTATCTGGCTAACAGAATCCAGAAGCAGCTGAAAGCTTCCCAGCCCGCCTGCTACTATTCCGTGGGAATCACCCCTCTCCAGGAGGAGTGGTCTCCCGAAGAAGCGATGGCCCGGGGAGAGAAAACCCTCTCCCAATCTCAAAAAAGAGAGGGCGGCGTGATTATTCTTTACGATGCCCGCCGCAGCCGGTATCGGATTTTTGCCCCCTCCCGGGATGATGAGCCCCGGGAAAAAGAAGGAGTACCCCATGAAAGTCTATCATGATCTGGTTGAATACGTTCTCAACAACGGTGTCCGGAAAGAAAACCGTACCGGCACCGATACCCTGAGTTGTTTCGCCTATTTTTACCGCATCAACCTGCAGGAGGGGTACCCCCTGCTGACCACAAAAAAAGTTTTCTTTAATTCCATGCTGAGGGAACTGTTCTGGTATTTTTCCGGGGAACCCCACATAAAGAACCTGCGGGAATATACGAAAATCTGGGACGCCTGGGCCACCCCGGAGGGAAACCTGGAAACCGCCTATGGACGATTCTGGCGCCGGTTCCCCGTTCCCGAATCGGGATATCCCGGAGAGAACTGGGGGACCCGGTGGATCACCCGGAACCCCGAAACGGGACAGAAGGAATTCGATCAGATTCAATACATTCTGGATACCCTTCGGGAAATCAAGACCAACCCCGCCACACCGAACCTTCGGAGGATGATCGTTTCCGCCTGGCATCCCGGCAACGCCGCCGAGAGCAAACTTCCTCCCTGCCACTACAGCTTTGCCTTCAACGTAACAGGGAACAGGCTGAACTGCCACCTGACCCAGCGGAGCGCCGATATCGCCCTGGGGGTTCCCTTCAACATCGCCTGCTACTCTCTGATGACCCTCCTGTTCGCCCAGGAGGCGGGACTGGAGCCGGGTGAGTTCGCCCACACCCTCATCGACGCCCACATCTACGTGGATCATATCGACGGGCTGAAAGAGCAGCTCAAACGGGAGCCCTATCCCCTGCCCACGGTGAAAATCGCCGACAAACCTTTCGAGGAGCTTACCTTCGAAGATGTGGTGCTGGAAAACTACCGGTGCCATCCGGTGATTCCCTTTCCTGTGGCGGTATAGATGGCTCCCCGGATCAGCCTCATTGTGGCCATGACGGCGGACAGGGTCATCGGAAAGAATAACAAGATGCCCTGGGACCTCCCGGAGGACCTGAAGCATTTCCGCACCCTCACCCTGGACAAGACGGTCATCATGGGGCGAAAAACCTGGGAGTCCCTGGGCCGCCCCCTGCCGCGGCGGCGAAACCTGGTGGTCTCCCGCCGCCTCACCGCTCCTCCGCCCGGAACCGAACTGTTTTCTTCCCCCCTTGAAGCCCTGGAGACGGCAGGAGAAGAGGAAGAAGTCTTTATCATCGGAGGGGCGGAGATCTACCGCCAGACCCTGGACAGGGCGGACCGGCTCTACATCTCCCGGGTGGAGGGCTGCTACGAAGGGGACACCTGGTTCCCTTCCTTCTCCGAAACAGAGTGGCAGCTCACCGCCACAGAACCACGGGCGGGATTCACCGTGGAGGTCTGGGAGCGGCGGAATCGATAGGGGCGCGCCCCTGTTTTAAGAAAGGGGATCCTCCCACTCAATTTCAGTCCTGCCGGCGGTAAGATCCCGGATATCCCGGGAGAGATCTTCCGACTCCGACTCGGGAAGGATTCCCGTGAGAACCACCCCGGTACCGAAGTCTTCGGAAAGTATTTCCCCCTGATGCTCCCGGATTTTCATCACCGCCCCCTCGTAGACCGGATAGGAGAGGGAAAGGTGAAACCGCCTTTTGGGTATCAGCTGCTCCGTTTTTACCAGATCCAGGACTCCCCGGGCGGCATCGCCGTAGGCTTTTACCAGGCCCCCGGTTCCCAGTTTGGTTCCCCCGAAATAACGGACCACCAGCACCATCAGATTAGTGATTTCCCGGCCCTTGAGGATCTCCCAGACCGGTTTGCCCGCGGTCCCCGCCGGTTCTCCGTCATCGCTGAGGCCCTGGTGCTCCCGGCCGCTGCCGGTGATGAAGGCGTGAACCACGTGGGCGGCGTCGGGGTGGGCCTGCCGGGTCTCCGCCAGCAGGGTCCGGGCCGATTCGGGGCCGTCCACAGGCTCCGCCAGGGCGATGAACCGGGATTTTTTAACGGTAAACTCAAATGCCGCGGGGCCTCGGGGGATCAGCATGGAATCAGGGTAGATCACCCCTCAGGTTTGGTCAACCGCATCTCGCCCCGGTGCGATTCCAGGCCGAAATAATCAAGCACCAGAGGGTAAACATCAACGAGACGGCGGCACGAGGCGGCTCGTGCCCGGTCCGATGACGCGGGGGTGAAAAAAATCAGGGGAACCGGATTGAGGGTATGGTTCCCGGAGGAAAAATCTTCCACATTCCCGTGGTCGCTGGTAATAAGGATGGCGGTCTCCTCATCCACCAGATCCAGGAGGGTCCGGAGAAACCGGTTCAGCTCGTCGATCCGGACCTCCAGAGCCTCCCGGTTCCTTTTATGCCCGTAGATGTCGGTCATGAAGTACTCAAAAAACACCGCCTGATGCTCTTCCAGCAGGGTAACTATCCTCCGGGCTCCGTCTTCGGGGGTGATGAGGTTGATGGGATAACCCTTGTCCTTTAGAAACCGGTTGGTGATATCGGCGAAGAGAGCTTTTTTCTGCAGGTACTCCTGCTGCATCCGGAAGGGGATGCCCGCGGCTTTTATGCTCAGGGTGGAGGCGGGAAACATGTTCTTCCGCCGCCGGGACCGGGCTTCAAAAAAGCCCTGGGAGTAGAGATTGGCGGAGGTAACCGAAATCCCCCCCTGGACCAGCCTTTTCAGAAGGCTGTGCTCCCGCAGAAGCCGCATCAGCCTGGTGTTGGGAAAGGCAGTGAGGTGGTATCCCACCACCTTCTGGGCATTCACCCCGGTATAGAGGGAGGTCTGCCCCGTGGCGGACTGGGGAATTCCCTTAACCCCCTGGACCGCATCAAGGGCGGTTAAGATTCCCCCGGGAATTTCGGCGGGAAAAGGCTGATTCTTCAGGAGCCGGCAGCCCCCCAGGCTGGAAGAGAAGAGACGGGAAACATGATTGTCCGGACCTTCTTCACCCAGACCAAGACCGTCGATGAAAAAATAGAACAGCCTCTTCATTCACCGCCCCCCGTTCCCCGGTCATTTACGGGCAAAATGAGCATCCCGCCGTCCCTTGATAAAGTAGCCTATCCCCGTCAGAATCAGCAGCACCCCCAGCCCCAGGGTAAGAAACTTGAGGGTGGACAAACCGGAAAGAATCCAGCCCAGCATATCGTACCTTCCCGGAGCCAGGATCAGGGCCATCCGGAATCCCAGGTTTTCCAGATAATCAAACCCCGCCGCCAGGAGGGGCACCGCCACGATCCATCGGTAGTGGATCGGATCATCGTACTTTTTCCTATAGATTTTCACCAGCAGGGAGCCGAAAAATCCCCCGTAGGCCAGGGGATAAAAAAGATCCGCCAGCTGAACCCGGTTATACCAGACCAGAGCTTCTCCTTCCATCACCGCCAGGAGGGTATAAAGACGGTCCGGGGTATAGGCCATACCCATGTCGGGAATCCCCAGCCCCCCCGAGGCGGCGGTGTACCCGGGGATGAGAAGGAACTGAAAAAGGGCCTGAATAACCAGGAACATAAAAAGTGATGCCCCCAGAACGGCGGTTTTACCAAGAAAAGCGATCGGTTTGTCCTTCATGGGATCGTTCCCCCTCCCCGGCGGAGACTCCGGGCTCGTCTTTTTTCGTATGATCGCGTTAATTCTCCCTGAAACCCGGAAAAACAGCAACCCCCGGGGCCTTCGCATCCCTTTTCCTTTCAGCAAAATCAGAGGGTGCGGTTTTTTTCATACTGCAGCCGGTAGAGGTTGTAATACGCCCCCCGCCGGGCCATGAGCTCTCCGTGGGTCCCCTCCTCCACCAGCAGCCCTTCGTTGAGAACCATGATCCGGTCGGCGTGCTGGATGGTGGAGAGGCGGTGGGCAATCACCAGGCTGGTCCGATCCTCCAGGAGGGTCGCCAGGGCCTCCTGGATCAGCTTCTCCGTCTCCGTATCGATGCTGGCGGTGGCCTCGTCGAGGATGACGATTTCCGGCTCATGGGCGATGATCCGGGCGAAGGAGATGAGCTGCCGCTGGCCGGCGGAAAAGTTCACCCCCCCTTCCTTGACGGGGGTATCCAGACCCAGGGGCAGGGCATCGACAAACTTATCCGCCTTCACCGTCTCCAGGGCCCGGCGCAGTTCCTGGTCTGTCAGTTCTTTGCCCAGGCTGATGTTTTCCTTCAGGGTGCCGGAGAAGAGAAAAACCTCCTGCTGCACCGTCTGAACCCGGCGGCGCAGCTGGTCCAGGGGAATCTGCCGGATATCCTGCCCTCCCAGGCAGATCTGTCCTCCCTGGATCTCGTAGAACCGGGCCATCAGGTTGGCAATGGTGGTTTTCCCCGCCCCGGTATATCCCACCACCGCCACGGTCTCCCCGGGATGAAGGGTGAAGGACAGGCCCTTAAGCACAGGCTCTTCGGGGTTGTAGGAAAATTCCACCCCGTGGAAGGTGACGGTTCCGTCTCCACAGGAGGGGAGCCCGTCACCTGAGGGTTTCTCCTCACCGGCAGAGTCCGTTGCCGGATTTCCCACCCCCCCGCCGGAAAAGTCTTCTGTTTTCGGGTCCCCCGCCGCGGTTGAGACGGCCGCATCTACGGCCCCGTCAGCCCCGGTTTCACCCTCGGGCATCCCCGAATCGAGAAGATCGAAGACCCGTTCGCTCCCCGCCATGGCGGACTGGAGGATGTTGAACTTCTCCGACAGGTCTTTCACGGGCTGATAGAACTTTTCTATCAGATTGATGAAGGCAATCAGGATTCCCAGGGTCAGGGCTCTGTCGGTGAAGAGCCGTGCCCCGAAATAAACGATGACGCCGATGGAGACCGAAGTAAGAAGGTCGATCAGGGGCCGGAAGAGGGCGAAGACGTACATCTCCGCCAGGTTGGCCTTCAGGAGGTTCCGGTTTTTCTCCCCGAAAAGGGAAGCGCTGGCCTCTTCCCGGCCGAACATCTGGACAATTTCCATCCCCGCCACCCTTTCCGACAGAAACCCGTTCACTTCCGAAACCCAGAGCCTGACCTTCCGGTACGCCTCCCGGGCCCGGGCCCGGAAAAACCAGGTCAGCAGCAGCACCGGCGGCAGGGACAGGCAGGTGATCCACGCCAGCCGGACGTTGAGAGAAAACAGAACCGCCACTACTCCGAACATCATGAAAAAATCCCGAAAGAGGGAAGTGGCCACCGATGTGAACAGCTCGTTCACCGTCTCCACATCTCCGGTAAGACGGCTCACCAGGGAGCCCACGGGGCGGCTGCTGAGGGAGGAGAGGGGCAGCCCCATGGTGTGGCGCAGAAGGCCCAGCCGCATGTCTCTCATGACTCCCTGAGCGATGTAGGCCATCAGGTAAACCTGGGCAAAAGAGAACACCAGAATCACCAGCAAAAGCAGGGCAAAGATAAGGGAATAGGTTTTCAAGCCCTGGTGATTTTCCTCCCGGAGAATCCGCCGGTCTTCCCTGGGAAGGCTGTTCAGGGCCTCTTTGAGAAGGGCCCCCCGGTCATCCATCCGTTCAAATAAACCGGGGTGACGGTCCATGACGGTCACCGCCGCCTCTCCCTGACTCCAGTGCCAGCTTCGGTGGTCCAAAAGTTCCTCGTCGATGAGACGCCGCTTCACGGCACCGCTGATCTCCGATAAAACCGATTCATTCAGATAAAGATACTCCCCGATCTGCCCCGAAAGCCGTTCAGGCCGGGCAAACAGGGGCTCCGCCCCGGGGAATTCCTCCGCCTCCGGTTTAATCCGCACATGGGAAACAAGGATATGCTCATCCATCACCCGTTTGATGATAACCGGAGTCAGAAGCTCTCCCAGGGAGGCCAGAACCAGGGCGCCCAGGGCGAGGAAAAAGAGTACACGGTACGGTTTCAGGTAACCCAGGAGACGGCGGGCAATCTGGGGGTCGTAGCTGCGGATGATGGTTTCCTTATCCATTGACTCCCTCCTCCCGGGTGATTTTCTGGATCTCATAGATTCGCCGGAAGATGCCTTCCTGTTCCTTCAGCTCCTCCGGGGTGCCCTTCTGGACGATCCGGCCGTCCTCCAGAACCAGTACCCGGTCCGCCGCATTCAGGGTGGACACCCGGTGGCTCACCAGGATGTTGGTTTTACCCCGGCGAAGGTCCACAAAGCTTCTCAGTATCTTTTCTTCCGTTTCCGTATCCACCGCCGACAGGGCGTCATCGAATATCAGAATCTCCGGGTTCACCGCCAGGGCCCGGGAAATGGATATGCGCTGTTTCTGGCCCCCCGACAGGGTGAGTCCCTTTTCCCCCACCGGTGAATCCCAGCCCTGGGGAAACTGCTGGAGATCCCGGGTGATGGTGGTGTGGTCCGCCATGGCCTGAAGGTACTCATCGTCAGCCCCGGGGACTCCATAGGCGATATTCTCCCTGATGGTGGTGGAAAAAAGAAAGGTGTTCTGGGGAACCATGGCCAGGGACGCCCGGAGGGACGCCAGGTGATAATGCCTGATGTCCTGGCCGTCGTAAAACACCGTTCCCTCCGGCGGATCCAGAAGCCGGGGAAGAAGCCGAAGCAGGGTGGTTTTCCCCGACCCGGTGGCGCCCAGGATGCCCAGGGTCTCCCCGGGCTGAAGGGTGAAGGAAATACCCTCCAGGGCGGGGGGAGATTCCGGAGCCGCATCAGGGTAGGCGTAGGTCAGGTTCCGCACTTCCAGCACCCCTCCCTCGGGAAGCCATTCGGCTCCCGGGGGGGATACGATATCCGGAGGGGTATTCAGAATGGCGTTAATCCTTCCCAGAGAGACCGCTCCCCGCTGGGCCAGGTTGATGGTGAAGCCCGCCCCGATCATGGGCCAGATCAGCATTCCCAGGTAGCTCATGAAGGCGACAAAATCTCCCGGCGTGAGAGATCCGTCCAGCACCTGCCGGCCGCCGAAAAATAAAAGCAGCAGCGAAGTAATTCCCGAAAGGAATCCCACCGCGGGAAACATGAAACCCCAGATCTTCACCAGGTCCAGGTTCCGCCGCAGGTACTCCTCGTTGGCCCCCTGAAACCGCCGGAGAAAATGGTCCTCCCTGACGTAGGTCTTGATCACCCGGATCCCCGAAAGAGTTTCCTGGACCTCCTCGCTGAGCCGGGAAAACCCCTCCTGAACCTTGAGAAACCGCTGCCCCAAAAGCTTCCCCATCCCCAGGACCATCACGGTGATCAGGGGCAGGGGCGCCACCGTAAGGAGGGCTATCTGAGGATACTGGGTAAAAATGATGACCAGGATGACCAGGGTCATGAAGATTCCGTCCACCAGGGCCACCAGGGCGATACCCGTGGCCATCCGGATGGCGTTCATGTCGTTGGTGAACCGGGCCATGATATCCCCGGTTTTCATCTCTTTAAAAAAGGTGGAGGAAAGGGTCAGGAGGTGATCGTAGAGGCTTTTGCGGAGCTCCGCTTCGATCTTGCGGGAGGAACCGCTGATGAAATAGCGCCAGCCGAACCGCCCCACGGCGATGGCCACCGCCACCGCCACCATGGTGAGCATCAGAGAGCCCACATCGGAAACAGCGAAGGAGCCGGCGGCGATGATATCCACCGCCTTTCTGATAAGCTGGGGAAGCACCATCTGTCCCCCGTCGGTGATCACCAGGAAGAGAAGCCCCCCCAGGTAGTACCAGAGGTACTTTTTTACGTAGGGGCCCAGGGTACGATACTCTTTAAGCACAGCAACTCCTCTCCAGGATGCGGAAGGGATTCTCCGCGGGGGTTATTAATGGATTCCGTGGGCCCCCGGACAGGTTCCGTTCAAAACGGAAAAAAGATGTTCCCCGGGGGGGAGATCAGGACAAGCCCCGGGGGGTATCCAGAATTTCCTTCCACACCACCGCCTGTTTCAGGGGGCTCATGGTGCTTATCCTGGCCAGAGGCGAATAACGGTCCTGATGACCGTAACGCCGTGAAGGCGGCGCAACCGCCTCGCCCGGGGCAGTGCCTCCCGGCGGAAGAGCCTCGCCCAGGGCCGCCGCCGCCAGATTTTCCATCTCCGCCACCAGAGTCCTGATTTCCTGAGGAGGATCCTGTGGTTCCGCCCTATTCAGAGGGACATCCGCAGCAACCGCTTCTCCCACCCCGGGCCGCTTCTTTTCCTCTCCGGAAAAATCTTCCCAACCCTGCTTGAAAGCTTTTTCCAGCTCCGCCAGGCCCTCAGAAACACCGGTTTTATCCAGAACCTCCCGAAGCTGCCGGGATTTTTCCTTCTTCCAGCCCGTCCGGGAGGCCCGGGCTCTGGTTTCATCATCGGCGGCCCGGGGCAAACCGGATGCCCGGGAGGAGCCGGCGGGTTTCCCGCCGGCTTTTTTCGTCTGGAGCCCCTCATTTTCCTTCTTTCTCTGTTTCAGCCTCTTTACCGCCGGCAGAATAAAAAATACGAGAAAGATTACAAACCCCAGATTCTCAAAAATGATATCCATGACGGATTATTCCTTCGGCTCCGCCGATCCTCCGCCGGTTTCACCGCCGATACTCTCACGCATGCTGGTGTCGGCCTGAATGTTCCTCAGTTTATAGTAGTCCATGATACCCAGGTTTCCCGACCGGAACGCTTCGGCAATGGCCTTGGGAATCTCCGCCTCCGCCAGAACAACCTTGGCCTGGTTTTCTTTCACCTTGGCGGCCATTTCCTGTTCCACCGCGATGGCGGCGGCCCGGCGCTGTTCCGCCACGGCCTGGAACCGGCGCTTGTCCGCTTCCGCCTGGTCGGCCTGAAGCTTGGCACCCACGTTTTCTCCCACGTCCACATCGGCGATGTCGATGGAAAGAATCTCAAAGGCGGTACCCGCATCCAGTCCCTTTTCCAGAACCCGGCGGGAGATGTTGTCAGGATTTTCAAGAACCTCTTTATAGGTCTTGGCGGAACCGATGGTGGTGACGATACCCTCACCCACCCGGGCGATGATGGTATCCTCGGTGGCGCCGCCCACCAGCCGCTCGATGTTGGCCCTCACCGTCACCCGGGCCCGGGCCCGCAGCTGAATCCCATCGGCAGCGACGGCATCGATGGTGGTTCTTCCCGTGGCGGGGTTGGGACAGTCGATAACCTTGGGATTAACACTGGTTTTTACCGCATCCAGCACATCCCGGCCCGCCAGGTCGATGGCGGCGGCCTGTTCGAAGGCCAGGGGAATCTTCGCCTTGCTGGCGGCGATCAGCGCTTTGCTGACCCGAAGAACATCACCCCCCGCCAGAAAGTGGGTTTCCAGCAGGTCAGAATCCACGGGGATACCGCTCTTCTTGAGCATGATGTTGCTGTCCACAATCAGGGTGGACTTCACCCGCCGGATCCACATTCCAATAAGCCGGTGCATCCCCACCGGAGCGCCCGACAGGAGCGCCCTGAACCAGAGCCCGAAAAACTTGATGAAAATCGCCAGAAAGACAAGAATCGCAATACCGATGACAATGTACACTATTAACACTTCACTTCTCCTTTTTGAACCAGGATTCGGTTGCCCTCCACCTGTATGATTTTAACCGTTTCTCCTCTGGGAATAAACTCCCCGGAGGTTACCACGCTGTACTGCCGCTCGTTGACGGTGATGATCCCCGCAGGCCGGAGAGGGGAAAAAACCACCCCCTCCTGACCCAGCAGCCCCTGATGAAGATCGGGGCCGTCCAGACTCAGGTTCTTCCGGGGATCACCCCCCAGAATAATCCTCTTCCCGAAAAAACTCCGGGGAAAACGCCGGAAGTAGAAGATGATGATGGCAGGGGTAAGGATTAACACCGCAAGCAGTACCGCCAGCCCCGCCATTTCGCCGAAGGTCTGATAGGTAATCACCACCGAGCCGATGAGGCTTCCCACTCCCAGGGCGCCTATGATTCCGGCGGAGGGAATAAAAAATTCCAGAATCACCGCCCCTATACCAAGAAAAAAAAGACCCAGGATAACAGCCATTAATCCTCCCTCACCGTAATGCGGTTTCCCTGTACATCCAAAATCCGAACCGGCCGGGCGGCTTCGATAAACTCTCCCCTGGTCTGAGCCACATGAAGCTCTCCTTCAACCCGGACCTTTCCCACGGGCCGCAGGGCCGTCACGGTTTCACCGGAAACCCCCGGCCGCAGAACCGATCCCGAGCCGCCGGCCCCATCGTCCACCCCGGAGGACGTGCTGATGGCACCGAAAGAGCCTTCTGGACTTCCGCCTCCCAGGGTGGTTTCCAGCATGAGCCGGCGGAAAGGCCGAATCCGGGGAAAGAAGATGATGAGGAGCACCACAATCCCCAGGGCCGCCAGAAAACTGCCCATGGTGGAAAGGATGTTGGCCCGGAGAATGACCCATTCCCATTCGAACTGGGGAACCACGAAATCCTGCCGGGAAAGGATCAGAGACCCCACCATCAGGATAATTCCCCCTGTTCCCGCCACGCCGAAACCGGGGATCAGAAAAATCTCCACCACAAGAAGAGTCAATCCTGCCAGAAAGAGAAGAAGTTCCACGGAACTCACCATCCCCAGCATGCCGTTACCGATAAAAATGATGGAAAAGGCCAGAATCGCCGTAACGCCGGGGATACCGAAGCCGGGACTGGATATTTCTATATAGACCGCGACAAAACCCAGGGTGAGAAGAAGGGACACCACGGCGGAGCTGGTAATCAGGGCTACCAGGCTGTCGGCCCGGGAAACCTCGAGATCCTGCACCGAACCGGCTTCCAGCTCAAGGAGGAGAAGGAGAT